>AUXO010775943.1_pt1 | contig 14032 bp, 13 predicted proteins | sample 768731 | NCBI WGS metagenome assembly AUXO01 (sample SAMN02715735, study PRJNA202380) | gut metagenome | biome: sheep rumen | host: Ovis aries | place: New Zealand: Palmerston North | reverse complement strand
ATAAAAGTTGCAACAAAAAATAAAATTATAGGAGGCAAAAGAGAATGGAAATTTTAAAAATTTCATCTAAATCAAATCCAAACTCAGTAGCTGGGGCTATTGCTGGTTTGGTAAAAGAATCACAAAGGGCTGAAATGCAAGCAATTGGAGCTGGAGCCCTAAATCAAGCAGTGAAAGCAGTAGCTATAGCAAGAGGTTTTGTAGCACCATCTGGTGTAGATTTAGTTTGTATTCCTGCATTTGCAGAAGTTGAAGTAGAGGGGGAAGACAGAACAGGGATAAAACTTATTGTGGAATCAAGAAAATAAATAAATTTTAAATATTTTTGGGGGGCACTAATTTGTGCTCTTTTTTTAATTAATTTATAAAAATCACTTGATAAAATTTGGAAAATAATGTAGTATATATAATGAAATGAGGTAATTATGAAAAACAATATTTTTGGATTTTTATTTTTTGTATTTATTGTAATTATTATGGGTTTTGCAATATATAAAGTAAATTCAAACAAAAAAGATAAAAACGGTAATACAACAGATAATGCATCTGTTGTAGATATGAAACAAAAAGGTACATCACTTACACTTGCAATTTCTAACTTTGATACTATAAATCCAATAATTACAAAAAACAAGGATGTACAAGATATTACAAAATTAATTTATGAACCATTAGTAAATATTACAGAAGACGGAAGGGCAGAACCATGTCTTGCAAAAGAATGGGAAACTACAGACAATAAGACATATATTATTAAACTCAGAACTGGAGTAAAATGGACAGATGGTACTTTCTTTTCAAGTAGTGATGTCCAGTATACAATAGATAAATTATTAAGAAGTGAAGAAGCAAAAGATGCGGTTTACCTAGAAAATGTTAAATATTTACAAGAGGTTGATATTATAGATAATACTACAATAAGAATTATATTATCAAAAGAGATACCATTTTATGAATATTATCTTAATTTTCCAATACTTAGTAGCCATTATTATGGTAATGATAATTTTTGGAATACAGATAAAAATGATGCACCAATAACAACAGGAAGATTTTATATTTCAGAAACAAATGGTAATTCAATAATTCTAACAAAAAATGAAAATTGGTGGAATAAAGAAAATGATAATTCTATAATTAATAAGATAACAATTAATTTCTATTCTACAGTAGCAGAACTATATAATGCATTTAAATTAGGTGGAATAGATTTAATTTCTACAAAAAATAGTAATTTTGAACAATACATTGGAAAAATTGGTTATAATGTTAATGAAATAGAGGGAAGACAATTTTCATTTATTGCTTTAAATACACAAAATGGAATATTATCAGATGCAAATGTTAGAAGGGCTATAAGAGCAGCAATAAATAAAAATGAAATAGCATCAAATGAATATAAAGGCACATATTTTACTGCAAATTTTCCACTAACTAAAAATAGTTATCTCGTAGATGATTCAAATGATAATTACTTTAATTTGGGTAGTATGGAGAAATATTTAAATGAATCTGGCTGGAGGCTTAGAAGTAAAATATGGCAAAAGACAATAAATTATAAAACAACAAGATTAGAGCTTAATCTAGTAGTTAGAGCTGATTCAAATAGAATTGGAGTAGCGGAATATATTAAAAATACATTAGCTCAACAGGGAATAATTATAGATATAATAGTAGCATCAAAAGAAAATTATAACAATTATCTTAAAAATAAAAATTATGATATGATTTTAACAGAAATAACAAATTCTATTTCTCCAGATTTATCAACATATTTTGCAGATAGAAACCTTGCTAATTTTAACAATTCAGAGGCTAAAGAAATAATTAATGATGTAAAAAATATTACATCTGAGGATGAACTAAAGAATAAATATCAACGTTTATATGAAATTTATGATGATCAAGTTCCATATATAGGAATTGGAAGAAATAAAATATATGTTATTACAAATTCATATTTAAATGGAGACATAAAATCACAATGGTACAATTTATTTTTTAATATTAAAAATTGGTATACAAACTAAAAAATATAAAAATACTATTGACAAAATAAATGTTTGGTGTATAATACAAATATACAAACAAAAGTTTTATATAGATATTGGCGAAAAAGTCAATACATAAATTTAAGGAGGATTGAAAATGGCAGAAAATTCAGAGAGAAAGAAAGCATTAGATGTAGCATTAAGTCAAATTGAAAAACAATTTGGAAAAGGATCAGTAATGAAATTAGGAGAATATAAAGCAATGGAGATAGAGGCAATATCTACAGGATCTTTAAGTTTAGATATGGCTCTAGGAATAGGAGGATTGCCAAGAGGAAGAATTATTGAAATTTATGGACCTGAATCATCAGGTAAAACAACTCTTGCACTTCATGTAATAGCAGAAGCACAAAAGCTTGGAGGAGAAGCAGCTTTTATTGATGCAGAACATGCTTTAGATCCGGTTTATGCAAGAAGATTGGGAGTTAATATAGATGAGTTAATCGTATCTCAACCAGACACAGGAGAGCAAGCATTAGAAATTACAGAAAGCTTAGTTAGAAGTGGTGCACTAGATGTAGTAGTTGTAGACTCAGTTGCAGCTTTAGTTCCAAAAGCAGAAATTGATGGTGATATGGGAGATTCTCATATGGGGCTTCAAGCAAGACTTATGTCACAAGCCTTAAGAAAATTAGCAGGAGCTGTAAATAGAACAAAAACAGTTATTATATTTATTAACCAATTAAGAGAAAAAATTGGGGTTATGTTTGGAAATCCTGAAACTACGACAGGTGGTAGAGCATTAAAATTTTATGCATCTGTAAGACTAGATATTAGAAGGATAGAAAATATTAAGCAAGATGGAAATGTAATAGGAAATAGAGCAAGAGTAAAAGTTGTAAAAAATAAAGTCGCTCCACCATTTAGAGAGGCTGAATTTGATATTATGTATGGAGAAGGAATATCAAAAGTAGGAAATATATTTGATATGGCTGTTAATATGGACATAATAGATAAGAGCGGTTCATGGTTTAGCTATAATGGAAACAGAATTGGTCAAGGAAGAGAAAATGTTAAAAAATATTTACAAAATAATCCAGAATTGCTAGATGAAATAGAAAAGAAAGTCAGAGGAAATGCTGCAAAAGCATTTGAAGACAGCCTAGGAGAAGAATTACCTGCTGCAGGAAAAGATGATGAAGAAGAAGAAGAAAATTAAAATTTTTAGAGGTTAAAAATGTATTCTATAGAAGAATTTGATGAGAAAAAAACGCAAGTAATGAAATACATTGTATATAAAAAAAGAACAGAACAAGAAGTTAGAAATAAGTTTTCAAGAATAATAGATGAATCTATGTTAGAAGACATAATAGAATATCTAAAAGAAGCTAAATATCTTGATGATAGTGAATATATAGAAAAAATGATAAATAATTTTAAAATATTAAAAAATTTATCTATAAAAGAAGTCAAATATAAGCTTTTAGCTAAAGGGTTAAACAAAAATCAAGTGGAGGACTATATTTACGAACACAAAGAAGAATTAAATGAATATGAAATAAATTCAGCTAAGAATTTAATAATAAAAAAACAGACAGATATGGAAAATGACCAAATAAAACAATATCTATTAAAAAAAGGATATAATATTGAAAATATAAATAAAGCAATGTTTGAGAACTAATTTTAAAAAAATATTTATAAGAGAGGAGGGATTTTGATGCCAAATATCTTAGCATTACAAACAAATAAATATGCAATAAAATTGGAAAATTTTGAAGGACCATTAGATCTTTTATGTACTTTAATAGAAAAAAATAAAATGAATATATATGACATAAAATTAAATGAAATAACAGATCAATATATTAAATATTTAAATAATATTGAGACAGCAAATTTAGAAGTTAAAAGTGAATTTTTAATAATGGCATCAACTCTCCTTTATTTAAAATCAAAAAATCTATTACCAAAAAATAAACAAGAAGAGGAAGAAATAACAGAGGAAGAACTTATAAGAAGAATAGTAGAGTACAAAAAATATAAAGATATTACTCAAAAATTAAGAGATAATTTTGACATATATTCAAAAAGGTTATATAAACAACAGGAAAATATAAAACTTCCAAAACAAGAAATAGTTGGAGAATATGAAGAAGATATTATTCCAAAATTTTATTTAAGTGTAATTAAAAGAAATGAAGATAAAATAAATAGAAATGCAAAAAATATAGAAAAATTAGCTATCACAGAAAATTTCACAATTGCTAGTAAACTTAAAGACATGTTTAGAGAATTAATAAAACATAAAGAATTTAATTTTAACAAATTATTTTCATTAAAACATCATAGCAAAAATGAAGTTGTAACAGCTTTTTCTGGACTTTTAGAATTATCTAGAAGAAATAAAGTTTTAACAACACAAGAAGAACTATTTGGTGACATAAATGTAGAAAAATATAAAAAATAGCTATTAGTAAATAGATTTAGAAAAATATAAAAATAGAGAAAGGAGAGTTTAGCTTAGCATTAAATTTAGGAATGGCTAACACAAAAAAATATGACAATAAAAGAACTATTAAATCAAGGAATAATAATGTTAAAAAATGAAGATATAGATGCTCCTAAGAATAAAGCTAGAGTTTTATTACAATATACATTAAAAGTTACAAAAGAATATTTAATTATATATGATAATAAAAATGTTACATCAAGTCAAAGAGATGAATATACTAGAAACATAAAAAGGCTTATATCAGGAGAACCATTGCAATATATTACAGGACTTCAAGAATTTATGAAACTAAACTTTTTGGTAAACAAAGATGTTCTTATTCCTCAGCCAGACACCGAAATTCTAGTGGAAGAAGTAATTGATCTTGCAAAGAAAATAGAAAATCCATCAATACTAGATTTATGTACAGGAAGTGGTGCAATTGCAATTTCACTTGCAAAATATGTACCAAATGTAAAAATATATGCAACAGATATTAGTAAAAAAGCTTTAGAAATAGCTAAAAAGAATGCTAAATTTAATGGTGTGCTAAATAACATAGAATTTAAAGAGTCAAATATATTTGATAAAATAAAAGATATGAAATTCGACATAATAGTGTCAAATCCACCATATATTCCAACAGAAGATATTAAAAATCTTCCAATAGATGTAAAATATGAGCCTATGATTGCTTTAGATGGTGGAAGTGATGGACTTGAATTTTATAGAAAAATTTTTGAAAATGGATATAAATTTTTAAATAGACTTGGTTTTATTTGTGTAGAAATAGGATATAACCAAAAAGAAAATGTAAAAAAAATTATTGAAAATAAAAAAAGGTATGTTGAAACATATTCTAAAAAAGACTTATGTCAAAATGATAGAGTGATAGTTACCAGAATAGGATAAAAAATTGACAAAATAAGCTTTTTTTGCTATACTATCAAAATGTAAGAAGGATGAATAAAATGCCAAGAAAAAGTATAACCAAAAATTATTTATATAATTTGACTTACCAAATATTAATATTGATATTACCATTAATTACTACACCATATTTATCAAGAGTCTTAGGTGCTAATGGCACAGGAATATATAGTTATACATATACAATAGTAAACTATTTTGTGCTTTTTGGGTCACTAGGAGTATCACTTTATGGACAAAGGGAAATAGCTTATGCACAACAGAAAAAGCAAAAAAGAAAACAAGTATTTATAGAATTAGTATTATTTAGGTTTATTACAATTTCAATATCTACAATAATTTACTTTATATTTTTTATAAAGTCAGGGGTTTATAGTAAGTATTACAAGATTCTATTGTTTGAAATACTTGCTTGTGCTTTTGATATTAGCTGGTTTTTTCAAGGACTTGAAGAATTTAAAAAAACAGTTACAAGAAATATATTAGTTAGAACAATTAGTGTTGCATTAATATTTATTTTTGTAAAAAAGCAAGAAGACTTAACAATATATATGTATATATATTCTGTAGCAGATTTTATAGGTAATTTAACATTGTGGTTTTATTTACCAAAATACTTTAGGGGAGTTAAAATCTCAAAAATAAATATTACCCATCAAATAAAGCCAATAATATTATTATTTATACCACAAGTTACTTTAAAGTTATATAATATGTTAGATACAACAATGCTTGGAAAAATGGTAGAAAATAAGGCAGAAACAGGATATTATGAGCAAAGCCAAAAAGTAATAAGATTATTACTAACTGTAGTTACCTCACTTGGTACAGTAATGATACCAAGGATGGCAAATATGTTTGCAAATGGAGAGAAGAAACAAATAGATTATTATATGAAAAGATCATTTAGTTTTGTGTTTTTATTAAGTTTTCCAATGATGTTTGGAGTTATAAGTATTGCAAAAGCTTTTACACCTGTATTTTTTGGAAAAGGATATGAAAAAGCAGCTATATTAATGTCAATTATTAGCCCCATAGTTTTATTGATGGGAATTGCAAATGTATTAGGAAATCAATATCTATTACCTACAAAAAGGCAAAAAGAATATACAATATCAGTAGGAGCTGGAGTAATTGTAAATTTTATTTTCAATTATATATTTATTAGTTTGTGGACATCTATTGGTGCGTGTATTGCTACAGTTCTTTCTCAAGTAGTGGTAGATTATATGCAATTTAGACAACTAAAAAATGAAGTGAATTTTAAATCAATAATGAAATTATCAAATAAATATTTATTTGCTTCAATTATTATGTTTATAGCATGTAATTTAACAAAACTAATAATTTCAACTGGAATATGGTCTATTGTACTTCAAGTTGTTGTTGGAGTAGTTGTTTATGTTGCTATTTTAATAAAAACAAAAGACGAATATTTATATATGTTATTAAGAAAATTACATGATAAATATGTTAGTAAATTTGGAAATGATTAATTTATAGTTAAATTAAAGAGGAATGAATATGTATTTAATAGTAGGACTTGGAAATCCAGAGCCAGAATATTGTTTTACAAGACATAATATGGGTTTTGATGTTATAAATAAATTATCAGAAAAATATGATATAAATGTAAATAAAAGTGGATTTAAAGCTCTTTATGGTAATGGAGTTATAAATAATGAAAAAGTAATTTTGTGTAAACCACAAACTTATATGAATTTAAGCGGTGATTCTGTAATTGAAATATCAAAATTTTATAAAATATCTTTACAAGATATTATCATAATTTATGATGATATTGATATTGAGTCAGGAATTATAAAAATCAGAAAAAAAGGTGGACCAGGTGGTCATAATGGTATGAAGTCTATTATATCACGACTTGGAACAGAAGAATTTTCAAGAATAAGAATAGGAACTGGATTTTGTAATGATAAATCACATTTAGTAGATTATGTAATAGGAAAACTTCCAAATGATAAATACATTAATTTAATTCCTGGAATAAACTTAGGAGTTGAAGCAATAGAAGAAATAATGGCAAATGGAATAGACAATGCTATGAATAAATTGAATTAATTTTATATAAAAATTTATTGCAACAAGAAGGGATGAAATATGCTAGAATTAATTATTAATAAAAATGAAAAAATTGAAACAATATGTTTAGTAGACAATGGAAAATTAATTGAATATTATCAAAATAATGAAGAATCGAAAAGAAATAGGCTAGAGGGAAATATATATGCTGGAAAAATATGTGATATTATTCCTGGAATGCAATCAAGTTTTGTAGATTATGGAGAATCTAAAAAAGGATTGTTACACTTGAAAGATGCAATTCCTCAAATAGATGAAAAAACAATAAAAGAAGAAGAAAAAAATAAAAATATTAAAATAAGTGATGTTGTAAAACAAAATCAAAAAATACTTATTCAAATAAAAAAAGATAGCAATGATAAAAAAGGTGCAAAAGTCTCTGCACATATAAGTATACCAAGTAAATACATAGTGTTTATGCCAAATACAAACATAGTTACAATATCACAAAAAATAGATGATGAAAAAAGAAAGAATGAATTAATAAAATTAGTAGCAAACAATTTAACTAATGGCGATGGAGCAGTAATAAGAACAGCAGCTGAAAATGCTAATGAGGAAGAAATAAAAAAAGATATAAATAGATGTACAAAAAAATGGGATGAAATAATGCAAAAGTTTGAGAAAAGTGATGTTTGCAATCTTATATATGAGGCTGAAAGTGTACAGGAAAAAATACTATTAGATTTGAAAATCGATAAGGTAACAACTAATAGCAAAGAAGAATTTCAAAAAATTAAAAATCTAATTAAGGCAGAAGAATTAAAAGGCACAAAACTTGAACTTTTACCCAAACAAAATTTGCTTAGAATATATGAGTTAGATGAAAAAATTAATAAATTAAAAAATAGAAAGATTTGGCTAAATTGCGGAGGTTTTATAACAATAGATAAAACAGAAGCTTTAACTGCAATTGATGTAAATACTGGAAAATTTACTGGAAGTGCAGATGCTGAATCTACAATATTTAAAGTAAACAAAGAAGCTACATTTGAAATAGCTAAACAACTTAGACTTAGAGATATAGGTGGTATAATTATTATAGATTATATAGATATGCATATTCAAGAAAATAAAGATAAAATTGAGCAATTACTTAATGAACAACTTAAACAAGATAGAGCAAAAACACAAGTAGAGGGATTCACAAAGTTGAATTTAATGGAACTAACAAGAAAGCACATTTGTAGCCATTTAGATTGATTTGCAGCCATTTAGATTGAAATGCCACTAATTAAATTATAACTTTATTGTATAATTAATTATACAATAAAGTTATTATCTTACCTTTTTTCTCAATGAATCCTTCATCTCTTAAATGAGAAATTTCACGCATCATTGCACTTCTATCAACATTAAGATAATCAGCAAGATCAGTTAACGAAAATGGCAAAAAAAAGCTTTTTGTAAGTTGTTTATTTGAGATTATCTCAAAATATGAAAGTAACTTATCTCTGATATTTTTTTTTGTTAATAATTCAATACGAGTGTTTAATTCAATAGTTTGTTTTAATATAAGCTTATTAATTTGTTCTGAAAAATTTTTATGAAATGAACAATTTGATTTACATTTTGTCCAGATATCATTATAATAGAAAAATAATACTTCACAATCAGATTTGGCTTGAACAAATAATTCATTATTTGTATTAGCTGGATAAAGAGTCTCGCCAAAAATATTATTTTCAACAAAATGACCAATTATTGTTTTATTTCCATTAAAATCATATCTTATTAAATCAGCTTCACCTTGCAAAAGAATACATAATAAATCGCGTTTTTCTATGTAGGTAGTTATTGTTTCATTTTTTCTAAAGTTATGTTTTACTACTTTTGAGCAATTTGTATTTAATTCTTTTAGGAAACTAGAAATATCATCCATTAAAATCACCTAATAAATACTATATCATAATTTTGTTGCCTATGCAACAGATTTTTAGCAAAATAATTATATAATGTTACAAGATAATAGTTTAATAATTATCATAGATTAATAAGTAATATTAAACTTATCGATACTAAATTAAAAAAATAAAATAAAATCATTATTTTGTAAAATACAATAATTATTGAAAGGAGAATGCATTAAAGTTGAAAGTTATAAAAAGAGACGGAAGAGTTGTTGATTTTGATAAATCTAAAATAAAAATTGCTGTAGAAAAAGCAAATAAAGAAGTTACACAGAAAGAAAAAGCTTCGAGTGAAGATATAAAGATTATAATCCAATATATAGAAGAATTGAACAAAAAAAGAATTTTAGTAGAAGACGTACAAGATATTATTGAAAAAAAATTAATGGAATTTGGTAAATATGAATTAGCAAAAAAATATATTGTGTATAGATATACTAGAGCATTAATTAGAAAAAGCAATACAACAGATGCTTCATTATTGGGATTAATAAGAAATGGAAATAAAAATTTATACAATAATAAGAACGAGGTAAATGCCATAATGGCGTCAACTCAAAGAGATTTAATTGTAGGTGAAGTTTCTAAAGATTTAACAAGAAGAATATTATTACCAGAAAAGATAATAAAAGCATGGGATAATGGAGAAATATATTTTCATGATTCAGAATATTTTATACAGCCAATATTTAATTCATGTATAGTAAATATTAGTGATATGTTAGATAATGGAACAATAATTAATGGAATGATGATAGAAAGCCCAAAGAGTTTTCAAATAGCATGTACAATTCTGACTCAAATAATTGGAAGTATTGCAAATAATCAATATGGTGAACAATTGATAGATATAGCATCTTTAGGTAAATATCTAAGGAAAAGTAAAGAAAAAATTATAAAAGACATAGAAGAAGAACTGCAAGATAAAATTGATAAATCCATTAAAGAACAAATAATAGAAAAAAGATTAAAAGCTGAAATTTATGCAGGAGTACAAATTATACAATGTCAAATAAATACATTAATGACTACAAGTGGGCACATACCAAATGTAGCATTAATACTTAGATTAGATGAAGATGATGAATTTATAGAAGAAAATGCAATTATTGTAGAAGAAATATTTAATCAGAGAATATTAGGCATAAAAAATGAAATGGGAGAAAATATAATACCAAAATTTCCAAAATTACTATATATTTTAGATAAACTCAATTGTTTAGAGAAAAACAAGTATGATTATATAACAAAACTTGCAATAGAATGTACTAAAAAAGGAGGGTATTTAAGTTATATATCTGCAAAAAATATGAAAGAAAAGTTCTATATGTCTGTTGGAAAATTTAATCAAGGAATAGTAACAATAAATTTACCACAAATAGCAATAATAGCAGATGGAGATGAAAAAAAATTTTGGAAAATATTAGATCAAAGATTAAATTTATGTAAAGAAGCTTTGATGTGTAGACATTATGCTTTAATAAGTACAACATCAGATATTAGTCCAATACATTGGAAAAACGGAGCAATTGCAAGATTGAAATCTGGGGAGAAGATTGATAGATTTTTATGTGATGATTATTCTAATCTAAGTTTAGGATATATTGGATTGTATGAGATGACTAAGTTAATGAAAAAAGTTACATTAGATACAAAAGAGGGGATGAAATTTGCTAAAAATGTTTTAGAATATTTAAATAATACAATATCAAGATGGAAAAAAGAAAATAACATTGAATTTGTATTATATGGAATTTATTTACCAAAATTAAATCAATTTTTTGCAAAAAAAGATAGAGAAAATTTTGGAACAATAGAAGGAATAACAGATAAAGATGAATATACAAATTCTTATCAAATAAATGATGAAGTTGAGATAGACCTATATAATAAAATAAAATTAGAAAAGGATTTACAAAAAATTGCTTCTTCAAACACACCTTTAGTTGTAAAACAAAGTGATATAGAGGATATGGAGAATTTTGTTAAATTCATTTACAATGAGCTAAAATATGTTGTTTTTGAATAATTAAATAAAGAAAATATCACTAAAAGCTTGAAATTTTGCTTAAATGCAATTATAATATAATCAGTTCAATAAGAACTGATTATTTTTTGCCACTATAGCTCAGTTGGTAGAGCACCAGATTCGTAACCTGGGGGTCGTGAGTCCGATTCTCACTAGTGGCTCCAAATAATTATAATGTATAGGGGGAATTAATATGAAATTATCAAAAACAGGAATGGGAACAACAAAATTAAACAATATAGATGAAATGTATCCAGGTCAAAGTATATTGTTACAATCTGGAGGATTAGTACAATTTGGTGCAGGGATTTTTGCATATAACAATATTCCATTACTTATACAAAGAAAGGTAAATGAAATAATAATTAACACTTTAAACAAGCATGATTGTATAGAAGTTTTACTTCCAACACTTCAACCAGAAAAATTATGGAAAGATTCTGGAAGATATGATACATATGTAAATGAAGGAACAATGCTTACTGTAGATTCAAATAAAGGAAGTTTTTGTTTAGCACCAACAGCAGAGGAAGCAATGCTTGAGTTTGCTAGAGAAAAATTAAAAACCTATAAAAATTTACCAGCAACATTTTATCAAATTGGAGAAAAATTTAGAAATGAAATTAGAACAAGAGGATATTTATTAAGAGGAAAATGTTTTCCAATGCTTGATGCATATAGTTTTGATATAGATGAAGAAGGAATGGTAAAATCATATCAAAATTTAAAAAATGCTTTTTTAGAGATTTTTGAGCAATTAGGATTACCAGTAATTCCAGTAGCTGCAGATAATGGAGCTATTGGAGGAAAGAAATCAGAAGAATTTATGATGATTTCACCAATGGGAGAAGATAAAATTTTAATTGATCAAAATACAGGAATAGGGCTAAATACAGAAATATTAGAAAGAGAAGATTATAAAACATATCTTGAAAAAGAATATGGAATTACAGATATTTCCAAATTAAAAGAAGTTAGAACAGTAGAACTTGGACATATTTTTCAAATAGGGCTTAAATATTCAGAAATGATGAATGGTACATTTATAAATAAAGATGGAAAACAGAGTTTGTATTATATGGGATGTTATGGAATAGGTGTAAGTAGAACAACAGCTATTTTGTTTGAAGCAAATGTAATAAAAGATAAAAATGGTGTTCCATGTGGTTTTGCTCTTCCTAAGAATTTAGCACCATATAAATTACAGATTGTTCCTAAAATAGAAGATGAAACAAAAAAAGAATTAGCAAATAAAATTTATAATACATTAAAAGAAAATGGAATTGAAAGTATTTTAGATGATAGAGAAAATATTCAGATTGGTTCAAAAATAAGAGATTGCAAACTTCTTGGTACTCCATATTTATTAGTTTTAGGAGACAAAGTAGAAGGGGAAATTTTAGAAGTTGAAGACATAAAAACTGGAGAAAAAACTAAAGTAAATATAGAAGGATTAATAAATTTGTTAAAATAATATTGCCACTTGTTAAATTGATTATTTTAGATTTTTAATCTTGTAAAAAAATAGGGACTTTTTCACAGCCCCTATTTTTTATTTTCATTATTTTTATTTTTATCTTTTTTATCATCTGTTAAAACTTCTTTAATTGCACCTATACTTCCTAAAGCTGAAGTAGCTTCAAAAGGAATGAACACTTTATTAGCCTCACCTGAGGAAATATCTTTTAAAGCCTCTATAGATTTTAGTTGAACCAATTTCTCATCAGGTTTAGAATCCATCATAGCACCATAAACCATTTCTATTTCTTTAGCTTTAGCTTCTGCTACTTCTCTTATGGCTTTAGCTTCACCTTCGGCACGTTTAACTTGTGATTCGCTTTCTGCTTCTGCTTCTAAAATTGCAGCTTGTTTTTTACCTTCAGCAACTGTAATTTCAGATTGTTTTTGAGCTTCTGCTTCAAGAATTAAAGCTCTTTTATTACGCTCTGCATTCATTTGCTTTTCCATTGCATCTCTAATATCTTCTGGTGGATTTATATCTTGAATTTCAACTCTATTTACTTTACAACCCCATTTATCTGTTGCTTCATCTAATATTGAACGCAACTGATAATTTATAGAATCACGAGATGAAAAGGTTTCATCTAAATCCATTTTACCAACTATATCACGAATAGTGGTTATTGCTAAATATTCGATACCTTTTTTTAAATTTTGAATTTCATAAACTGCTTTTACAGGGTCTGTTATTTGATAAAATACAACTGTATCTATTCTAATTGTAACATTATCTTTGGTTATAACACCTTGAGGTGGAATGTCCATTGTTTGCTCTTTTAATAAAACCACAGAACTTACTCTATCTATAAAAGGAACTATAATTGTAAGTCCAGCATCTGCTGCTTTTTGGAATTTACCTAATCTCTCTATAATGTAAACTTCTGATTGATTTACTACTTTTATTGATGCTATTGCTAGTATTATGATAATAACTAATAATATTATTAAGAATACTGCCATAAAAAATCCTCCTTTATTTATTTAACATAATATAATTATAACATAAATTTCCAGCATTATCAATACAATACTGTCAATAATTTTAAAAAAATAT
>AUXO016936079.1_pt1 | contig 14033 bp, 14 predicted proteins | sample 768731 | NCBI WGS metagenome assembly AUXO01 (sample SAMN02715735, study PRJNA202380) | gut metagenome | biome: sheep rumen | host: Ovis aries | place: New Zealand: Palmerston North | reverse complement strand
AAACTCCAAAGATGGTATGATCTACTAAGCATGGATGGAATTAACTCTAAACAAATGGTTAAAAATGATATACAATACTTATTGAAAGGAAAAAATAATCAGGAGGATATAGTAAATGAAAAGAAGTCATAGTAGTAATAGTAGTAAAAGAAATATAATTAAATATATATTAGTAGTATTTATATTTATATTAGTATTTAGTTTAAGTAGTTGTTTTAATAGTAAATATAAAACAATAAAAGTTGATATTTTAGAAAAGACTCCATCATCAATTAGCATAGCAGGTCATACAGAAGTAAATGTAGCATATGCGTATAAGGTTTATGAAACTGAAAGTTCAGAGGCAACACTTGTTTTAGGAACTGATGGATATGTATACACCTTATCAAATAGTTTTGATTCAAGTTATATCAAAGATAAACAATGGGAAGCAAAAGATAATATTTTAACTATAAATGGTAAAGAATATTTAATTTTAGAAAACTGGAAATACATCTATCAAATTAATACATACAAATTATACGAAAGAGTCTAAAAAGGCTCTTTTTATTTTTAAAAAAAATTTAAATGCATATTTTTGCTCCCTAGATTTATGTTATTATGGTAGTGTAGTTAATGTAGGACCAATTAGCTACAAATCATTTATGATCTCTCCCCAAAAATGATTACAAACGTTATATTTCTTTTTTGAATTAGGAAAAAGGGCTACTTTTATAGCCTTTTTTCTTTTATTATTAATTTTCTTTTTAAATGTTTAAATAAAAATATTAACTATTAACTAAAAGGAGGTCAAATTTTAACTGTGGCAAATCGCAAAACTCCGAAGCCTGAAATTTGGCTTCAAAAGAATGATTATTTATTAAGAATTGAAAGATGGGCTCGAGCTGGTCTAACTAATAAAGAGATTGCAGAGCACATTGGTATAAGTTATAGAACTTTGGTGCGTTGGTATCCACTCAGTGTCACGCCTGAAAAAAGCATTTTGCCTTACAGGCAAATCAATTTTAATGGCACGTTCGAGGAGTTCCTTATGCGCGCACGAGAATGTGATGATGATGTTGAGTCATCACTAAAGATGGCAGCTACAGGATATTGGGTAGAAGAACAGTATCTAGATAAAAGAGGAAAACCAAAAGTAGTAAGAAAATGGATTCCTCCATCAGATAAGGCTCAAGCTATGTGGCTAAAGAACAAGAGACCTGATATGTGGAATAGAGAGAGTGAGAAAAAGACTGATACAAGTGCATTAGAAAGACTTGATGCTATTTTAGGTTCATTAAGTAAAACAGCTCAAGAAGATTCTGACGAGGATGTAGAGAATGATGAAAAAGTATAAGGTTTATATTAATACCAATAAAGTAAATAACAGGTAGGAGGTGGTAATATGAGCCTTATTCATTCCAAGAAACAAAAAGAGTTTATTAGGAAAGCTCACTCACGTTGGAATTTTAAGGTTGGTTAGGTGCAGTTCGTTCTGGTAAATCCTACGAGGATGTTAGTTATCAAATAATTAATGAAATTAGAGCACGTGCAGGCTTGGATGGACTAAATGTTATAATTGGTGTTTCAAAGTCTACAATCGAACGTAATGTATTAAAACCAATGCGTGAGATATATACTGAAGCATTAGTAGGAACTATAAATTCAAATAACATTGCTATTATAGCAGGTGAGGAAGTTTATTGTTTAGGCGGTGAGAAAGTTTCTCAAGTTGCTAAAATTCAGGGTGCTTCCATTAAATACTGCTATGGTGATGAAGTTGCAAAGTGGAATAAAGAAGTGTTTGAAATGTTAAAATCACGTCTTGATAAGGCGTATTCTAGATTTGATGGAGCATGTAACCCAGAAGATCCAAATCACTGGTTAAAGGCTTTCTTAGATGATGAAAGCTTAGATAAATATGTGCAATATTACACAATATTTGACAATCCATTTTTACCTAAAGAGTTTGTCGATAACCTTTGCAAAGAATATGCAGGAACGATTTATTATGATCGTTTAATTGAAGGAAAATGGGTTAGAGCTGAAGGAGCAATTTATAAAAAGTTTGCAAACAATCCATCAGCTTTTTATTTGTCTGAAATTCCTAAGCTAATAAAAATTGTTATTGGAGTCGACTTTGGTGGAAATGGTTCCAAGCATTCATTTACAGCAACAGGATTTGGAACTGGTTATACAACAATCATTCCTTTAGAAGCTCAACGAATAACACCAACCAGCCCTGAGGAACTAGACAGTGCTTTTATAGAATTTGTAGAAATGGTAGTTAAAAAATATAAGCAATATTTAGTTGGCTCAATGATAATAAAATCAAATTGCGATAGTGCAGAGCAAGTTTTAATTAGAGGCTTACAAGTAGCAGTTAAACGTAATGCACTACCTGTTAAAATTGACAATGCAATTAAGATGCCAATTAAAGATAGAATTGAACTAGTTTTAAGAATGATGGGACTTGGTATATTTAAAATTACACCATGGTGCACTCCTTTAATAGAAGCCTTACAAAGTGCAGTGTATGATAGTAAACCAGGCCACACAGAAGAACGATTAGATGATGGTTCAACACCAATAGATGATTTAGATTCTTTTGAATATTCATTAGAACCTGATTATAAAAATATTCTAAATGTTTTAGAAGGAGGAAGATTATAAGATTATGACAATATTAGAAATGTTAAAAACTGCATTATCAAAATTAAAAAATGATCCAACAATTGAAATAGCTGGTCAAAATCCAAACTTAGGTACATTTAAAAAAGTGTGGAAAGGTAAAGCAGACTGGATGAACTATAAAGTTTTTTATCCAACAGGTGAATACAAAAATGAAACATTAAAAACCATTAACTTGCCAAGATTTATCACACGTGCATGGGCCAACAATTATGCTAATGAAAATACAACAATAACTGTTCCAGATAAAAATTCAAATGATAGATTCCAAGAAATATTAGCAGACAATAACTTTTTTGGAAAATGGAATAACTTTATTGAAGCCATGATGGGATTAGGTATTGGTGCAATTGTTACTAATTTATCCGCATGGGATTATGATAAACAAACTAATGACATTTTAAAAGGTGATTCTAAAGTTAAAATTCAATTTGTTAGAGCTGAGAGAGTTTATCCAATTACAATTGACGATGGAGAGGTAACGGAGTGTGCTTTTGTAACATATAAAACCGGAAGCTGCAAAGTTGTAATTCATTGGTTAAACGAAGTAGGCGATTATGTTATTAGTGAAATTGCAGGATTAGGTAAAAATGGAAGTTATGATTTTAAAATTGATAAAATAAAATCGTTAGAATTAAAAACACCAATTCCAATGTTCCAATGCTGGTCACCAAATATAACACAAGATGACGAGGACGAATACGCAACAGCTATAACTTCTAAAGCATATGATGTATTTTTTCAAGTTGATGTTGATTACACAGCCTTTTATAAGGAAGTTAAACTTGGTGGCAAAATAAAGTATATATCAGCCGACATGCTTGATATTGACGAAAATGGAAATCAAAAGCAGCCATATGATCTAAACGATGAATCAATAGTAGTTGTTGATAAAGGTAATATGGATAAAAATGATTTTAAAACCTTTACTGATGAATTAAGAATCCCACAGTTAGTTCAAGCCATCAATGTTAATATGAACCTAGCAGCTATGCTTTGTGGATTAGGCTCTAATCAATTTGAATTTGATTCTGCAGCAGGTAGACCAATTCAAACCGCTACAGGAGTCATTGCAAAACAAACTGAATTATATAGAAATGTTATCAAACAAGAAAACTATGCTAGATATAAATTAAAAGATTTAGCAAAGTCTATTACTTACTTAAATAACACATTCACAACTAATCCAAAAATTAGTGAATTTAAAGACAGTGAAGTTCAAATAACTTTTGATGATAATATTGTAGAAGATACAGATTCAAAGAAAAAGAACGACCAACAAGAAGTTGCTGCAGGAATTATGACAATTGCTGAGTATAGAGCTACATGGTATGATGAGGATTTAGATTCAGCAAAGCAGTTCATGCAAGAAAATGGAATGCTTCTTGACAAGTATATATTACCTTTACAATCACATGTAATTACACCTGAAATCTTTGTTGATTTAGTATTTGGTGAGAATTACAAAAATAAAAATGACTTAGTAGAATATATAAAAGCTAATTATTCAACTACTCCAGTTCAAAGTGATGAATCAGGCTTTGAAGAAGAATAAAATGCTCTGGTGGTGATACATCATGGCAGAAAATAAAAAGAAGCTAACACATATTGATGTTAAAGATAATGGTATAAAGTTATCGAATAAAGTCGGTGATAAATTATCAGAAGCTGTCAATGATTTAGAAAATAAAATATCTAATAAGCTGATTAAGTCAATTGATAAAACACCAAATAGGTGGTTGATAGAACAAAACAACCAAATTAGGCTTTTTAAAAGAGAAAGCAAAGAAGTAATCGCTAAAACAAAAGAAGCCGTTAAAACAGCCTTAAATAGCGATAATACTGTAAACCTAAAGATAACACAAAACAATGAATTAACTAAAAACTTAGGTATTGGCCTGCAGTTCTTAAGGCAGGACGCAATAAAAACCTACGAGTCAATGGTTCAAAAGACATTGTTAACAATTAGGAATCAAAAAGCTATTGATTTAAAAGAGGCTTTAAGTAAGCATTTAAGTTCTGGCATGAATTTAGGTGTTGTTTATAAAGATGGTAAAAATTATCAATTTGATTCTTACTTTGAAATGAAAGCAAGAACTGAAATTCAAACTGAAATAAAAGACAATATGATAGAAGCTGGAAATGCTGCAGGAGTAATCTTTTATATAACATCGTTTTATGGTGACTGTGCGATAGATCATGCTGATTATCAGGGTAAGATATACTACGATGTTGATTGGAAATCTAATGCACCAAAAGATAGAATCGATGAAATTGAAGACTATATAAATTCAAATAAATTGAAAACAGTTCAAGAAATAACTGAAGCTCCTGTTTTCTTAACTTCTAGACCAAATTGTAGACATTATTTCATGCCAATAGATATTGACTCCGTTTTAGGTGCTAAGACTGAAAAAGACGTTAATAAATTAAGGCAAGAAAACGGTCTAAATTTTAACGGAAAGTATAAGCCGGAAAAGTATAAAGCTTTACAGCAACAACGCCTAAATGAGCGTAAAATTAGGGCAGAAAAGCAAGAGATAGAAAGAAACGAGCTTAGACTGCAACTTGATCCAACTAACAAGCGGATTCAATCAAGCATTTTAGCAGGTGAGCAAAGAGTAAGAAACTATCAAGCAGCTCAAAGAGACCTTATAAAGCAGTATAACAATCTTGAGCGTAGATATGATCGTGAGGCTTTAGGAAATAGAGTTACATTAGGTGCTGATAGAATAGTAGATAATCAAAATGTTAAACCAATTAAGAGTGAGCAAACATCAGCAATAGAAGATATCAAGGAAGAATATACCTTAATTGATAATGAGCAACTTGAGAAGACAGTAAGTAATCATTTTGATGGTGAGACAAAAATTCTTAAGGACTTTGTTAATAAGGCAAATACTAAAGATGAAAATGTTAATAAGATATTGGCTAACATTGATAAGTTGCCTACCATTAAGATTTCAAAAGCTAAAAGGTCGGCATATAATGGAAATAATGGCATTGCGCTTGCATCACAAAAGGATGTTCGTGTCGCATACCATGAATTTGGGCATTCGCTAGACCATCAAGTTGCTTATGCTGAAAAATGGGAAACAGAGAATAGAAAATTCCATTGGTTAAGTGATGATATAGAAAATGTTAGAATTGAAGCTCGTGACGGTATGAATAATACAATTCCACAAGAATTTATGGATAAAATGAAAGAACAAATCACAACTATTCAAGATGCTGTCAAAGCCGAAATACCAGCAATTAGAGAAAAGGTATTATCAACAGTTAATTCAAAATATAAAGGTGAATTGCCATCTTCAATTTTAAAAGGTGTTGTAGAAGATGAACTACAAAAAGAAGTTCAAAAGTCATATCTAAAATATGCTCAATCCAATCAAGATTATACACGTTGGTCTTGTTTAAGTGATATTTATGATGCTATTACTGATGGTAATGCAAAGAATGCAAAAGGTCTTACTGGTAGTCATGGATGGTCTTATTACAATGGTGGTGATTTTGCTATTTCATTTACTACAACAGGTAATGTTAAGAAGCAAAATACCGAAATCTTTGCTAACTTTGTTGAAATGAAAATGGGAGACTATAAAGAACAATTAGACTTCTTTAAAAATGATCAACCAAAGTTGTATAATGAGTTAGAAAACAAATTTGCTTATGTAGCTAAGTATTTGGAGGAAAAGAAATGAATGAATTAGATGAATTGACACACAAATATAATGAAATGTTTTCTGACATTTTTATGAAATATCCTGAATATTGGTTTGAATCTAATGATACAAAGAAAAAAGTTAAAGTATTAAAACAATGCTTAAAAGAAAAGAAACTAATAAAGGATGTCACTTCGGATTTTACAGAAGGGGTATTCTTTAAATAGCACTTCGTATGAGGTGCTTTTATTTTACACCAAAGGAGGTAATATGCTCCTAATAAAAAAATTTAAATAGGTATTAAGGACTTCAAAAGAGTCCTTTTTATTTTGGTTGAGGAATGAAACCTAAAAACGACAAAATCATTTAAATTCATGGTGGAGGCTACACACCTAAAACAGCCTAAGGAGGAAAATGAAAACAAAAGATTTAAAAACTATTCTTGGAAATGAGGAGCTTTCTTTAGAAGACAAAGTAGCTCAAATTATGGCGCTAAATGGGCAAGATGTAAACGCAGCTAAAGAATATTCTAATACAAGAGTACAAGAACTAGAAAATGAGGTTGCTGATTTAAAAGCAGCTAAAAAGGAACTTGAAACTAAAGCAGAATCATACAAAGACTATGATGATTTAGTAAAGTTCAAAAATGATACATTATCTGAAAAAGAGAATGGTCAAAAGATAGATTATTTAAAGAAGATTGGATTTAAAAGACCTGATTTATTCTTTGATAAAGTTGACTGGTCAAAATCTAAGTATGATGAAGCAAAGAAAGAATATACAGGTGTAGATGTTGATGCGCTTAAAAGTACTTATTCAGACTTGTTTACTGATCCAACTCCTGGAAGAATAAAATTCGGTAGTGTTGAAAACGGTAAAACAGAAACTGCATCAGCCAATTCTTCAATGAATAACTTTATTAGAGGCATAAAATAAAAAAATAAAAAATACATAGAAAGAAAAGAGGAAAAAGAAAATGCCAGCAAATTATAATTCAATTATCGTTAGAAATGATACATCTGCTATTGAAGATGTAAATAAAATTGTGGATGAAATCATCCAAGGAGTAGCACAAGGTTCTACAATCCTTCCATTAATGACTAAGTTACCAAACATGACAGCAAAGCAAGCTAAAATGGCTGTTTTAGCTTCATTACCTGAAGCATACTGGGTTGCAGGTGACAATGGTTTAAAACAAACTACTAAACTAGCATGGGCTAATAAGTTCATCACTGCTGAAGAATTAGCAGTTGTTGTACCTATTCCACAATCAGTTTTAGAAGATGCTGATTATGATATTTGGGCTGAAGTTAAACCTAGAATTATCGAACAATTCTATAAGAAGATTGACCAAGCAATCATCAATGGTACAGACAAGCCAACTTCATGGGGCGATGCAATTCTTACTGCTGCAACTACAAAAGGCTTCGCTGTTAATCCAACAGCTAATTTATATGAAGACATATCTGATGCAATGACATTAGTTGAAGGTGCTGGTTTTGATGTTACAGGTATTTTAGGTGGTGTTGGTGCTAAGGGTGTATTTAGAAAAGGTTTAAGAGATACAACAGGTCAACCATTACAAAACTCTGAAGTAACTGAACTTCCAAGAGCATTTGCTAAGAATGGTGCATTTGATGAAACTGTAGCTAAGTTAATCGTTGGTGATTTCAAACAAGCTGTATATGCTATCAGAAGAGATATTGAATTCAAAGTATTTGATTCAGGTGTTGTAACTAATGCAGCAGGTGAAATCATCTATAACTTAATGCAACAAGATATGGTTGCACTTCGTGTAACAATGAGATTAGGTTATCAATTACCAAATCCAATCAATGTTTTACAACCAAATGAAGCAAGCAGACTTCCATTTGCATATGTAAAGGCTACTGCATCAACAACTTCAACAACTGAAGGTGAGTAGTATAAAAATTTTAAGGGAGCTTTCGAGCTCCCTTTTATACCATATTAGGAGGTAGTTATATGGCTGATTTAACATATAATACAACAACTTCATTAGATGATTACTTAAGATTAGCAGGTGTAGATTTAAATGAAGAATTAAAAGCAAGACTTGTAGATGATGTAGGTGATAATAATCCAGGACCTAGATTTATTTATCAAGTTGAAAATTACTTAAAAGAAAGAATTGTTGCGCATAATCCTTTCTATGGACCTGAAATTTTAAGTGATACTTATGTATTTAAAACTGAGCATCAAAAAACACAGTTTAAAAGAGCTACTTGTTATCAAATAAGTTATTTATTAAAAAATGGTAATATTACTAACAATATTACTGAAACTATTACATTAGAACAAATGGAGCGGTTAGGTTTAGATAGAAGTGCACAAAAATGCCTATATTTAGGCGGATTGTGGAACGTTTACAAAGGCGGGTGTTAAAATGATTAACATCGACTCAAATCGAGCTAAAGACGGCTCAATTTACACTGATAAATATTACTGGTACCCTAAAGGACAATCAACTACACATAAGCAAAATCAAGATACTTACTATGGTTCTTTTTATGCATGTGATCGTGTTGATTTTAACAATGATGAGCAACAACTAAATGGCATTAGCGATGTTGGGCTTGAACACTTAACAATTGAGACTCCTAAAAGATATGATTTTAAAAAGGGCGATAGAATAAGAAGCATAACAGATGAACGTTTCTGGGAAGTGCAATCTGCTACTGTTAACGATTCAGGTATAGGTAAAGAGTTATCTTTAAGACCTAGCCGAGTTACTATTTTAGTTTTAGTTAGAACTGAGGTAGACCGTTATGATTGATGAAACAGCAGAAGTTCAAGCAGAGCGTTTTTTTAAATTGCTGCATTGGATGTTAAGCGCACAAATGCCAAGACCAGGAGGTATCCATAAATATTCAAAAGGTACAATGTATACTCATTTAGTTACAAAAAGAACATCAACCGGTTATCAAATAATCATGTCTGAGGGTGTTGAATATTCAAACTATGCTATGGGCTATGATGATTCAGGCGCAAAAAGAAGTCCAAGAGGACCTTTAGAAGCAATAAACTTTAATACAATAGACCAATGCTTAATGAAGTGTAAAAGTATATTAGGAGGATGATAATTAAATGATTACTCATGACAATATAGTTAATTATTTTAAAGAAAAATTAGCTACTTATTTTTCAAGTGCTGATAATGGAGCATATAGTGACTTTGCTGATAATATGGAAGTATATGCTGAAAGCAGCTATAACTCTTCAAAAGATATTATTATTACACTTCAATTCCTAAAAGGCACAACTCAATTAGGATTCACTGACCTACCAATAAATGTAATATTTGAAGTTATCGAAGGAAAAGCCACAAACAATAAAACAATGGCTAATCAGGTGATGGATTTAATTAATTCTTTTATAGAAGATAAAAACAATAAATCTGATTTGATGATAGATGATGAAGGAACGGCTTATTCTGTTACACATTATTATTCATCAACAAATTCAATCGGTAATGGTCAACAAAGAGGCACTAACAAGTATAAAGCATTTACAATGGACATGCGTTTAATCATTTTTGATAACGGATATTATAACATGTTAGATGAAACTGAAATCTCATTCGGTACTGGACAAGTAAAACTTCAAAACATACTAAGTGTTAGCACAAGCATTCAACATTCTTATGAAAGCCACACTGCAGGATCAAATGTAAAACAAAAATTAGATGCTACAGGCATTCAATACCAATTAAGACTTACTTATATAGCAACTAAATGGAATTCATTACATAGACTAATAGCTGCAGATGCAAGAAGTGATAAAAGCTATGACATTAAAGTAGAACACAAAAACTTTGTAACTCGTCAAGCAACAATGAAAATTAGTGATTATACTGAAGATACACCTTATGCAGATGTTATGAAGGTAACAGTTGCATTTGTGGAGGTGTGATTATGGGAGCAGTTGTTTTTAATATAAATGCGAATCCAAGTCAGCAAACAAATAGTGTTGTTTCAAACACACAGGCCATAAAACCGACCAATTTAGAGTCAGGTGATAATTTATCCGGCCAAACATTAAAACCCTCTAAAATCGGAGATACAACGGCTCTTTTTTTAACATTGAATATTGCAAAGCAAGCATCTAGTTTAATAACTCAAAATGTAGGAAAAATAACAGGCAATTCACACTTTCAAAATAATGTAAATACAGCCTTAAGAGCAGGTGCTTATGCAATTGGTTTTGCTACGCATCCAATTATGACAAGTATAGCTTTTGCGTTTGATGGTGCAAGTTATGCGATTAATAATTATTTTAAAGAACGTGAAGATAGAATTAGATCAGCACAAGCAAGTGCAATCGCTGGTACATTAAGGGGGCGTAAAAATTGAAATATACTGATATTAGCGCTTATATATTGGTTAGAGAACCTAATGAACGAGATGATGAACATTATCAATTTAAATGGCGCTCCATAGAAAATAATATTTTAAGTAATAGTGGAATTGAAATTACACCGAGAATAGATGAGACTTTTACAATAGGTCATTTTGATGCTTGGTTTGAAGATATAGATTACATTGCACCTTATACTCCAATGTATATGTTCTTTAATAATAAAATTACTTATTTTGTATGTTCATCAACATGCAAACCTAATCTAATTAACAATAAATACTTTCATTCGTTTGAGATATTTGAACCTGCAGCTTTATTGTCTAACTTTTTAATTGGCAGTAAGGCTTTAAGTGTTACAGGAACTAATAAAACTGATTATGAAAAGGTTATTATTTTAAAAGACCTAATGCAAGAAAAATATAAAATTGAATTAAATATAAGTGCTTTTTCAAGTTCGCTACTTAATAAACAACGTGAGTTTACTTTTGGTCCAGGAACAACTTTTTATACTGCCTTAAGTGAAATACTCCTAGAATATGATTTACTTCCAGTTGTTAGTAGCATTTATGTTGACACTGAACATGATGATATTGATTATGACACACCTCTTCCAATAAATTTAGTTTTAGACTATGTTGATAAAAATCAAAGTGAAGTTATAGGGTATAGTACTGATGAAATAACAGACATTCAATATGGTTATAAAATAGATGATTATTGTAACTTTTTAGAGACTGAGGCCACAAACGTAGTTGATAGAACAAGCGTAACAACATGGACTAATCTAGTGGTTAAATCTGAAGATATACTTGTAAATGCAGATACATGTGCTTTAATATTGCCAACTAAGGTTGAAGAGATAAAAAGCATAAAAACAGTAGCTAATGGTTCAGTAAAAATTACATTAAGACAAGTTGCATCAAAACCTGATTTAATAAATAATTACACAACTTTTAGAGATAATACCTATTATATAAATAAAAGTTTTGATTTAATTTTTGATTATTTAAAAGTTGGTAATCAAGAAAAAGATGAATGTTATTTATATTTAATATTTAAAGATTTATTTGAAAATTTAGATAATAAAACTTATACATATGAAGAATTATGTCACACGCTAGATTTAAAAACGTGGAGCATAGTTATAGATAATGATGTTTATAGGATTGATTCGTATTTTTATCCTAGAATGGATATTACTGCAAGTTTACTTGAAAAAAGCATATGGAATACAAAACAAGAAACTGACAAACCAAAATATATGTACTATGAATCTGGAACTAATGTTATTTTAGGTATGTATAATTATTATAAAGATGATTTCTGGGGAATTATAACAGGCGGAAGAGTTGAACCATGGTTTAAACATGTATCTCCAAAAAGTTATACTTCACAAGAATATGGTAGATCAAGTGGCAATTATAATATTAGTTTAGGTAATGAGTATGATCCAATGACAGCAGTTTTTGACATACAAGCTGTTGTAATGGTTGATCCAATTATTATTAATAAAAAAAGCATTCAACCATTGTTTCAAGATGCTAAAACTGAGTATACTTGGAAGCCATTTTCAAGAAGCTATGATGTAAAAGCAAACACTATCGAATTTGATAAACTTCAAGAACGAATGCAAACTTCAAATAATATGCTGGGGGATGTAGAGTTAGAAATTGAGTTAACTAACCCTGTAAACCTTCCAAAATTAATCAATAGAAAGGTTTATAAACTAAGCTATAAAAACGTTGATTACTATGTGATGGCATCTATGATTACTGTAAGAGCAAATAAAATAGTAGCTAGATATTCATTATCTAGAACTTACTCTAGAAAAGCAGAAGTTATAAGTGTTGATACACAATTTAATGCAACACCTAATCCATTAGAAAATATTATCACAAGACCAATTTATATTGAAGCAAATGAAGATGTTAGTGCTGTTGATTTGACAGAATATAATTATTTATGTTTTAGCTTTATAAAAAAGAGTCGAAATTCACTAATATATATGAATCAATTATTTAAAAAATTTGCTATTTTAGAAGATTCAAATTCTAAATATCTATATTGTGAGACCATAGATCAATTTACATTTGATTATAATGTACTTGAATTTGATGATGCAACTAGAACTAATTATAAAAATCCAGTTCATTATGGAGATGCATACAATGAGGCTACCTTTGTAACTATAGAACTTGCAAAATTAAGTAATCTTACTCATATATCCTCTCGTAGACTACCACTATTAGGAGCTGGAGTAAGTGCTACAAAAGAGTTATTAATTACTGAAACAAGCACTCATGGATTAAAAGTTAATAAACAAATACTTCTATATAAAGATGCCAGAGAGCGTCTTACATTTACTATTAAAATTAAATAGGAGGTGGCAATAAATAAATGAAAGTTTATGTAGATAGAAATAATATGAAGCTGTTAGGTGTTGAAAAGGAAAGACCATTTTATACAGGTGACTCGTTTTCATCATCATTAACAGTTTTTTTTAATACTCAAATAACACAACAAACATCAGTTACTTTGTCATTCTTGCTTTCAAACGGAAGGACTCCAAGAAAAAACTTAGTAGCTGATTCTTCAGGTAGCACTACATTTGACGAGGCTAAATTTGGTTATAAAACATGGTATTATTACACATGGAATATATCAACAAAAGAAGGCATTTTAACCGCGCCTGGCGCATTAGAAATGACTCTTGCATTAACAACCGGTCAAACTGTAGAACAAGTAAAATTTACAAATAATGTAGTTAGAACCAGTCGCTTTGGTGACAATGAAAACATTGTAGTTTTTAGTGATGATCCAGAAGAGACAATTTTAGACTTTGCAACTAATATTAAAACAATAAATACAAAGTTAGAATTTATTAATAATATAGATATTTTTATAGGTGATTTTACAAGTCGGCAAGCTATGTATAATTCAGTATTTACAGAAATATATACAAATAGTCGCTCGATTATAACAGCTAGATTAAATGGAGATTTATTTTTATTTTTTAGCTCTAATGATGAAAATGATGCATATTTGTTTATGGTAGATTGTGCTGCATATACTATATACAAGTTAAAAAATGATGGTACAAAAGAAAAATTAAATATTACAGCAAATGAAATAATTAGTCTTTTAGAACCAAAAGCCAACAAAACAGGAGGAAATACATTTACTGGCGGACAAAATTTTGAAGATGATGTGACTTTTGAGAATGGCGCTCACGTTGAAATAAATGATGATGCTGAGCTTGAGATTAGTAACACACAAAACTTAAGATTTACAGATGAAAATGCAACATTAAAAGGACTTTTAGAT
>AUXO013848663.1_pt1 | contig 14033 bp, 8 predicted proteins | sample 768731 | NCBI WGS metagenome assembly AUXO01 (sample SAMN02715735, study PRJNA202380) | gut metagenome | biome: sheep rumen | host: Ovis aries | place: New Zealand: Palmerston North | reverse complement strand
AGCACTGCCCTACAGCAGCATCAACGACAATGATGTGAAGGTGGAGGACGCAGACCTCAAGGCTTACTACGATGCTCACAAGGAAGAGTTCCGCCAGTATGTGGAGAGCCGCGACATCAAGTATGTCACCTATCAGGTGAAGGCTTCTCAGGCTGACCGTGCTGAACTCATGAAGAACATGCAGGCAGCCATCAAGGGTTTCCAGGATGGTACAAATCCTGCCGAGGTGGTTCGTAAGGCTCAGTCACAGATTGCCTACACGGGTGTTCCTGTTACAGCAAAGGCTCTGCCTCGTGACATTGCCGCACGTCTCGACTCAATGGCAGTTGGTCAGGTAACTCCTGCTCCCTTCGAGACCACAGCTGACAATACGCTCAACGCCATCAAGCTCATCGCAAAGACACAGCTGCCTGACTCTATCGAGTATCGTCAGATTCAAGTCTTCGATGCAAATGTCGAGACAGCTCACAACCGTGCTGACAGTATCTATAAGGCACTGCAGGCCGGCGCAAACTTCGACACCCTGGCTGTGAAGTACGGTCAGCCGGGTCAGAAGATGTGGCTCACCTCTGCTATGTACGAGAACAACAACACACTGGATGGTGACACCAAGGAACTGCTCAACGCACTCCACACCCTTGACACCAACGGCATGAAGAACCTTTCATTCGCTCAGGGCAACCTCATTGTACAGGTTACCAACCGTCGTGCTATGACCACTAAGTATGATGTTGCTGTCGTTAAGCACGCCATCGATTTCACCAAGAACACCTACAACGAGGCATACAACAAGTTCTCACAGTTCGTCAGCGAGAACCAGACCATCGAGGAGATGGAGAAGAATGCCGAGAAGTTCGGTTTCAAGGTTCTGGATCGTAAGGACGTTGCCAGCACCGAGCACAACATTGCAAACATCCGCAACACTAACGAAGCCCTCCGTTGGCTCTTCGGTGCCAAGAAGGGTAATGTCTCTCAGCTCTACGAGTGCGGTAACAACGACCAGCTGCTCGTTCTTGCGCTGACCGATATCCACCCCGTTGGCATTCGTGCACTGGAGACCATTCAGGACGAGGTGAAGGCAAGTGTTCTTCGCGACAAGAAGTTCGAGGCACTGTCAGCTAAGCTGAAGGGTGTCAACAGCATCGCTGCTGCACGTCAGAAGGGTGCCGTAGCTGATACCATTCGTCAGGTAACCTTCATGGCTCCCGTCTTCGTTCAGGCTACAGGTGCCAGCGAGCCCGCCATCAGCGGTGCCGTTGCTGCCACAGCCCAGGGCAAGCTTTACAATGGAATCATCAAGGGTAACGGTGGTGCTTACATGTTCCAGGTCATCAAGAAGGCTCCTCGCGAGGGTGCCACCTTCAATGCCAAGAACATGGAAGACCAGCTGAAGAACCAGGCCCTCCAGGCCGCCGGTCGCTTCATGCAGGAGCTCTACCTCAAGGCAGACGTAGTTGACAACCGCTACCTCTTCTTCTAAGAGTTATAGTTTTAAATCCTCATAAGAGATGCCGGACATTTTCAACAGTGTCCGGCATCTCTCGTTATGTCGTCCCTCCTCCCTCCTCCTTCCTTGAACATCCGCACCTCGCACCTCGATAATTCCTTCCTCTCTCCTCTCTTCTCTCTCCTCTTTCCTTATTTTGTCCTTTTTACACTCAATAAATTTCTTTGCCTTTTTCTTTGTTGTTTCCTAAATATTGACTATCTTTGCAAACATATTACCAATGACGTCATAAGGTTGCTTCGTTTTATATTAATATCTAATATTACTACTGTATGATGATGATAAAGACAATCAAATCAGGTAAGACTCATTCTTTTTGGCTTTTATTGCCAGTTATGCTAATTCTTTTGAGTGGTTGCTCCAAAGAAAGTAGTGAGGATCCGGAACCTGGATCCACGTATGCTCCCGTCAAGTTTTCTCTTGACATAGTCAGCCCGGAGATGGGTAGTACACTCTTGGCCTCAGTAGCTGATGGAGGGCAGATCAATACCCGCTTCTATTCGCGCATGAATGAAGGTGCGTCGAAAACCATTCTTGTCCGTCAGGATGGAAAGATGATAAACTTGGGGAAATTGCCTGTCTCCTTGACAAACACCTCCGGCACCGAGGGACGCATAGAGATAGACGTCACCGACAAGGTAGATGCCAAGAAGTCTTATGATGTCTTTGTCTTAGGGTGTAGTGCACGTTGGGACGATAGCGATGTCTATTACAAGACTAACATGTCTCGTGCCGGCAGCTTCGGCACATGGCTGAAGTTCTCCAGCAGCTATCGTCCTTCGAAGGCCACATCGAACATTGCCGGAACAGGAGAGATTCTCTTTGTCATCAATAAGTCAGGTGCTCCGATTAAGTTCAAGCATAAGGGCTTTGATGCAGAAAAGAAATGGTATTACAAGTATGCCGAAGTGTCGATGGACAACGGTAAGGTCGTGGCATCAGAAGATGGAGAAGTTGAAGGTGTGGAGACCGACGTGCCCGTATTCACCGGCAGTAATGCCCGTGGCATATACTCCATTTATGTACCCAATGGAAATAAAATTCAGAATGCCCAGCTGATAGCTGAGATTGACGGCGTGGAGGTGCGCTCCACCAACCGCATCAGCAGCGACATCATGATTCAGCAGAACCAGAGCTATGCCATGTTTGCCGTCTGGGACGGCGAGAAACTCATGCTCGGTGACGGTGAGGGCGATCCTGTGGTAATCGTGTGCTCCGGTGATGCTGCTTCTGGTATCATTGTCAATGAAGTGCGGAGTGACGGCACCGTTGTTCTTTCTGCTAATTCAACCACCATTCCCAAAGTGGGTGAGATTATTGTCTCTGGTGTAACGGCTGCTGCTCCACGAGGCTTCCTCTATCACGTGGAAAGTGTGCAACAGTCAGGCGGGCAGGTTATCATCAAGACCTCGCCGGCATATCTGAATGAGTTACTTCCGAATGCTCATTTGGAAACAAAAATCCCACTTGGTGAAGCAGTTGAAGACCAGAGTTCTCCTTTCCTTATGAATGGAGCTACCCGTGCTAAGGACTTTGAACTGTTAAACAAGACATGGGAAATTACAGTGGGGCCTAAAACAAAGTCTGACATCACTTTGTCTGGTGCCCTAAAGTTGGGCTTAGAATTAGGTGGAACGTTCTACTATGACTCTGAGTATGGCATACCACAACGATGTGGTATAGAGTTGGAGGGCTCTGCATTTGCAAAATTTGTTGTTGAATTAGCTGCAAAAGTCTCTACAGGTGAAGTCCCCTTCAATATCTGGGATCAGGAATTGGCAACCATTACTCTCTGGATAGGTATGGTGCCCGTGTGTCTTACACCACACATAGTGGTTGATGCCACCATAGAGGCAAGTAGTAAGCTTTATTTGAAGTGGACTCCCCTTGATGCAAAGTGGAAAGTTGATGCCCACTTGATATGGAGTAAAGAACCAAACTTAGTAACAGGAGAGAATTGGGATTGGGGTGCTAACTGTGACAACCCGCTAGATGGCTCGTTCTGGAAAAAAATGTGGTCCATCGATGATTTGACAGACTTTGAGCTTGGCCTGTCAGGAGAAGTAAAACTTGCTGCAGTTCCAAAAGTACAGCTGCGATTGTTTGATATGGAGAATTGCAGAATAGACATTGGTCTGTCTCCCTATGTTAAGGCAGAAGGCGAACTTGCCCTCAAATATCAGCATGACTCAGGAACTTCGGGCGATTTTCACGATGACTTCGAACTGAAGGATAATCTTTCTTTCTCTGTTGGCATGGAGGTACCCTTGGAGGGAAAGCTGGAGTTTAAGATTCCTTTCTCTGACAGTACGATAGGTGGAGTGAAATCTAAGAAACTACAAATTTTTGAAGTGCCATTGGTTGAAGGTGCCTCTTTCTTCCCTGTCTTCAATGATTTCCATGTATATCCTGAAGACAATGTCAAACAATATACCAGTATACATGTCTCTGCAATGAAGGGTGCCCAATTGTTTACATTCTTTAGTGGCAAGGAAACAGATTTTGGCTTTTGTTACGCACCTTTAGTAAAAGATGACAGAGGTAATGAAGTGGCTGGTGAATGGGTATATATCAGTCTGAGAGATAAATATGCTATTGATAGCTCAATCAGTTCTCAATTTGAAATGGAAACCGATATACTTACTCACAACCTGAGTAGTGGAACGACATACGAAGTGCGCCCATACACGACTGTTGGACAATGGGGAGTCGTCAGACGTAAGGGTGGTAAGATTAAAACCGGAGGTTCCGTCAGTGGAGGTGGTGGAACAATAATAGACATACCTGGTGAAAACTTAAATAAATAATAGGAGGACGAAAAGATGAAAAAAATAAATATATCAATCTATGGTCTTCTGCTGTTGTTGTTGGCTTCGGCATGTACTGAGGATTTCTTTAGCACAAACAATAATCGCAAAATAGAAGTAACAGCAGCCCTGCCTGGTTCAGAAACCCGAGGCTCATTAGATTTGGCTGATGCATCGTTGAATCTTATTGCCAAGTGGAACGATAATGATGAAATACAGGTGTTCATCAAACAAGGGAATAAGGTCTATAAAAGCCCTATGCCTTCTAACGTTTACGACATAACCGATGAAGGTAAAAAATGCACTTTTGGTTTTGAACTGCCTCAGGAAGTAAACCTAAACGAGCCTTACACTATCTTTGGATTGTGTGACCTTGAGGGGACTATTTCAGAAGGGACGTTATCCGCCGATTGCCAACTACGGCGTAAGCTTTGCGAATTACCAACAAGTGCTTTTACCCCCATGTGGTTTATGATTGAAGGCGGCCCTCAGAGTGTTGTCGCAAATTTCCGGCATATAGAAACTTATGAGGTTCTTCATGTGAAGAATGACACACCTGTAGGAGTTATGTTCCGCCATCGTGGATTTGATACAAACAGACGATGGTATCGATATAATGCTGAAATTCCTTTGCCAGACGATTATGCCCCCAATCAAAGCGTATTAGAAACAAATGAAGTGAGTAGTACAGCGGCTTTTATTGGCGCTGGACAAACGGGGCATGTTTTGTCATGTTATGTTCCTACAGGGGAAAAGATCAATGAAGCCAAGTTGTTGGCTACGATTGACGGGCAAAATGTCGTCTCGTCAAACACGCTGTCTTCTTCCGTGCAGATTCAGCGTGGTCATGCCTACCACATGTATGCTACGTGGGATGGAACCGTGCTGAAGTTTGATAAAGTGAATGACCTGTTAGATGAGTTGGGGATAGGCATCAAGCGTTTGGAGATGGAAGAAGACGAGGGTTATGCCCTTTCAACGGGCAGGGAAGGACACCTTAGTTTTGACTCAACAAATCCGTCTGTAGCTACAGCTATAGAAAACAATGATATTGGTGAACCGCATGTAGATATACTTGCTCATTCCATTGGCACCGCTGTCATAACGATTACTGATACGAATACCGGGCAGAAGAGTCAAATAGAAGTTGTAGTGTCAGAAAGAATTCATTATGCTGTTATGGTAGAAGTAGGAGAAACGGAATGTGTAACGATGAAAAATGCAAATGGCAACTACGAGGCATATTCTGAAGACGTCAGTTTGGCTACTTGTGAGGTCAGTGGTAATAAGATTTTTGTTACAGGTGTTAAGAGTGGTGAGACTGTCATCCATGTAACTGAAATAGGAACTAACAAACAATATATCATTTCGGTAAAAGTTTATGGCGGAATACCGGATATTCCTGTTGAAGATGAGACCTTTACCGTCAATGGTGTAACCTTCAAGATGATTGCCGTAGAGGGTGGCACGTTCTGGATGGGTTCACCTGATGACGATCCAGATGCGGGGGGAATCTATTCTGACGAGAAACCTCGCCATCAAGTTACTTTGAGCAATTTCACTATAGGCGAAACAGAGGTGACACAGGCCTTATGGAAAGCTGTCATGGGTAGTAATTATAACCCTTCTCATTTTAAAGGAAACAACCTCCCTGTGGAAACAATAAGTTGGGATGATGCTTGTTATTTTATTGCACAGCTAAATGCTTTGACCGGAAGGACATTCCGCTTGCCAACAGAAGCGGAGTGGGAATATGCAGCACGTGGTGGAAAGAACAGCAGAGGTTATAAATATGCAGGAAGTAACAATCCCGATGAAGTTGCATGGACGTATGATAATAGTAATGAAAAAACCCATACTGTAGGGACTAAAAAAGCAAATGAGCTTGGTCTTTATGATATGAGCGGTAACGTATGGGAATGGTGTCAGGATTGGTATGGTTATCATTATTATGATGATTCCCCCAGATACAATCCTTGTAATACTCAGCCTTCTAACTTCCATATTCATCGTGGCGGTAGTGTGGAATATATCACAAAAGACTCTCGAGTTGCTATGCGTGGCGATTATACAGATTCATACAGCATAAGCCTTAGAGGTCTTCGTCTTGCTCTCTCCGATGGAGGAGTCCCCCAACCGACGGCCTACTTAACCTGTCCAGATGAAAACCATCCACATTTGATTGATCTCGGCTTACCGAGCGGTACGCTTTGGGCATGCTGTAACGTAGGCGCTTCGAAACCAGAAGATTATGGCGGCTATTATGCGTGGGGCGAGACAAGTTCGAAGGATGTGTATAACTCGAGTACATATATTCATTGTGACGGTTCAGAATATACGTGCCATGACATCGGCACTGACATATCGGGCACTCGGTACGATGCTGCAACCGCCAACTGGGGGGCTCCTTGGCAGATGCCAACACATACCCAATGTGAGGAACTCTACGAAAAATGCACTTCCGAGTGGACGATTCAGAATGGCATTAATGGTAGAATATTCAAAGGACCAAATGGTGGAACCATATTTCTTCCCAGTGGAGGCTACTATTTGAATGAAAAAATGGAAAGGCAGGGCCAGTTCGGCATGTATTGGTCATCCTCGCCCGTTGTTCCGTCCTCTATATTTGCGTACACTTTAAATTTTGCTAGTGACTTTGTGAATTGTTCCCAGTATTCTCGTATCGGTGGCCGAAGTGTCCGTCCCGTCAAGAACTCTGGCAATACGAGTGTCACTATAAGTGACGAGTTATAGCAGAATTTAGGAGTAATTATCAATAACTATCCATTCGTATGTCTGAACAACAAAGCAATATTGAGGTACGCTCCATGCTGCCCGTCGGAACCGTTCTGAACGGCAAGTACCGCATTGACCGTTACTTGGCCTCGGGAGGTTTCGGAAATACATACGCGGCCTATAATGTGTTTCTCGAAGAGGAGGTCGCCGTCAAGGAGTTCTATATCAGAGGCGTAACCCATCGTGAAGGCGACTCCGTCTCGGTAAGCGTGAGCAACGAGGAGAATATCGGCCAGTTCATTGACCAGAAGGCGAAGTTCATGAAGGAGGCGCGCCGTCTGCGCCGTCTGAAGAACGACCATATAGTCCGTGTACACGACCTGTTCGAGGAAAACGGAACGGCCTACTACATCATGGACTTCGTCAATGGCGAGTCGCTCTCCTCACGCCTGAAACGTACTGGGCAGCCTATCGGTGAACAGGAGTCGTTGAACATCCTCGGTCAGGTGCTCGACGCATTGGCTGTTGTACACCAGCAAGGCATTTTCCATCTTGACATCAAGCCCGCCAACATCATGGTTGACCATGAGGGCAACGCGTTGCTGATAGACTTCGGTGCCTCTAAGCAGGTGGACCAGAAGGGTGGGGCAACGGCCTCTACAGGTCTCTGCTATACGCCAGGCTATGCTCCCATTGAGCAGATGGCGCAGAACTACAACCAGTTCGGCCCGTGGACCGACATCTACTCGCTTGGCGCTTCGCTCTACTATATGCTGACGCTTCATCCGCTGCCTTCTCCGGCAGACCTTCTTGAAAACGAGATGCTGTTGCAGATGGATGCTTCTGTCAGTCCCAGTACCCAACAACTCGTCCGCCGCATGATGGCTCCAGTACGTACGCAGCGGCCGCAGAGCGTGGCAGAGGTCAGGCGCATCATGGCCGAAAAGGTCGTTGACGATCCGACCCAAATGGTAACAAAGCCCGAACCGCCTTCAGAGATAACCAGGACCATCGCGCAGCTTAAGTCGCAGCCTAAGTCGCAGCCCAAGCCAATGCCACCTAGCCCCCAACCTGCTCCGGTATATACTCCAAAATCGTCGCAGAAACGTTCGTCGAGCAGCAAACTGTGGTGGGGCGTAGGGGGAGGTCTCTCTGCTGTAATTATTGTTGTTGCTGCAATTATTGCCATTTATATTATTAATAAACCTCTTTCCTCGGTTACTGCCGATACAGAAATAATCAATAATTCGGCTATTGATACTTCACTGCGTGCGGACGAAATCATCACGGTTAATGGCGTGTCGTTCAAGATGGTAGGCGTGGAGGGCGGCACATTCACTATGGGTGCCACTTCCGAACAGGACTCGGATGCAGTTAATGACGAGAAACCTGCTCATCAGGTGACGTTGTCTTCCTATAATATTGGCGAGACGGAGGTGACGCAGGAACTGTGGCAGGCCGTGATGGGTAGCAATCCCTCTTACTTCAAAGGGTCGAAGCGTCCTGTTGAGAAAGTCACTTGGAATGACTGTCAGCAGTTTATCACAAAACTGAACCGGCAGACAGGTCGTAACTTCCGCTTGCCCACCGAGGCAGAGTGGGAGTATGCTGCTCGTGGCGGCAAAAAAAGCAAAGGTTATAAATATAGTGGTGGCGGCTCTATAGGAGATGTAGCATGGTATGATAATAATAGTGGCGAGCAGACGCATGACGTTGCAACCAAGTATGCCAACGAGTTGGGAATTTACGACATGACTGGTAACGTATGGGAGTGGTGTCAAGATTGGTACGGCTTCTACAGTTCCGGTAGTCAGACCAATCCTACAGGTCCCGCTTCGGGCTCCGCGCACGTGTACCGTGGGGGCAGTTGGGGCGGCCTCGCCAGTTACTGTCGCGTGTCGTTTCGGCGCTACAGCGCGACGACGCTCAGCCTCTATCTCGGTTTGCGTCTTGCCCTCTGAGTTCCCAAAAAGATAAAATCAACGAAGCATGAATCTTTGCACCATCGTTGAAAATCTAAAGTAATTATATGAAGACTGTGAAGCAACATAGAAATACGTGTAAGAAATGAAGATAGTTAAGAAAATCGGTATAATACTTGGACTTAATATACTTATAGTCCTGTTCGTGTCCGCAGCCCTTTACGGGGTGCTGTCGTGGAAAAGTGCACATATCTATAATCCCGATCCATTTGAGAATATGGACTTGGACGATTATGAGATAGAACGTAACTACGACAGGAACAATAAACTGTTCAGTAGCAAACTGCTTTATCTTCCTGAGAACAAACTGTTGTTGAAATCCTATGAAATCTCTTTCCTGGAACAGTACAAGGACTATGTGCAGATTTATTATAGTGAGAAGGAGGATGGTCGTTTATTCACTCAGATTTACAAGTCGGGCAAGTTGGTATTCAGTGAAAAGAAAGTGTTTGGTGAAGAAGAGGTAAAAGAAGTTTATTTCATCGCTCCCAATCTCCTGAGATACAGCAAGACATTCGGTGAATACGAACATTGCGATTTCTCAGGGAAGCCTGTCCATAATCTCTCCACATTCCTGGACGTAGAAGATGCCGTAATATGGATTTGGGGAATTGGCATAGGCTTTTTCCTTTGTGCATGTGTCACTATCGTGGGCATCATCATCATCATAGCAGGTTCTATCAATAAGAAGTAACTATTCTGAAAAACAATACAGGGATAAGCTTATTCATGGATAATTCGTAAATAAGTTTTTTTAAGAGCTTTTGTTATGGAAAAAGAACAATCATTTCAAGTGTCGAAGGGTTGGTATTATGCCCTGATGACCATGCTGGCAGCAATACTGTTGCTGCGGCTGGCACAAACAGTGGGGGGAAACTCCTTTTACTGGTTTTTTAATATAAAAACCGCAGAGTCGTTTGACAACTTTGATGTCTATGCGCCCATGCGCAAGATAGTAGAAATCATTTTGTTTGTCGTTGAGTTCTTGATATCAATGTTATACATTTTTGTTTATTCAAAACTGGCAATCCTGTCGCGCAAGCTTAGCACACTTTGCGCTGGAGGCTTTTGGCTGTTGGTTGTATTTACCATTATAAGCGCCTTGTTGGTAATCTGTTACAATATCCTGCCATTGCTTGTTAACAATGAAAGTTTATCTGCCGTGTATAGGATACTCAACGTGATGAACATTACTGTTTTCTTCATCCAGACGCTACTCATCATGGCTGTGTGTGTAGGTATTATGTTACAAGGTGAGGGACGCCTCCGTACGGCTTCGGTCATAGTTATGCTTGGAGCCTTGTGCCTGGTGTTCACAAACATCATCTGCCAGTTGTCAGGCAGATTCCTTCCCTCAGATGTTTCTTTATGGATGCCATCTTTGCTTGGTATTGTGGGGTACACCCTGGCACATCTCCTTCTTGTTATAGGCTGGGCACGTATGATTACAAAAAAATGAGTAACTGTACGAGGTATGAAAATTGAAAGAAAATGATATATGTCTGAACAACAAAACAACATTGAAGAGCACTTCATGCTGCCTGTGGGCACTCTGCTGCAGGGAGGCAAGTACCGTATAGAGCGCTACCTCTCGTCAGGTGGGTTCGGGAACACTTACGTCGCAACTAATACCGAATTTGATGAGCAGGTTGCCATCAAAGAGTTTTTCATGCGTGGCATCAGCCAACGTGACGGGGACTCTGTCTCGGTCAGCGTGAGCAACCAGACGAACCTCAATCAGTTTGTCAGTCAGATGGAGAAGTTCCGCAAGGAAGCCCGTCGGCTACGTAAGCTGCATAACAGCCACATTGTATCCGTTCACGACCTGTTTGAGGAGAATGGAACGGCTTACTACGAGATGGATCTCATCAAGGGTGAGTCGCTGAGTGAACGGCTGAAATGCACAGGAACGCCACTCAGCGAGGCAGAAACGTTGACAGTTCTTGACCAAGTGCTCGATGCGCTTGCAGTCGTTCATGCGCAGGGACTGTATCATCTTGACCTGAAGCCTGCCAACATCATGATGGACCAGACGGGACGAGTGCTACTCATTGACTTTGGTGCCTCGAAGCAGATGTCGGTAGGTGCTGGGGAATCAGTTTCCACTTCTTCTGCCCTTGCATTTACTCCTGGCTATGCACCGTTGGAACAGACCGAGCAGAACATGAAGAGCTTTGGCCCATGGACCGACTTGTACGCTTTGGGGGCAACACTTTACAAGTTGTTAACCAACCTCACGCCTCCCTCGGCCAGTGAGATTCTCATGATGACTACGCCGCTATTGTTCACAACGCCAGTCAGTGCAAAGACACAGCAACTCATTGCTTGGATGATGAGGCCCCGTCTCGACATGCGTCCACAAAGTGTGGATGACGTCCGGCGTTTCCTGGAAGGGAAACAAGTTGACGAAGAGACGGTAGTGATGGATAAACCAGAACAGGAATCTAAGCCCAAGCCTCAGCCCAAGTCAGTGTCCAGTCAATGGCCGACAGCCAACACCCAACCCCCGACACGGCAAGGGCAGTCGTCAGGCATCAGTAAACTGCTGTGGTGGAGCATTGGTGCAGGTGTTGTTGCCGCAGTCGTGACCGCAATTGTGGTAGGTGTCATATTGTTCAGGCCCCCATCAGTTAACCCTGTCAACGAGGATTATTTAGAGGCGGATACTGGTACAACAGAGTCTATGTCTGATTATTATATCAGGCCATTAGCTAAGAACTTGGATGAAAAAAACTCGGTAGCTTTTAATGAGAATCTCAGAATTATTAACCAGGCCATTGAGGAATCTTTACAAGGTAATAACCCAAGAGAGGCTGTGGAACTTGCTGGCGCAGTGAGGTTTTTTATCAATACCCGTTATGAGGACATCAAGAGTTATTTAGGTTTTAGTTCCGAAACAATGCAAGAGACGGAGAAACTGACCAAAGGGACTGTCCAGGATTTTATACAAGGAAAGGCAAAGATGCTTGGTGTGAAACTTCCCGCTGATGTCTTTGATGACAAAGAATCCAAAAGTGTAATAAAAGAATCCAAAAGCGAAATGAGAATATGGTAATCTTTAAAATAGAAAGAAATATGAAAAAGTTATTTTATGTATTTACATTTTTAGGAGCAGTTGTTTTTGCTCAGATGCAGACATCATGTACAAGAATTCATGATGAGGCATATCATGCTACAAATCTCTTTAAGGCGATTGCTAACAACGACCCTCATGCCTTTAATTGGATTACTGTAGAAGAAGTTGATCAATTGAACGGCACTGACAAAGAAGCACTTGCAAGGATAAGAGCTTTTGCAAGTGACATTGACAAGAATGTCCCTCCACTATTGGCTGAATGGCGCAAACTGGGTGAAAAAGTCGGTATTAATTGGAATGACATTAAGGTTGATACGGTTTATATAACAGAATGGGGTGATTCTAATTATGAAGTATTAGGTGTCCCAGCTCGAGAAGGATATATAATAGCCCAGAGTAATGAGAAAAAGTTTAAAATCAGGTATGAACAGGCTATACAGTTAACTGGATGGCGTACCATTGCACTTACCAACTTTTTACCACTCGATGAGAATGGCAAAGTAATCTCGACGGTTACGTTGAAGCAAGACGGCACCTTTGAGGAGTTCTACCGTTCATTGGCTGAATGTTTCAATAAGGAGGCGCAGAATGAAATAGACAAGATTTTCCTGACTAACGACAAAGGCGAAAGGGTATTCCAGATTGCAGAAAACGAAAAGGATGCATGGGAAGAAAACTGGAATGGTTTTACTTATGAACGACTAAGAAAGCATTTTGTTCAATGTATTGAAGACAAGGACTGTGTTGCTGATGAAATGAACTATGCTATGTTAGTAGAATATGGGATGATTGACCGCTTTGGACTCGACCGGGATGAGATTTTCGATAAAGCCCAGTTATGGAAAGTGGTGTTTAACTTGGAAAAATATGCAAATAATCCAGATATACCTGACAAAGCGATGGATTTCTTGGACGGTAAGTTCATGAAGTATAAGGGAAAATGGTACTATATCGGTGACTTTGACAGTGGTTATGAGCATTAGGCTGACACCTTGGCGGCACTGATAGTTGAGAAGAGTAAGTAGAAAAGAGACTAAAAGTTGCGCCCGACACGAATAAGGGATATAAAAATGAAGAAATTTTTAGTTTTATCAGTTCTCGTTCTTATGACAATTTGTGTGTATGGCCAGAAGGCTGTTGACCTCGGTCTTTCCGTGAAATGGGCAGACTGTAATGTTGGGGCTTCTTCCCCTCAGCAGGTCGGAAACTATTACGCATGGGGGGAGACAAGAACAAAGGAAATCTATACATGGGAGACATATTCCTTGGGGAATGATGTGAGTACATGCCGAAACATCGGTGAGAATATCTGTGGCACGAAATACGATGCCGCCCGGCAGAACATTGGTGAGGACTGGCGTATGCCAACAGCTAAAGAAATAGAGGAACTGATAAACAGCTGCAGTTATGAACAGTCCGTAGTATCGGGGGTGAAAGGTGTCCGCTTTACAGGGAAAAACGGTAACAGCATTTTTCTGCCGCTTACAGGCTACAAATATAAGGAAGTAGAAGAACGGACACGAGTTGGATTGTTCGTTTCAGGCAATGAGGCTGTAAAACACAAGGGTCATGCTTTAGGACTTGTAATCACCTCTAAAGGAGAAGCTGTCTTAGGAGATAACTTCGATCGGTATGATGGTTATGTAATCCGGCCTGTTTGCGCAAAATAAATATGAACGACTAGGCATCTGGATGATGTGTTCCACAAGCGGATGGTCATCACTCACCGAAAAGACCTTGTAGAGGGTGATTCCCTTCGGGCCGTAGAGCTAACCTTCTGCAGATATACTTTCCAAACAATAGCGTCACAAGGCTTTCGCAGAGGGGAAGCTTTGTGACGCTTTGTAATATTTTTAGGTGTAACTCTGTGTTTCTAAAGTATGAAAATCCTTTTTACACTCAATAATTTTCTTCACTTTTTCTCT
>AUXO017298396.1_pt1 | contig 14035 bp, 12 predicted proteins | sample 768731 | NCBI WGS metagenome assembly AUXO01 (sample SAMN02715735, study PRJNA202380) | gut metagenome | biome: sheep rumen | host: Ovis aries | place: New Zealand: Palmerston North | reverse complement strand
GAAAAAACTCAAAAACCCGTTTGGCACCGCATTGATCTGTACGATGCAAGAGATTGTAATCTAATAAGTTATTCATCAAGAATTTCTCATCGCCATTTCTCGAAGATAGCAAAAAAAGAAAAAATGAAAGCCAATTCTGAGGAAGAATTGCTCGATTATCGAGATTATGAGTCTCTCTTGATGTGTGACCAGCCAGAAGAGGATGGTGAAAATATAACTCATATTCGTATGAAAAGAGCATTTGTAAAGTTGAAGGAAAGAGACCAGAAAGTTTTGCAGTATCTTGTAATTGAAAAGAAAGCAGGACTTGATGCTTATCCGTTGTTGGAAGAATATATTCACCCCCAACCCAAGAATGGCATGACAAGTGAAGAAGTAAAGAAAACTTGGACATCCAAGCAAAAGCAGGATGCTGTTTCGTTGATGAAAGGACGTGCTCTACAATATTTATTAGTAAAGTATAATGAAGAAAAACTAAATCATAAGTAAAATGAAAATAGATGATTTGACATTTAGTAAGTTTGTTGGTAATGCTCTTACTCACAAGCAAATGGAGGATGTAGAAAAGCAACTGATTGCTGAAGGGGAATTCTCTGCGGCAATTGAAGCGTCTGTCATTGATTACGAGGTTCGTCAGGATGAAGCTGAATCTATATTAGGTACAGAAGAAAATAATTTGTCTATCGAAAATAATTCCGAAAATGTTGTTAGAAATAAAGAATCTTATGACTCAGAAGAGACAAAGACAACAAGTTTAACAACAAAAAACAGTATTATTATGAACATCGATTTTACAAAGGATGAAGTGCTGAAAATTCAGGAACTCTCCGCAGAATTTAACAAAGCAGAGGATAAGGATCTGACTCTGAATGAGAACTTGGTTGCTTTCTATCTGACTCAGAGGCCTGGAACAACCAAAGAAGATGCCAAAAAAGTTTTACAGGGTCTTACGAAAGGCGTAATAACTTTCCATGAGGAACTGACTGAAGTTCTGAAGAATAACGGTATTAACTACGTGGAGAAACTTCAGGAATTAGGAAAAGACCTCTCGAATGAGCAAAAGTATGAAATCTATATCAATTTCCTCTCAATGCTCACAGTGCTTGACGTTCAGAACTTTGATGTGGAGAAAGCCACACAGATTGAAAACTTCCAAACAGTCAAAAGCAGATTTGCTGTGAGTGGTGAGGTTACAGAGGAAATGCTGGATGATGTCATTGAGAGAATTGCCAATCTTTTTAAAGACAACACATTCTGTCTGACCACAACAGAAATGGTGGGTTCTCTGTTTGAGAAGATACAAGAGGAATCATCTTTGGAAGAATGTCTTAGCGGTAGCGAAGAAGATTTCCGCATAAAGCTCACAAATGCGATGATGACTTACATCGCCTATCAGAAGGGGCAGATTGCTTCTTTGGCTGGTCAGGAAATTGCTCCAGAAGCAATTGCCATAGGCGCTGCAGCTGGCGTAGAACAAGCACGGGTCATGGAAGATTTCAGGCTCGGACGGATTTCTTGGGATATGGCTCTGGATATTCTGAAGTTTATCGGCGGAGTGGCTTTGTGGTGTACTCTTGCACTTCTCTTCACTTCCGCTGCTATTGTCATTACGTTGTTGTCCTTTGCTGCATTGACCAATTTCCTGGGTGGCTCAATTCTTGCAATAGTTATATCTGGTGCTGTCTCCATGTGCCTTGCCTTTGAACTGGCTGAACTAACAGCAGAAACCGTATTATCTATTATAGAGTGGAGTGGAAGCGTGTTTGACCAAGTGATTAGCTACTGGCAGGAGACTGCATGGCCATTTATCAAAGAAAGGGCTTCGGAAATATCTGATTGGTTCAAGACAAAGACGGAAGAGAAAACGGTCGAAGTCCAAACAGGAAGTGAGCAGCAGGTAGTTGTCGTCTCTCAAAGCTGATAATATGAATTTCATTCAAAAAATAGTAGAAACTGTCAAGAATGCCTTTTCAGATCTTGTAAATGAGATTTCATGTAGAATCAAGGAATGGCAAATACGACGTGAAATTGCCAAGGAGAAAAAAGGGTATATAGGTCGCTTGACAGGAAGTGAGATACAATACGAACCCGAAGAGCCAGACAAGGAGCTGGCCCTTCGAGTTGTTTCGTACCTAAGGGAACTATTCCAAGATGGTATTGAGTCAAAATTACAGGAGTTGTCAATTGATGAACGTAAAGATCTGATGTGCCAGATTGTAGAGGAGGCAGAAAAGATTTTCGAAGTAGATTCTGTGAATTTTGAGATTTTATATCCCACGACAGTGGAAGAATTCTATGCCTATGGATGTGGCTTTTACGATCGCTCAAAAAATCTGCTATGTTTAAACGGCGCATATCTCGAGGATGACCACCTTGAATTGGTGGAAGAACAGATATATACCATATTCCATGAGTTGAAGCATGCACGTCAATATGCTGCAATAGAACAGGAGAAAGAATACGGATACTCAGAGGAAATCCTTGACGCATGGAAATACAATGTTGTCGTCTATATCCGTCCTGACGAGAGCGATGAAGCCTATAGAAAACAGGCATTAGAACGGGATGCCTTTGGATTTGAGAATTATGTGCGTGAATTGTATACTAAAAGTATTTGATTTATGAAAGTGATAAAATATATTAGCTTATTCAGATATCTGACCCATACCGAAGGCTTGAAAGCGTCTGAGGCGTATCGGAATATCCAGCGCATCAGAAAGCTTCCTATAGAGTTAAAGGAAGCTGTTTATGACGTGTTATCATCTGTAAGCCCCAACGTTTCTTATGAGGGCGTATCTTTTCGGGAGCTTACGGATGTTGAAGGGATGAAACCAATCAGGGCTATTCTCATGCTTGACTGGATAAGAAGGGAGCCTGTTGCTGCAATGCAATACATGGCGACGGAAAGGCTGCGTCATAGCCTTTTTACCAAAGCAGCATTGGAAGATCGAAGCATTGATGAAAGTGACAAGTCTGATATAGTGTTCTAATTTGAGGATAATATGAGATACGAACAAACCCAGATAGGAAAATTGATAGAGCAAGTTAAGTTAGCGATACTATCAAATACGCCTATTGTGTATATTCCCACACAGCAAATGGAGGTGATACAAGAAATGCTTTTCTCCCGAGAGAGTGCTAACAGCATAATTCCCAGAATGCGTTTCAAAGACGATCAAATAGCAGAATTGGATTCTGAGACTTTCGAAGATATCATTGATAACTACCAAGTGGTTCAGTCTTTTGAGGCAAGTACAATAGATCATTATCCCATACTGTACATCATTTATATGAGGGACGGCCAGGAATGGGATGGTTCTGTAACATCCTCTTTAACTAAATTTGTTCGTCAATTTTTAGGTATTAAGAATACTAAAAACTATATTGAGAAAGAAAAATTTGATCTGACAAGTAAATCTCTGTGTTTGGTAGTAAGCCCTACTTTTATTACTGTTCCAAGTCAGATTTCTCCTTATACGAAAACCATTTATCTAGAACCTCTTTCTGATGAAGAAATTGAGAATATCATTTCATCTTCAATGAGAAAACATGGGATTGAGCCTCAAATAGTGACAGGGAAGGAAGATCTTTTCTCGCAGATGAAGGTTAGTTTTAGAGGCATGAGTGCTCTTAAAATAGGCCAGCTTATGCAGCAAATGATAAAGTGCCAATACATAGATTTTGATGGAGTTCTTGAATCTGAAGTAACTGTTTCAATCCAAGATGCAAAAAAAGAGTTGCTGAATAATTGTCTGGGATTAAAATGGGAAAACACAAGTGGTCCTGACGCTATAGGCTTGGAAAATGTGACAAAATGGCTGAATGAGCATGCTGTTTTATTTAAAGATCCGGAGAAAGCAGTCAAACAACATGTAGACATCCCTAAAGGAATTCTGATCACTGGTATTCCAGGGTCTGGCAAGTCGTTGATGGCAAAGACAGCAGCGCGTATCCTCAATAACATGCCATTAATATCACTGAACATGGGAATGCTTAGAGGAGGTGTTGTCGGAGAATCTGAGCACAACCTTGAAAATGCACTAAGGACAGCTGAAAACATGGCTCCTTGCGTTCTTTGGATTGACGAGATAGAGAAAGCCATGTCGGGTTCTTCTGGTAGTAGCAATGGAGATAGTGGCGTTGGTCAACGTATGTTCGGCACTTTTCTGACTTGGATGCAAGAGAAAAGTTCTGCATGCTTCGTGTTTGCTACATCCAATGATATATCTCATCTACCGCCTGAATTATTTCGTTCAGAGAGATTTGACAAAAAGTTTTTTACCTTTATGCCCATGGTGCAAGAATGTGCTAAGATCTTCTCTGGCATCATTTTTAGCCAGAACAGACAATATGATGCAGAGCTTCGCTTTTATGACAAGAAAAAAAGGAAGGAAATGCCACAACGCCTTTTTGATGAGAGACTGGAATGTTCCGACACATGGGTAGAGATTCTTAATGCCAAATGCTCAAAACACCCCCAAGACTGTATTCTTAATGAGGGGAAAGACGGAAAGATGCTGTGGTGTAACAGAAAGAAGCCTTCGAACAAGCTTCTTACAGGTGCCGACATCTCCTCCATCATCAAGGAGGCGAAGTTCCGCTGTAAACAAGACGCCAATAAGAAGGGCGTAGATAATGTATATGACTTTGAATTATTCAAGAATAAGATAGAGGGAATATTAAGTGAATTCAAGCCTTATGGTGAGACAAACCTACCAAGTCTTGCGAAGAGCTTTCTGGACTTATACCAGAATCAGTTTGAACCAGCATCGGAATCATTTATATTGAATTTCTCCGATTTTGATGAGATAGACCTACTCTATACTCCTACCAATATTGATAAGAATGGAAATATTAAAGGTGTGGATGCAAAATACGATAAGATTCTCTTCCATACTTTAGTTGGTGCTATTAATCACTATCTACCTATTTTAGAAAAGAAAGGGCTGCTGTCATGAAATACAATGGTACTATCATATTGACGCTGACAGATTTTAGGCGTCATTTCAATTTTTCGTCTTTTTGGAACTCCAGAATGAGTTTTGTAAGAGACATGGGACCCGATAGTGTTTTCTACATGAGCGATTCTGATAAAAGTAGATTCAATGAGATTGCAATGTGGATAAAAGCTGAACAGGAAGGAAAGTCAACAGACGACTTGAGAAAGAACGGGCTTAAGGCTCTTTCTGTCTTTGCTGGTTGCAATGTGACTGAAAAAGATTATAATAAGGCGATTGGAATGCTTGACTTTTCTACAGACATCATTGTCGTTTCTGGAGAAGACCAGCTAAACCTGCCGGGTACAGCGTTAACTGAAAAAGATATTCCTCAATATGTTGATTCGGCTGGAAAGAAAGAAAGGCTTCACAAGGTAGAAGTTGAAGGTGACATGGACAGGACGGTGACTGTATTCATAGGCGGAAAGGCTGTTGCACGACTCAAACCCCAGGAATGTTTATATGTTACTGAGATTGACGGCCATTTTCTTAGGGCATTGCCAAACAGGCTGCGTTTTGGACCATATGTGCTGAGCCTAGAGAATATTCCTGGAAAGTTTGAGTCTACACTGCTTGAAGAGTATTATGCCATGGGATGTACCGAGATTAGGCACAAAGATGTCACTCAGTTTGCCTATGACAAGAACAAAAAACCAATTTATGCGTCAGGTAATTATTATACTATAAATTATTCAATATGAACAATTCCGTTATTTTAAAAAATGTAGAGGACTCCTTAAAACCTTTGTCTGAAAAGACGTTTGATTCATTGGATGAATTGAAAACAAAGCTTTCCAGACTATGGAGTGAATTGTCTTTAAACCAATCAGGTACAGTCGTGAAACTGATGAAAGGTGTAAACGTGCTTAATTTGGGAATCGTGACAGATATTGTCCCTGACCCTCAAGCTCTTTTCCTGCTGAGGATTCTTAAAATAGCACCTCGCAAGAAGGTCTACAGGTTTGCTTTTGATCATGTAAATGGACCTCTTTCAAGTCTATTTCAGACTGCAGAGAGCTTAAATAATGATTTTAAAACAAAAGATGATTTAATTAAGTCGTTAGAGGAACAACTAGAGATAATTAGAACAAGTAAAGACGTGTCCCTATCTCCATCAGACAATGAAACTATTCCATTATCAAGATTATATAGACTTGCAAGTTCATATCAGCGCATGTTGATGTATGCATATGATATAAATGATGAAGCTATAGCTTCTGCCATCAGGAAAGACACCAAAGCAGCCTTACGCAGCCAAGGAATGGAAATTATTGAATACGATGGAACCAATGATCGTTTTTTTAATATAACTGAAGATGATAATTGCAAAGAAAATGTCATGACTTTTCCCGCAATTATCAGCAAAGATGGTGAAAAGATAATTGCAAAAGGTAATTTGTTTAAACACAGTTAGGAGGTCAATATTATGTACGTTATAGGAATTGATTACGGTCATGGCGAGTCATCCGCAGCCGTATTGGAAATAGCTAATGAACTGTATGACAGAATTGCTCTGCTTGAGAAGGAAGATTATTCTATGCCACAGGCAGATAATGATTCATCTTCTTTAGAGGACAAATTACTCTCAATTGGATCCGTTTTAGGGACGTTGACTGCATTTGCACCAGCCGGCACCTTAGTATCTTCTCAAGTGGGAAAGATTGCCGAAGACAATGAAACCGACAACAACGAAGGCAAAGAATGGAATGTTACTGTAATAAGAAACCTTTTATATAAATCGTTTTACTCTTTAAAAGATCTGAAGATAAAAGGAGATGCAAAAACCATAAAATCAGTTTTGGCTTATGACTGGAAAAAGGAGAAGTGGGAGATAGGGCCAAATATTCAAAAACTTAAGCAATGCATTTCTAATCTCGATTATGACAATAATCAGTATGCCAGAATGGCTGCATATTTCAAAGCACCTCTTGTTAGTGGTAAAGGTAAGGATAATGACAGCAACTATCTGGAAGCCATAAAACCAGAAAACAAGATATCTTTCGGATTGTTCATTGAGAGTGTTTTCAGGAGTATCATTGAGAGTAACACAATGATTCATGAGGATCCGTGTAATTACCGGCTTTATGTAGCATGTCCGTCAGAATGGGATAAGAATCAAATTGACGAATATATCAAGTTCCTCCAAGAAAGAGGTGTACATTGTGAAGAGGTGGTTCAGGAATCAAGGGCTGCATATATGGCTTTCCGTGATACTATTCTCGGAAATACAATTAATGATAAGGAACTTCCAGGTGTTTTAGTAATTGATTTCGGATCCAGTACTATCGACTTCACCTACTTCGGCGGAGAAAAAACGATAAATCATGGATATCAAAAGGGGGCACATAGAGTTGAAGAAATCATTTTTGATTATTTGTGTGAGAATGAACCAACTGCAAAGAATGCTTTCAACAAGTTAATAGAAGCTCTAAATGGTGACGAACTACTTGCAAAGATGCTTCTTGTGTATGCAACCCGAAATATGAAAGAACAATTCTTTACGGATTTGGCAGAAAATGAGGATGCGTTATTCGAAGACATTATTCTTAAGAACCTTGTAATACCTGGTAAAGATTCAGGAGTCATCTTTACAGGTGCAGATGCCTTTGGATTTGATTATGGGGAAGGATGCGATAAGGAAAAGATGAAAAAGATTCTAAGCGGTTATATAGAAGATGTGAAATCCGCTTTCCTCGACTTCAAGATAAAGGATGGCGTTGGAAAAATTAACCATGTCATTTTGACTGGTGGTGCTTCAAAGATGCAATTTATCAGAGAACTCACTGAAGAGGTATTCAATGTACACAAGTATTCTTCTAAAGAAAGATCTGATGGCAAGGAAGACACCCTGCATATTGATGACGAACCTTCATACTCTATATCTAGAGGTATTGCCAAATATGGCACTTACAGAACTTTGTCGGAGCCTATCCGTAAGGCTATTGAAGATAGGCTAAGTGCAACATGGCGTAACGAAGAATGGCTTAATAATGAACTAAAGGATCTTACGTCATCCGTAATTTCCGAAGTTTATTATTCTTATTTCTGCTCCATAGTGGATGAATGGAAGAAAGAAGATTCTTCTATTGCTTCCAAAAGCGATCATAATCTGAATGAAATGTTAGAAGATATCTATTCAGAGTTACTGGAAATAGAACCTTCAAACACGACCTGGTCTAATGTAAAAAAAGCAAGGGACGATTTTAGACCAGGTCAACGGTCTATTCATGCTCTTTTAAGAAAAATATATGATGATATTGAATTGAGTACAGAAGAAAACCGTGAAAAGGTTGATACAATGATGAATACGATGCTTACCCAAAAAGTAAACGAGCAAGTCGGACAACTTTTTAAGAAGTACATAAGCATCTATTTTGAGGATGAAATTGACATTAAACCAGAACTCCCTTCTTTTTATAATATTAATGTACAATTTGACTCAAATCAAAAAACAGAGCTTCTCATTAAACTAATTGAAAAGACCTTTGACTGTATAGACAGAGTGGGATGGGAACAATCGTGGAAGTCGTTTAATAAAGACAGGAATGCTTCTAAAAGTTTGCACGTTACCAGACAGCAGCTGGCTCCCGTGATAAAAAAAGTATTATGTGAATTCTGCAATGAGATTAAACCAGATTTCGACATCAAGGCAATAAGTACTGCATGCAAAGACAGTGTTAATGTTAAATTTGCGGAGATAAAGGATTTATGTGAAAAAGAACCATATTCACTAAAAGTATAAATATGGATAATGAGATTATTGTTCCTGATAAGGATCATCAACAAAAAAGTGAACTGGAAGCCCAGTTTAAGGGGAAAGTTGACGAAGTAACCAAAATGGCTACTGCGACAGCAATGGCCCTGAGTACAGGCTATTGTATGGAGCGGCGTTTCCTTGCTGATTTCCATGATAAGAACTCCATGTTCAGCCTCTATAAAAGAATTGACGGGAAAAACAGCTTGGATGACATCTATTGGCTAAAGATAGATCTTGTCGGTAAGCCTGAAACCGACAATTTGGATGTTTGTTTCTCAGCCTTGAAGAATATATTGCGTTCATGTTCAATACCTAGAACTAAACTTTTGTTTCTCATTACCGGTAAGAACAGGAAGTTTAATATCTATATCGGAATAGCCTTTAAGCCAGACCACAATGTTGACGATGCTCTAAACGCCATTCATGAAGTGGACTCGTTTATTAATATCAGCTGGCCAGGGATAAAAACACACGTTCTAGACAGTCAGGATGCCGGAATAACTTCTTTTACTGAAAATGTGTACAACAAGGCATACGCTTTCACTGGCATCCCATCTATGGATTTGGACAAGACAAGATATCCATCTACGTTAGAATATCTTTTGGGAGGCTGTAAACCAGAAGGAGAGATTGCCTATTTAGTTGTTGGTGAGCCTATCGATGAGATTGAGATTAACTCAATGATTTATCAGTGTGAGGAAATAAGCGGCCAGGCAGAATCATTTAAAAGCTTTACCGTTTCCCACTCATTACAAAAAGGGTATTCCGACAGTATAACTAAAACGGTTTCTGAGACAATAGGCCATACAGAGACTGAAGGCACATCTAAGCGTGACGTGAAATCAGCCTTGTTAGGACTGTTGGGTGTTGGCGTCGCTGCAGGTGCCGTCATCGCATTTCCCCCATTGGCAGCTATGGCTGCAGGTGCAGGTTCTGCGGTAGCAGCACTTGCTGGTAGCGAAGCTGTTGCAGCACAGCTCCTTGGCGGCGCAGGAATAGCTAGTGCTGGAATATTAAGCAGTTTTATTCCGCAAAAGTCTAAATCCACTTCCAATTCCAATCAAAAAACCACATCTACTGCCGAGACACATGGCATCACTAACTCATATACAACTACTTTAGGGGGTACTCTTGTAAATGGGCATATGTCTGCTATTTCTGAACAGTTGAAGATATATCTTAACAGGATTCAAGAAGGCAAAGCACGCGGAATGTGGCAAGTTGGTTGCTATCTATTCACGGATAGCGAAAATGTTACGTCCCACATTCAGCTTAAAAGTATTCTCAGTGGGGAAGCTTCGCGAATAGAACCGATACGCATACATGATATTTCGAAGTATTCTGCTAATGGTAATAAGAAAAGCGTCATACCTTTTACAACGCCACCTGAGTTATACATTGAGAAAAAAAGTGATTCTGACCACAATGAGTTCAAACATCCTTTGGGAAACCGTAATTCATATCTGACAACCTTGGTAACTACAGATGAGCTTACTTCGTTCATAAATTTCCCTCTACATTCTGTTCCTGGCATTAGTGTTTTAGATAAAGCACCCGAGTTTCGGTTGGACGTCCCTAATATAGAAAGTATTGTAAATCCCATCAAACTTGGAAAACTTGTTTATCATGGGGGAAAAACAGAATTACTACTTCCTACTTCTATGGATGGCTTTACAAGGCATACTTTAGTCTGTGGAGCAAATGGAAGTGGTAAGACCAATACCGTATTGGGCATTTTGGGTGAAGTTTCTAACATAGGATGCAATTTTATGGTCATAGAACCTGCAAAGACTGAATATGTGGACTGGGCAATTAGATATAACACTAAGTTGGATGCCGACCAGCAAAATGGGATGCGCCTTGATGAAAAACCTATAGATATCTACATGCCGGGCAAGAAAAGCTATTGGCATGCTGATGAAAATGGTGACAGTATTGAGTATTGTCTGAATAACATCCTCAAGATGAATCCCTTCGAGCCAGTCTCTCTCGATGGGAAAATCCCAGACGTTATGTCTCATTTGGATCGTATTAAATCTATTTTTGCTCTTGCCTTCCCCATGGAGGATATTTTGCCTACTGTGATGGAAGCACTTCTTAGGGATGTATACACCAATGGAGAAAGATGGTTGAAAAGGGGCAACAAAGAAGATATCCCAGAGAATTTTCCAACTTTGGGGCTACTTGCCTGCAGGACACGTAGCGTAATCTGTTCGCTTGGCTATGAGCCGCGTGTTACAGCCAATATATATGCAGCAATTAATCTTCGCCTCGGGAACCTGCTCTCTGGTTGGAAACGCGAATTACTCAACAATGAGGTTCTTGGTGGCTATAAGAAACTCAGTATAAGCGAACAGGAAAAGGGTATCCGCAGACCAACGTGGGATGACTTTTTCAATCGTAAAGTAGTTATAAACCTATCGGGGGTAGCGGACGACAATGACCGTTCCTTCGTCATGGGACTTTTGCTTCTTTATCTTTATGAATATCGTATAGCATTATCTGAGCGTAAAGGGTTTAGTTTTAATTTGAACAAATTACAGCATTTGACTATCATTGAAGAGGCTCATAGGGTAATGATGAACAATCCCAACCCAGATTCACCACAGTTTAAGTGTGGTCAACTCTTTAGTAATTTGTTGTCAGAGATTCGCGCTTACGGCGAAGGCTTGATGATAGTTGATCAAGTACCAGGAAGATTAATACCTGATGCTGTAAAGAACACCAATTTAAAAATTATCCACAAGCTGATATCTAAAGATGATATAGAAATAGTATCAAAATCAATGGGTATTAGTGAAAAGCAGCAGGAAATTATTCCAAAACTTGGAATTGGCCAAGCTGTTATTGCTGGAATTTTTACAGGAAATGACTCTGATAATAGTACAGAGAATATTTATTGGTGCAAAGTTGACAAAGCAAAAGAGAATTGAGTTATGAACATGTTAAACTTTAATGCAGAAGGATTAAATGGTTTTGCTAGAAACCAATTTGAGCTAATGGAAGATTTCTGCTCTAGGCTTGAAAATAATAGTGTTAGTGACGAAGAAATTCTTAGCAAATTTGATGATAATCAGAAGGATTATTTATGTGATTTGCGAGAGAGTCCAGATTGGCAGGAGTTAAATGAACAGAGTCGGTTAGATAAAATATATGAAACCGTTAGAAAATTCTGTCACAATACTGAAGTCGGTAAGTACTGGAGCAAAAAAGAGCATTGGATGCCGATGGCGAGTGTATTATTAAAGTATATATCAACAATAAAATAGTAAAGTATGAACAATAGTTTTGAAATTGCAGGCGGAATAGGGGAACTTGGGAAATCCTCGATGGAGCCTTTCGGCAATGAAGGATATTCATTTGATGAGTATCAGGCGGGACTCTTGGAAGATGTGTTGCCAAGTGAAGGCGTTCAGACCATTGAAGACCTAAAAAAAGCAAATGTTCAAGAGTTGGTAGACGCTGTTGACAAAAAAGTCAAATCTCTTAAGCCAAATCTTCCAACAAGAGTCAATATGAATTATTTTGGAAAAGAGAGTGAAGTATGGAAAGAATTTAGACAATTATTAGAACCGCAGTATCTTGAGGCACCTTCTGATAAGATGCAGAAGGAACAGATTGCTGCTGCCATGTATGAAATGAACGAACTCCGTTATGAAAATTGGACAAAGCTTTCCATAAAAGGCAAAGTAGAGGTTTTGCAAGCTCTTGAGGAAAAGATAGCTGCTATAGAACATCGACCCGCAGCAGAGATCCGTGCAGAGAAAATGGATCCTGATCTTAATGGCTATCAGCTTGATGGAGGAGTCGCTCTCAATGAGGATCGACTTATGAGATCGGATGAATCTCCTGAGGTCTTGCAAGGTGTACTGGAAACCCTTATTCACGAAGGCCGACATATGTATCAGCACTATAATGTTGAAGTGCGACAGGTTCATGAATCTGGGGCAGAAGTAAGTTCTTGGAGAGAGAATTTTGAAGAATTAGGGTATGCCAGTGGAGATCCAATTTATTTTCATGTGTTAGGCTTTAATTATACCAATGATGGCCTTGCTCATTTGGGAGCACGTTTATACTATTATCAGCCTGTAGAGATTGATGCTAGAGTTTTTGCAGCTGATGCTATGTCTGAATATCGTAATAAACTAATTGCTTGATGATTATGGATAAGAACAATGTAACTAAAATCCTCGTAGAACGTGAAGGATATACTGAGAAAAGAGCCATTCTTCTTGCTAATGAGTGCCAAAATATATCAGAAGAATTGAGACCATTGTTTGAAAAATGGCTACAAAACGCCTCTGACATGGGGGATTATACCACTCATGGATATAACTTACTGAATATGATGCAGCAAAGGGGAATGCATTATTTGGCGGCTTTACTTGATATGGATTGGCTACTTAAAGAGCCGGAAAAGGCAAAGCCTGTGATAGATAGTTTTATGAAGTAATTATTTTGGGAGTGTGACTTCTATATGAATATGTGGAGGTCACACACCTTATATAAACATCACTAATTATGGATAGAACAGTAGAGATAGACTATAAACCTTTTCCAGACACGCATCAAGACCTAAATCTCGTTCCAACCACTATCGTAAGCTGTACAATAAGCAATTTTAGTGGAAAATTTGATTATGTTCAAGATTTTAATCGAAAAGGAGAAAATGGCCGTAAAGAGAATTTCCACTTGCTTGTCAATGTTATAGAAGGTGTTGGCAAATATGGTGTCCTATATCATTATAGTGGTTTCTGGGGCGACACAGATAGCATTGCACTTCCGGCAGAATATGAAGAGATAGAATTTCTTTATAAAAGGGAAAAGTCTTTTGCGGCAATTGTGAAACATGATGGTAAATATGGATTGTTCTTTTGGGAATATAGCATGTTTATAAATAATACATTTTCGGTTGCTGTAGAATACGATTCTATGGTTTTATTGGATAATAAAAGAATAAAGGGCGTTAAGAATGGTAAGGTTGTTTATTTCGACCAGACAGGACATGTATTGAAATGATAACCCAGCATTCAACCAAAGAATTTAATTGAAATCTCATATCTGTAAAAATGGATATGGGATTTTTGTTAGAAGACTTTTCTTTTTAGTCTCTCTATGTTGTAAATAAGTACAACATGAGTATGAGACAAATATTATTATTAAGTGTGCTGATGCCATTTCACGTATCAGCACAAGAGATTGAAGCGGTAGATTCTATTGACGTAGAAACTGGAGTCATTTACTATGCAGATTCTACCCAAGTGAACGACACGATTAGTAC
>AUXO015773317.1_pt1 | contig 14035 bp, 34 predicted proteins | sample 768731 | NCBI WGS metagenome assembly AUXO01 (sample SAMN02715735, study PRJNA202380) | gut metagenome | biome: sheep rumen | host: Ovis aries | place: New Zealand: Palmerston North | reverse complement strand
TTATATTCGGTAAGGATTTACAGCCTCAATCGGAATTTAATTATAGATTCATGGGCGAGGATGTTCCGGATGACGAATTATATACTATAAAGTATGAGAAAGATAAACTAGTTCGTTCTGATAAAGTATCAAACAGTGATTATATTCTTTTCAGAAAGAGCGACAACAAGCCAGTGTTCAGAGGTTATACTTTTGATCATGGTAGGTCATTATATCGTGGATTCGAAGTAGGCGAGGGCGGATTCGTATGGGCTGAACCAGGTATGTACGGACGTGCTATAACATTTGACGTTGCATCAATGCATCCGTCTAGTGTAATTGCCGAAGAGTTATTTGGATCTAAGTACACAAAGAGATTCAAAGAGATATTAGATACTCGTATAGCTATTAAGCATAAAGATTTCGATAAGGCTAAGAAATTGCTCGGTGGTGTATTGTCGAAATACCTTGATAATCCTGATGACGCAAAAGCATTGGCTCAGGCTTTGAAGATTGCTATTAATTCAGTATATGGATTAACATCAGCTAAGTTTGAGAATCCTTTCAGGGATCCAAGAAATATCGATAATATCGTTGCAAAGCGTGGTGCTTTATTCATGATTAATCTTAAAGAAGCTGTAGAAGCTGCTGGCGGAAAGGTTATACATATCAAGACTGACTCTATAAAGATATTAGACCCAACTGAAGAGATTGCAAATCTTGTATATTCTATGGGTAAAGAATATGGGTATAATTTCGAAATAGAGCATATATTTGAAAAGATCTGCCTTGTTAATAATGCAGTATATGTTGCTAAATTGGCAGAGGACGATCCAGAAGATCCTGGACAATGGACAGCTACTGGAACACAATTCGCAGTTCCATATGTATTCAAGACATTATTTACGCACGAACCAATTATATTTGAGGATATGTGTGAGACAAAGTCTGTACAAACTGACATATACCTAGATAATACATTCGGTCACGAGGAGATGCTCGCTGACATAGAAGTACTTAAGAAACAGCGTGATAAGAAGAAGGCTGGAGAATATGTATTATCGGAATTAGAGCGTGACGAGTTAGATAACAAGATATCAGAACTTGAGAGTGTCGCTCATACCTATACATTCGTAGGTAAGGTTGGACAGTTTACACCAGTATCTGATGATAAACTCGGATGCGATCTTGTTAGATCATGTACGGACGCTAAAGGTCGTAAAAAGTATGCTGCAGTTACAGGTTCCAAGGGTTATAAATGGTTGGAATCAGCAAACGTTAAAGCATTAGGACTCGAAGATAAAATTGATAGAAGCTACTACACTAAGTTGGTAGATGATGCGGTTAAAGCTATGAGTGAATATGGTAACGTAGACTGGTTCTTAGACTAAAAAAATTATATTAAGAAGGAGAATAGACAATGAAAGAACGTATGGACGATTTAGTTATTGAAAACGCTAGACTTATATTTAAGAATTTTGCTGGTAAGGGTGACAGATACAATCCGGAAGGTAGTAGAAACTTCTGTGTTGTAATCGATGATCCTGAATTGGCAGAGCAGCTTAATGCTGATGGTTGGAACATTAAGTGGACTAAACCTCGTGATGAAGATGATGAGCCTATGGCATATCTTCCAGTAAAGGTGCAGTTTGGTCAGTTCCCTCCAACAGTATACCTCATTAGTGGACACACAAAGACTCTTCTTGATGAGGACAGTATTAATACTTTGGATTATGCGGACATTAAGAATGCAGACCTCATCATTAATCCATATCAGTGGACTATGAATGGTGCAGTTGGTGTTAAGGCATATTTGAAGACTGCTTACATCACAATCGAAGAGGATAGATTTGCTCATAAGTATGACTTCAGTGAAGATGAAGTTCCATTCAACTAATTATTCTTAATTAGGACTTAGGGCTCATTATATTTGATGGGCCCTACTAGTTCTTAAAGTAATAGGGGAAGTTAAAAATTGAATATGGACAGAAACTTACGAGTACAAAATGTGAGGATATTGCATTTTATAACTTGAGGATATATTATATATCCGGAAAGGATGAAAATGAAAAAACGACTAACCCAATCACTAGTGCTTATTGTGGCATTAGCAGGACTAATCACTCAGGTATCTATAACAAAAAATGTACAAAGAAAGGAACTAATAGAAAAAACAAAGAATTTACCATATTCTTATGAAGATATCATGGTACCACGAAATATCAAAGAAATGTTAACAGTGACGGAACAAGATGTACAAATCGTTGCGGCACAAATGGAACCAGAGATACCTAATCCAGAACTACTAGATACTTATATTTCTAGAGGATGGTCAGAAGAACATTTCTGGACAGATGTAGATATGATAGCAAAAATGACTATGGCTGAGGCAGAAGGAGAATCTGATCTTGGCAAACGTTATGTCATTGATGTTATTTTAAATCGTGTGGATAGCCACAAGTGGCCTAATGATATCTGCAGCGTATTGTATGAATGCGGGCAATTTACAAGTATGGATAATGGCCGTTATGACAATGCATATGTCGACGACCATATTAAGAATTTAGTTGTTGAGGAATTATATTCTAGAACAAACTATGAGGTAATGTATTTCAAAACGGATGGTTACTTCTTATCCCATTTGGATGTGGAACAAATCGGTAATCATTTCTTTTCGAAATAACAAGGAAGGAGTGACTCTGCATGGAAAAACTTATATTTAGTTGTGAGTTTCCAGCAGATTCCTCTGAAGCTGAGAGACTTACAGATTGGTTAATCACAAATCGTGTTAGAAGAGTAGTTACATCATCTAGTTTCAAGAAGGGTGTTATATTCACATCATACTTTATAGAATGCACAAATAAAATGCAACTTAAAAGATTATTAGACCTTTTCGCATAATTTACAGTCCAGATTATAGGAAACAATAATTAATATTATTGGAGGGCGACATTATGGAAAAGGAAGAAACCAGATGGGAACAAATTACTACAGTTGATAATAACGGTTTAGTGATTTGTATCGAGTGGGTTCCTGTAAAGGTCCCGGTAGAGAAAAATTAAATATTGTTAAAGACCTTAGCAAGTCTATAAACTGCTAAATTCTTTTCGTATTATATTCAACCATGTATATAGGAGGTGAAGTAATATGGTAAAGGCAAGAGAAAATCTAAAAGCAAAAATTAGAGCGATGTATAACGCAGGATATAGTACTGGCGAAATAGCCAAGGAATTAAATATTGCAGAATACAAAGTTGTAAGGATGCTTGGGATATCATATTAATAACTAGCTGGGCGGTTATTACAACCGTCTAGTTTTTTCTTGGAGGTGGTTTACAAATATGGCCTTCGAATTATATCCGCATCAAGAAGCGGCGTTGAGAAAAATGAAAAACGGTTGCATTCTTAATGGCGGAGTTGGTAGTGGTAAGTCAATAACCGCAATAGCTTATTATTTTTTCAAGAACGGTGGAATCTATGAACATCATCACATGATGCCAATGGTTAAAAAGCAGTTTCTTGTAATCATAACGACTGCTAGAAAAAGAGATACCTTCGAATGGAATAAGGAGTTGTCACTTTTCGATCTATATGTCGAGAACGGAGACGCTGTTATAGATTCGTGGAATAACATAAAGAAGTATTCTGATATGAAAGATGCATTCTTTATATTTGACGAGCAACGAGCTTCTGGATCAGGAGCTTGGGTAAAGGCATTCCTAAAGATCGCGAAATCTAATGAGTGGATACTGTTGTCAGCGACTCCTGGTGATTCATGGGTTGAATACGCTCCAGTTTTTGTGGCGAATGGTTTCTATAAAAACATAACCGAGTTTAAAAGAGAGCATGTTGTTATGAGTCATTACGGAGGATATCCAAAAATTGACAGGTATATAAATACTGTTCGATTGAATAAACTCAGGAGATCTATATTGGTTGATATGGATTTCAAGCGTAAGACTAATAGAGTGCACATAAACGTTTGGGTTCCTTGGGATAATGTAGCTTATAAAAGAGCTATAAAAACCAGGTTTAATGAGGAAACCGGTGAACCATTTAAGAACGCATCTGCATTATGTTATTATTTAAGAATGATTCTAAATAGTAATCCAGATCGCTTAGTCTTTACGTACGATATTCTTAAAGAAAAGAAGAAGGCTATTATATTCTACAATTTTGACTACGAGCTGTATATGCTTGAACAAATGCTAGATGAGTACTCTATACCATATGGAGAATGGAATGGACATCAACACAATCCGATTCCAGATACTGACACATGGGCGTATTTAGTTCAGTACAATGCTGGCTCAGAAGGCTGGAATTGTACAAGATGCGATACAGTTATATTCTACAGTCAAAATTATTCATACAAGATGACAGAACAAGCTTGCGGTAGAATAGACAGACTTAACACACCGTATAATAATTTATATTATTATCATTTGAAGTCTAAGGCCGGAATAGACTTGGCAATAGCTAAAGCATTGAAAGATAAAAAGAATTTTAATGAGTCAGCTTGGACTTCGCAATAATTTCAACCTCTTATATGAGAGGAAAATAAAAAATTATTTGAACTTTTAAAGGTCTAGGGACTAGCTTATATTAGCAGTTTCTGGGCTTTTTGTTTTTACGGCTTTAATAGTGATTTATTTGACTAGTAGAATAAAAGACTCTTACTCCCCCATTTTAAATAATTTATCGAATCCAATAATCAAATAAATATTTTCACATCGCTATCAAATAAGTCACTATTAAAGCCGTAAAAACATTATATCTTTGGTATTAATAAGGGGTAGCTTAGTTTATTCAAATTTCCTTTCTGTATTTTTATATTTAGTTTGACGTGTACTTGGTTTATTATTTGTGTTTTACCTCTTTTTGTGATAGTTATTATTTTTGCATATGTCGGCTACCCTTTATTAATACCAAAGATATATTTAATTATATTTTTTTTATCACATATAACGATTGGTAAGTTTTTAGGAGGAATGAATTATGTACAAACTATTCAAAAAATTTATGGAGAAGCTTTTTAGTTATGTGGAAACTGAAAAGAAAGAAGACACAGTACCAGAGGTAAATGAGCCTGAAAAGGAAGAGGATACAGTATCAGAAGCAGACGTGAATGCATGTGATGTTCATTATCTGTTCTTCGCTAGCTTTGATGAGATGGAAGATATTGAAGAGAAGATCGATAACGTAGTTAATGATCCTTCAGGCATGGTCCCTAATGCGCATGTTACATTGGCTCTCGACGAGGTAGATAATATACCTTACGAACCTGACTTGTATGACATTGTGTATGTGTCAGATAAGTTTACAGATCGAGAAGCTATATTCGCTCTCTTCACCAATGCTCAGAAGAAGTACAAGTCTTTAAATGGCATCTTGAATCGTTTGAAGGCCGAACCAAAGCATGAGGGTAAGAAGTATAAGAAATACACAGTTTAAGAGGTACATGTCATGATATACATTATAGCTATTATAGCATTGATTATTGGTATTATATTTGGAATCTTTATCGGTGTCAGGATGAAAGTATCCGAAGTACCTAATGTTGGTACCTTATGCGTCGATATGGATTCTGCTGGTTTTTTCTGGGTTGAATTTTCAGATAGATCGACTTTTGAATCTATGAAAAATAAATACCTTAATAAGCAGGTTCGTATGAAGGTGAAACCTGTGCATTATGAAAAGACGCAATAATTTCCGTTTCTTATATGGGTAATTGGTGCCCGTTTAACATTAAGGAGGTATAGAAATGGCAAAGGAAATTTCAGAAATGACATTAGACGAATTGTTAGACTACAATCTGTCAAAAGAACTTAAAGATTTTGACGGTAAGAACAAGGAGCAAACTCAGGCAGTTGAGATGCTTCTAAAGCAGTCAACGGACAGAGACCGACTGGAATTTGAAATTACTAAGCATGAGGACGACTTAAGTGAACGTAAAGCTCAGAGAAAATTCGAATCGAAGGAGAATGAGCTTCAGCGTGAGCATGAGAAATACTTAGCGAAGCAAGATCAGAAGAAAGAAGGTATTAAGACCGCTGGCGTTGTATTAGGAGGATTGATATCTGCAGGGGCAGCTATTGGACTTGCCAACAGCGTCATGAAGTTCGAAGAAGACGGTGGTTGTATAACAACTAAGTCTTGGGGATTTCTAAATAGACTTAAGTAAAGTATCTATTATATTAAACAAAACCAAGCTATGGGATTCAGGTCCTATAGCTTTTTTTAGAAGGAGAAACAACAATGAGTGAAAACGAAAACGTTAAGAATACAGAAGAAACAACTGATGATAAGAAGACATTCGGAGAGATTTTGGACACACTGAATCAGGACCAGCGAATGGCATTATATTCTATGCTTGGCGCTCTGGCTTCTAACAAAGATGCATTAGCAACTTTTGATGAATATCAGATTGCTTTTCTTGGACAGATTATTCAGATCGAGATCGCAAAGCTGCACGTTGCAAAAGTTTCAAGCGATACAGAAACTGACAAGAATGCAGAATAGTTCGCAAGGTTTTCAACCATCTATATGGAATATTAATAAACATATAAATGGAGGAAAACATTATGGGAACAAGTATTATTAGTATTGTTATAGGTGCAATTATGATTGGATTTTGCATTCTTGAATTTTACGCGCTAAGTAAAATGGATCTTAGCAAGTGTTATTCAGGAGCTGTAAGAGCCGCATATGGTATACTTACAACAATAGGTATATTTGGAACTGTACTTGTACAATCCGGTATTTATGGATTGTTGTATTAGTATCAAGACCTTAGCAAGTCTTTAAACTGCTAAAACTTTTTCGCAATATTTACAGTTTCATATATGGAAAAATCAGCATTTTGCAATGATGGTAAATTCATTACTACAAGACCTTAGCAAGTCTTTAAACTGCTAAAACTTTTTTAGGTAATTATATTATAAGGGAGGTAACTTAATATGATTAAAATCAACGGAAAGACATTGTCAACATTAACTTGCATTGGTGGTGCTGTATCGCTTGGAGGATTGATCACATACTTATGTGTGGATTCCGCTAAGAAAAGCAAGGCTGCTAAAGAGGAAAGAGAAAAGAAGTATCAGTATGAAAGAAAGGGTATCCTGGCGACGCTGGATGCTAATCCTATTCCAGAAGATATCGATATCTCCAACGCTACATTTGCTAATAAGGCATTTACAGGCGAGGAAAAGGCAGCAGCTAGAAAGGTTATCAAATATTATATTGATATCGCTGAGTGCGCAGAGAAGTCTATCAGGAATTCAAAGGACACAATTGAAATCCAGAATAGATTACTCGACAAGTACCTTGACAATGTAAACCAGGCTAAAAACATTATATCTGATTTCACAAATCCTAATTTCTCAGCTGACATCATTAAGAGTGTGCTCGTGTACCAGTCATCTGTTCTTGCAGACATTGCAAAGGCAGCGGAGGAAGCACAAGCCCGTAAGGACGAGATGGATCGTCTTGATAGAGAGTATCAGATGGAGAAGTTAAGACTTGATAGAGAGGCAGCAGCTGAACAGCAGAAGCTCGAAGCATTAGCAGTTGCAGCTAAGGCAATGAGCTCCAACGTAAATGTACAGGTTGGAGATGCTAATGTAACTAAGGAGGAATCTTAATGAAGAACAAATTAACTTTACAAGATTTCTGTGTTCAGGTGCTTGGCATGTCTGTTCGTAGTTTCTCTCATATGAATAAGAGACAGAAGGTGGAGGCCATAAAGCAATACAACAATTATATTAATAAAAAGAACTAGGAGGAATTGCTGATTTATGGCATATATTAATCTTTCGGCAGTTAGAGCTTCCGACTATAAGCACGGACCCGCTATTAAAACTAATGGCAAAACTAGCGAAGAATGCTATGCTGAATATATGGAAGCAAGGAAGAATAACACATTAGACACTCTCGATGTCGAGGTTCGAGAAATGGCTAAAGCTTATGCTAGAAAGCATGGCAAAGTTATTCTAAAATAATGAGATTGGTCTGACAATTGTCAGGCCTTCTCGTTTTTACCACATATAACGATTGGTAAGTTTTTATATAGGAGGTGTTTTATGTCTTATATAGTATACAAAGTAAATGATGACGGTGAAGCGTCAGATCCGCTAGGTGTGGTTGATGATAGAGACATAGCATTTCAAATCTATTGGCGGATGTTTAATGAAGGAACTGTACTACTAATACCTAATGAATAGAAAGGCTGAAAATAATGGGCTATTTTATTGTATTACTTATTATATTTGGGGTGTTGCTTATTGCTGGAATAAAGACCAGACTAGAGCTGCTAAGGCAAATAAAAATAATAAATAAAAAAATTGATAATAATAGAATTAAATATTGTAAACTGTTAAACGAGGTCCATGAGCTGGATACAAAGATTTCAATCATGGAGCTTGGGGATGATATCAATTTTATGACAGATATTATGGAGGACGAAAATGATAACAACTAAAATTATATTTTTACTTTTTGGTGCTGCTCTTGTATTCGTAATTGGTTATTGGTTTGGAGCAAAGCGAGCATATAAAAAATGTACGGACATTATAAACCAAATGACTGAAGACATTAAGCTTACAGTTGGTGGTGAAGAGGCGCTGCGATCTTTTGTTGATGAGCATGAAATAACCAATGACTCCAAGCCAGAAGCTGATATAATCGATATACACGAGTGGAGAAGGAGACGATATGGAATTAATGGTAAAGATGAGAGATAGATGCCTGTCGAGTGTCAAGGACTGGGCTCATAATCACGCCATAGATAAGGAATCCATAATAACTGGTGAGGTTGAAGATGATGAGTATATTTCATTAAAGGAACTAAACTCATTTCTTGCTAGGATGGGTGGTGATTTAAATGAACGCTGAGGCATGGGTTGATGGTAGTTTCAATGCTAAGTCAGGCACTTATGGTTCTGGCATTATATTAGTAATGGATGACGGTCATACAGTAGAGCAAATTGAATCTGGTGATAGTGAGATGTACAAATCCAGTCGTAATGTTACTGGAGAAGTATTTGCTGCTTTATCGGCAGTTGATATCGCTAGACGATACAAAGTAAAACACTTGACAATCCATTACGATTATGCTGGAATAGAAAAGTGGGCCACAGGCGAATGGAAAGCAAATAACGAGCTTACACAAATGTATAGTGGTATAATGCATCAATTATATTCCGTTAAATATGTCGACTTTGACAAGGTTAAGGCTCACTCTGGAATATTGATGAATGAATGGGCTGACGAATTAGCCAAAATGGCATGCGGATTGAAGGAGAAAAATCATGATGAACAACAAAATAAATCAAAAATTTAATTGTAATAAATGTACACACTCTGGTGTATGCATGTATAAAGATAATGTTCCTATTGTGGATGTGAATATTGGTAATGCAGATGATATTCCGGAGAAGTCTCCATTTATTATTACTATGAACTGTGACCAATTTATTCCACGCGGAGTAGATTTCAATATTAGATAGGGAGGATTGATAAGATGATAAAACTGGGTAATATAAATATAGATGATATGAATAGAATACAACTTGTAGCCATACGCGTTAATAGCGAAGACGATGGTATATTTACGTTCAGTTTGAAATATCGTGTTGCTTACAAAGATGGTAAGATAGAAGAAATCGAATTCCCGAGAGTTACAAATCCTTTTTATACGCATTACATTGCAATTCATCAGGAGCCATGGGATGATAAACACATCGAAACTCTGTCTCAATGCACATTAAAAATGGCTGATGATAAGGAAAAAGGCATCAAATATTGTATAGCACAGAAGATCATAAAAGAGGCTGATCCTGTAGAAATGACTATGGATGAGATTGAGGCCGCTCTTGGTAAGCGTGTTAAAATAGTTAATAAAGGAGACAAGAAATGAATAAAACATATAAAGACTTATCTAAAGAAACTATTGAGATGCTAGAACAGAACCACTACAATGTGACATACTGCTCGATAAACAATACAGAGCACTATGCTCATTGTGTCCTTACATACTACGATGATCCAACAGTGCAGATCGATATTATGTTAAAAGGTGTTGGTGACTCTGCAATCATGGCGTCTAGCGACGGTAGACCATTCGTATTCACTACTGAGGAAATAGAAGCAGTAATACGAGTAGTTAAAGAATTGTCAGGTGATATGTAATGGTATTAAAGCTGACTGGTAAAAAGAAAAGAATATTAAAGAGAATAGAACTGTTAAGAGCTGGTAAGATTGATAGCTTAACAGAATCTGATAGATTATATTTTAAAAAGAATTTCACAGATGCTGAGAAAATTGCAGTATACTCTAAAATATTCACCGTGGTTCCGGAAGAAGAAATAACAGACTGTACGGACGGAATTGTATTTTATGAGGAGGATAAGTGATGGATAGTAGTAATCTTAAAGAGGTATATTTCGATGAATATTGCCCGAAGTGTAAGAACAAAGATCTAAAAGAAAATCAGGATCCTTGTCATGACTGTCTTCAGAATCCAGGTAATATTGATAGTCATAAGCCAGTGCATTATCAGGAAAAGGTGTAGCCTATGAGTGTGGATGTCTGTAAGAACGGAAAACCAGATGGTAAACATTATATTTGTACATTGTCAGGAAATGAATGTCCATTCTGGTTTAAAGAAAATTTAATAGATAAAGAAACAGGTGCATATAAAGGTATAAATATATGCATCGATTTCAAACCTTATTCAAATCACGCATAATTTTCACTTCTTTCTATAGAAAGGATGGTGAATAACATGGAAAGTAAGGATTTAGTTATTACAGGACTTGATTGGCAAACAATTTATGACGTATCAACAATGCTGGTACAATGTGACCAAGTAGCGTGGGAAGCGGTGAAAGGTCTGGATGTATCGGATGAAACGAAGCATGAATTGGAAAAGAAAATCAATGGCATTTTAACTTTTAACAAACAGTTAATAAACTATCTTAAGGAAAACAAACCGAGTGAGGAGTCTTAACAGGCTCCAAACTCTTTTCCCTGGCTGTGGTGTAATGGTAACAGGCTACTTGGGCGCCCATGTTGGATTATTAGGTATACATAATAATCTAACACTTGAGAGTAGAAATTCAGGTTCGATTCCTGGCGGCCAGACTATTCGCATTATTTTCTAGTGCTAATATGAAAAATTATTTAAAAACGGAGGGATTAAGTATGAACAAGAAAGAAAAGAGTATTACTGTTAGAAGAGAAAAAGATGGAACAATAAAAACAGAATTCGTTAATTGTACAGTATACGATGACGAGATGATGGATCTTTTACTCGAAGCAGCTAAGATGTATCTTGTTGTGGAACGTGAGAACTCGAAAAAGAAGAAATAATTTTAAAGACCTTAGCAAGTCTATAAACTGCTAAAACTTTTTATAAAGGAGGAAAATTGAATATGGAAAACATTATTAAATTTTGTGAATCATGGAATATCCCATTTGAGGACAATGGCAGAAAGGTGTACGGTGAAAGGACTATTACAGTAAATGAAAAGTTAATCATAACAAAATGTAATTTCACTTGCCGATATGGTGTTAAATTAAAAGGGGAATATGATGATTTGAACAAATATGGACAAATCTATGGTGTTATAAGATTAATAAAAGATTATAATTCAGAATACTTTGATGCTTATAAAAACAGGAGATGTTATATACCATATTATACTGGATATTATGAGGATTTAGGTGCTCATCAATGCCAAACTTGTATTGATATGCGTAAAGAACGGATTGAAAAGGGCATATCTGAATGTGGTTCATATAGTTTGTTTGATGAGAATGGATTATATTCAGGTTGGTATTGTGACTATGAATATGAAGAACCAGATAAGGACACATTTAAAAAATGCTATGAAGATAGTTGTATTGGATGGGACTCTTCAGACGGATTTGAAATGAAATTAACTACTGACGATAGTCACGGTGTGGTAGCATGTTTATATTATCCAGAAACAAAAGTCATAAAAAGTAGATACAACAGTTGGAAAGACATCGCTGAAATGTATTACGATAATGAAATAACTGAGCATGAAAAACAAATTGAAGAACTTAAGAAAGGGTTATCTGAATTACTTAAGGAGGAGTAATATGAAAGATAAACTGGTTAACATCCGATTCACAGAAGCTGAAAGAAAGATGCTAACAGAACTGACAACTGAATATGGAATCACGAAGACCGAGGCAATACGTCTTGGTCTTCAATTATATTTCGATAATTACGCAAATTGTAAAGTTAAGAAAACAGGAAAGAAGGTATGGAAAGAATGATGAGTTATATTTTATGTGGATTAGCTATTTATGGCTTTATTGGATTGTTTATAGTTATACTCGGCTGTTTATCTGGAGAAATGCAAAAAATAGCACATGAGACATGTAACGGATATGTGTCAGAAACGAGTTTTATGATAGCGATGGCTCTTGTAGCTATTGTAATATGGCCAACTATGTTATCATCAGGTAAGAAATCAGGGATTAGATATTCTGATGAAGAATTAAAAGAGATTGAAGACGCAATATCTGATTCGAAGGAGGAAGAGAAGCAATAATGCTAAATGAAAGAAATGAGAAAACTAAAAGAGTTATTCATCTCATGGTTACTACATTATGTAAACGAAATTGTGAGTATTGTTGTAACAAGCAGTATGACTTAAATTCAATTCCATATGTAACCGATGAGGAACTCAAAGAAGCCGCGGTTCTATGCATTACTGGTGGAGAACCTTTTGCATTTACAGATCCAACGGAAATAGCAGGGTATTATAAAAAGAAATATCCAAATATTAAAACTGTATATGCGTATAGTAATGCGGCAGAATTATATTCATTCATAGCTAGGAGTCCACATGCATACTATAGTGAGATCGACGGGTACACTATTTCGATAAAAAATATTACTGATCTTTTAAGAGTATATGCTCTTCAAGATGACGCTGGATCTGTATTTAAGGGCAAGAGTAATATTGTATACTATTTCGACGAGGATCTTAATCCTGGTGATTTGGATGATTTTAAGATTATTAAAAGAGACTGGCAGGAAGAATTCAAGCCAGCTGACGACAGTATATTTAGAAGAGTGTAATGGAGGAAAACACAAATGATATATCGTGAAGGAGATTATGATGAATATTTTAAAAAATATGATGTAAAGCCAGAAATATTATCTGATGGCGACAAGTTTAACGCGTTCTTCGGAGTAGATTATGCGGTGCTGACAGATGAACACATAAAAGCATTGCAGGAAGGTAAAGTATTATATTTAGACATTAACTGTGGAGAATACTGTTGTTTGATAAAGAAAGAGGAGGTAAACACAAATGAATAAAGATTATATTACTGATGACATTATTAAGGATATTGCACGCAGCTTAGCGACCGATACACCACTTACTGATTATCAAAAAGAATGCATTGTGTATGCACTATATAAGGTGCGAGATGTTAGACAGGTTCCTTATTATGAAGTTGTATATCATGACGAGTACGATAGAACTGAACACAGAATTATGGAACCAGTATCTGTGACACTTAGAGATGGTGGTCGTGTTAAAATTCGTGAAGATCATTTCGAGTTGAATTTTAATAGAATGTTGCCTTAAAGGAGGGGAATGATGCAGAATCCTAATAAATATTTAGTAGAGCAGCTGAAGAAAGATCCAGATGCTGAGATATTAAAACTGTTAGAAGAAGAAAAACTGTTAGAAGAAGACGTAGTAAATCATCCATCACATTATGAATCCGGCAAATTCGAATGTATAGATGTTATGGAGGAAGCTCTTGGCGTTGATAATGTTAAGGGCTTTTGTTTATGTAACGCATTTAAGTATATTTATCGTCATCGCAGGAAGAATGGCGATGAAGATATTAAGAAAGCTCAATGGTATATAAATAAGTATTTGGAGCTAGCGGAAGGAACAGAAGAATGATCGGGGAAACTTATATATTAAACATTAACGCCGGCTATAATCATAGGCAGAAGAAGTATATTTATGGCGGGAGGATAACAGAGGAAAGCGGGAAAC
>AUXO016373278.1_pt1 | contig 14036 bp, 17 predicted proteins | sample 768731 | NCBI WGS metagenome assembly AUXO01 (sample SAMN02715735, study PRJNA202380) | gut metagenome | biome: sheep rumen | host: Ovis aries | place: New Zealand: Palmerston North | reverse complement strand
GGCAGAACACTAATGAATGATGGTGATTATTATAAAGTAACTTTCTGTCATGACAATAATTCTTCGATAACAAAAGATTTATTGGTTAAGTATGATAAGATACCGGTTGAAGCCACCACAAGTGAAGAAGTAGTTAACAGTGAAGCGAGCGAAGAATTAACCACACCAAGTTTTAATTCAATGAGTTTTGATTTTGAAGAAACAGAATCTGTACAATTATCACAGCCAAAGGTATCTCGCACAGTAAAGGTTGAAGGTTTGACTGATGGCGAATGTGTAATTTATGGTGCTCAAAAAATTGTTTTGCCAATTGAGGTGTTAGAAAATGGCGAAAGTAGTAATTTAATGGTGGGTGGACAATCTACAGCACAATGGTGCTGGGTGTCATTTGACGCAACTAACAGAAATGTTATACTTGAAGTAAAACAAAAACCGATTAGTGAAAGAAAAAGTGTGATTAAGATTTATTTGATTGATTTTCCAAATATTGCAAGCACATTTATATTAAAAAATGTATCACCCGGAAATAGGTGATACATTTTGTTTTAAAGATTTAGTAATTTTTCTTTATCTTCCGAGACATCTTCATATGACTTTATTTTGAACTTATATGTTTTATAGTCATTTTTGACCTCGTGTAACTTGTATTTCATTGTTTCTACATCCCAAATAACAAAACCGTGTCCTGTAACATTTTCACCACTGTTTTGTTGGAAAACACTTCCTGAATAAACAATAGGTACACCGTCTTTCTTAATTTCTTGAAATTTATGAATGTGACCCGCCATTACACAATCACAGCCATCAAATAGTTTGGTATCAATACCGTTTTCGCACATTCTACCAACGTCAGTAACAGCGCCTGCAACATCACCGTGATAAAGCCCAATAACCTTAGTATTCTCGTCTTTCAACCCCTCTATATTTGGACGTGCGAATTTATCATACATAGAGTACAAAGCCCATATTATGTTATCATCTTTAATATAACCACTTTTGTAATCCAAAACTTTGTCAGCATAGATAATATTGGGGTAAACATCTACAATGTCAAATGTTGGAGAAATTGAATCAATTCTATCGTGATTATTTTCAAGCATATCATGATTACCGGCAATAATAATGGTTTTACCAATTGCGTTGAGATAATTTAAAGTCATATGGAAGATTTTCTTAGCCTCATTGTTAGACTTTATCTTATCATGAAAAGTGTCACCGGCAAGTACTATGCGAATTTCTTCCTTTTTGTATTTTTTTGCTTCTTTAAGTAATTCGGCAAGACATTGCTTAATCATTTCCATATAAGGACGCTTTTTTGAATCGTTGGGAATATGCAAATCTGCCAAATGAAATATTGCTTTTACCATATGTTTATTGTTTTTACATTTGATTTTCTTATGCAAATATAATACTTTTATGTGAGGTAGCAAAAAAAATAATAGAATGGATAAAGACATAAGAATTATTTTGGGTATTGATATATCCACAGCGTGTTTGGGTGTTTCTTTGGCGAAATATGACGGCGAAAACATTGAAATATTAAAGATTTCGCATGTAAAGCCAAAAACACCAAAAAAAATTAAGGGTACTGAGGCATTGTTTCTCAAAGCAAAGCAGTTTAAGGAAGAATTTATTGAAAAATATAAGGATTTTGGGTTAACTGATATTGTAATTGAAGAACCTCTGCCAAATTCTCAGAACAATAATACCGTTACGACACTTTTACGTTTTAATGGTATGATTTCACAGTCGATATATGAGGCAACGGGCATTGTGCCAACATATATAACGTCATATGATACAAGAAAATTTGCATTTCCCGAACTAATGGCAATCAGAAAATATAACAAGAAGGGTAAAGAATATCCCCTGAATAAAATAAGGTTAGCATTAAAGCATAATCAATTGGTACTCTTCGGTGCTTATCCTTGGGACGTAGCAAAGAAAAATGTTCTACAATTTAAGGTAAGTGAAATGTTTCCTAATATTTCTTGGGAATATAATAAAAAAGGCGAACTAAAAACAGAAAATTTTGATGCTTCCGACTCCCTTGTTTGTATTTTAGGTTATATCAATAAACTTAAATATGCTGAAACTGAACCCCAAGTGAAAAACATTAAGGAGATTGAAATTGAAAAGGATGGTAAGAAAATACATAAGATAAATTACGATGTCGATTTTTGTGGTAAAACAATTGAAAAATGTATAATTTTGGAATAAATTATAGGAATTAGATTTTGTTATTTTAATTTTTTACTGTATATTTGCAAATACAAATGTGAATATACAGTTTTTTTTATGTTTGAATCAATAAGAGATATAATAGAAAATACCATCGGACAGCCAAGAACCGACACTGATAACTGGTTGGAATATTGTTGTCCATACTGTGCGGCTGAAAAGGGTGTTGAAAGTGATGGGAAATATAACTTGGCGGTGAATTATGGCGAGGATTTAAAAACAAAGCCGTTTTTTCACTGTTGGAGATGCGGTACTGCTGGTAAATTGTCAAGATTACTAAAAGATTTCGGTTCAGAAGCAAGTCTTAGAGAATACTACAAAGAATTAAAAGATATAAATAATTCTTTTCTGTATAGAGTTGATTTTGATGTTAGAGAAATTGGATATACAATAGAAACGTCTGTTGATTTGCCAAAAGATTTTCGCAAAATCAAGAAAGACGATAAATATGCAGTAGAAGCAATTGAATATCTCAAGAAACGAGGACTTGGGGATTTTTTCATTAAAAAATTTAATCTTGGATATATACCGTATTGGTCTTCGGATACTAAAATGAGAAATAGAATAATTATACCGTCATATGACGAATACGGTGAACTTAATTATTACGTTGCAAGAGATTATACAGGTAAACGAAAATATCGCAAGTATAATAACCCTGACATTAAGAAAACAATGTTTGTTTTTAATGAGGATAAGGTTAATTGGTATGAGGATGTTACACTTGTCGAGGGTGCGTTCGACCATATGGTTGTACCAAATTCAATTGCACTTTTGGGTAAAACGCTTAAAAATGAATATGCAACATTTAACGCGGTAGTTAATAAAGCAAAACAAAATGTCAACATTCTGTTAGATGATGATGCAACCGAAGACGCAAAAAAGATATATAAACTCCTTGATTCGACAAATCTTAATGGTAGAGTTAGAATAATAATATGTCCTGACGGATATAAGGATGCATCAAATATTTACTGCAAGTTTGGCAAAAAGGGCATTAAAAAACTGATGAGTCAAGCCAAAAAACTGGATGAATGTGAATTCTTGGATAATTTGTTTTAGTTAGAAAGAAAATAATTGATTAAATGTTTTTTGGTATTTCTTATAAAAAGTGTTATATTTGTAATTGATGGCTGAGGTAAAAATAGAAATAGCAAGCAAGTTATACAATGAAATTCTTGAAATGTGTAAATTTAATTCGATAACAGTTGAGAATTATGTCTTAAATTGTGTTATGGATAATTTTTACACATTAAAGTTTGGTGACATAAATGAAAAGTTACAGCCAAAACAGGAAAAGTCTGTTGATGTTGTAAAAAGTGATGATACCAAAGAAGAAAAAAAGAGCGAAACGGCTATTACGGAAACGGCTGTTTCGGAAGTGAAGAAAGAGGAAGAAAACAATAATGAAAATGCTGTAGTTACTAAAACCGAAGTCAAAACAAAAAAGAGAAGAACATTAAAAGTTAAATAACGATATGGTAAGCGTAAATAAGACAGACAGATTATCTTTCGATTTGGAAATGCTTCAAGTCGATTTTAATGAGCAGAAAAAAGAAAGTTTAAGAAAAGAGATTTCTGAGAAATATGGTGTGCCACTAAAGAATGTTGAGGTAAATTTTGTGCCAATTACCATAAACGAAGACGGTGAAAAGATTTCGCTTGCTTCCGACATAATTACGAGCATACAAGACCCCAAATTCCAACAAGAACTTTTCAAGGAATACCTTAACTTGAAAGGTATTCAAGATATTAATTTTGATGAATTAGTTGAGATTGATAAGAGGGTTAACGCATTTGTTGATTTTGACGTTTATTCCAAGTTCAAACCATACAAGATAAAATATCTGAAATGGGATAATTATCTTTCATACGGCAAAGGTAACTATTTTGATTTCACTAAGTTAAAAGGGTTGGTTTTGCTTACCGGACAGCCCGAAAATACATCAGGAAAGACGACTTTGGCAATAGATTTGCTGAGATTTGCATTATTTGGCAAAGCGTTCAAATCACCAACGCTTGATGGTATATTTAACAGTTATCTTGAAGAAGAAACTGAGGTATTGGTTGAAGCAGGCATTGAGATTGAAGGCGTTGAATATGTGATAAGGAGAACAATAACACGTCCTGCACTAAAAAGACGTACATCGAAAAGTAAGGCAAAGCAGAAAGTCGAATACTTCAAGTTGATAAATGGTGAATATGAAGAGATAGAAAACTGTGAGGGTGAAAGTGGCACACAAACCAATAATATCATAAGAGAAACAGTTGGTAATATTGAAGATTTTGACTTAGTAATATCAGCAACATCTTATTCTTTGGGTGATTTGTTAAGGATGGGTCAGACAGACAAGGGAAAACTGTTTTCACGTTGGCTTGGTTTGCTAAGTATTGAAGAAAAAGAAAAGGTTGCCAAGGAATTATGGAAAAAAGAGTCTCAGAAGTTACTATCCAATTCATATAACAAGGCAACTTTGGAAAGTGAAATCAAGGATATGAATGTTGTTATTGACAATGACAACAAAGCAACTATTGAGACACAGACGGCAATGAATAAATGCAATGAGGCAATTGACAAGTTCAATAAAGAGAAGATTGATGTTATCAAAAACCGAAAGCAAATCAAAGAAGACCTTATTAAGGTAGATATTGCAACTATCGAAAATCAGACAAAGAGTTTCAATGAGAAATTGGAAGAAAATCGTGCAAGAATGAAGGTAAAAAAAGAAAGATATGCACAGATTAAGGATGCATCTTTTGACGTCAACCTATATAACACGAAGAAATCAGAAGAAAGGGCAATTGAAATTGAACAGGCTGAACTTCGAGTAAAGATAAATGCTTTAAAGGAAGACAACAAGCGAATAAATGAGTTAATTGCTAAGAAAACGTGTCCAACTTGTGGTCACGAAATTGTTTTGGGTGAGCAAAATGGTTTCATTGATAAGAACAACACAGCAATTAACAAGTACATAACTGAGGGTGTTGAAAACAAGAAGAAATTGGATAAAATCAAGGAAGAAATTATCAAATTAGAGAAAAACAGAACAGAAGAAAACGAACTTAATCGTTTGAAGCCTGAAATGAGTGCACTTAAAGTGCAAATTGATAATATCAAACTTAAGTTAGCCGATTTTGCACGTCAAAAAGGTGAAATCGAGACTAACAAGGAAAATATTCGTTATAATAACGAAATAGACAACAAAATAAGGCTTATTGATGAAAATATTGCGACAGAAACACGTGTTAAGGAGCAAAAGATAAGAGATATACAAAACTATAAGAATGAAATTACTCAGTATACAAAGGAAATTGAAAGTCGTAATAAAATAATAGCAAAATTAGACGAAGAACAGAAAATAATCCGAAATTGGAATATTTATAATGAATTAGTTGGAAAACAAGGTATTGTCAAAATAGTATTAAGAAAGGCTTTGCCAATACTCAACAATGAAATTGAAAGATTGCTAAATGGTCTTTGTGATTTTGAGTTGAAACTGTCAATTGATGAAAACAATAAGATATGTATTGATTTAATTAGGGATGGTGTTAAGACAGACACCACATATGCCGCAAGTGGTTGGGAAGGAACAGTAGCAAGCATTGCATTACGTTCAGCATTATCTAATATTTGCGTATTTGCTCGCCCTAATATGGTAACATATGACGAGGTACTTGCCGGCGTTAGTTCTGAGAATGCTGAAAATGTATTTAAACTTTTCAGAAGAATACTACCAAACTATGATACAATAATACACATATGTCATGACACAACATTGGTTGATTATCATGATAAAACATTAATTGTGACAAAAGAGAATAACGTCAGCAAGATTGAGATAGAATAAATGTTTAACCTTTAAAACCAAATGGCTAATGAAGTAAAAAAATATGAACACATAGATGAATTAGATATTTACTTTAATGAGGTAAAGAAATATAGAAAACGTTTAACACAAGAGCAGGAAAAAGAGTTAGCATACCGCATACAGAAGGGTGATAAGAGTGCTGTTGATACGTTAGTGAAACACAATTTAAGGTTTGTAGTTAGTGTGGCAAAAAAGTACCGAAGCATTACGACTGTATCATTTGCTGATTTAATCTCTGAAGGTAATTTGGGACTAATTAAGGCGGCATACAAGTTTGACCCATCAAAAAATGTTAAGTTTTCAAGTTATGCTATTTGGTGGATAAAATCTTCAATAAATGACTGTATAGAAAGTTACAAAGATAATGTTGAATATTGCTTGGCAGACAATGAAATGTTTTCTCAATTAAATGAAAAAGATAATATCTGTGATGATGTTAATGAAGAATTTGAGAAAAAGATGAACAATCTTCAGAGCAGACAAAGTGCAATTGAGGATTTGGTTAAATGCCTTGAAGAACGCGAGAGGAAAGTGATATTACTTTTTTATGGCATTGGTAGTAATGGTAGAGAAATGAATTTGGAAGAGATTAGTAAAGAAATGTGTATAACCAAAGAACGTGTAAGACAGATTAAGGATGATGCATTAGTTAAAATGAAATGTGAGGCTTTATGCTCTGATGAATTCGAAACGTATAAAAATTTGTGTTAAACTTGAAATTGGTTTGACAAAAAACTATATTTATGATGGTAATAATTAGATTAACAAAAATTTTATGGCTAAAGTGACAAAGAAAAATGACACTAAGAAGAGAACTGGCACTAAGACGAAAAAGAGTGTAAAGAAGGATATTAACATTGAAGAAACAATGGCTGATATGAAAAAGTTGGCTCTCCAAGATGATGATACTGTAGAAGATGCTGATAAACAAAAAGATGCAACCATTAGTGAAAACGACGTAAAAGAACTAACAGACCCTTATCCTGTGGAGATAAATGAAACGTCTGCTGAGGATGATACACTCGTTGAAATTGATGAAGCAAACAAACCAACTGTTACAGAGGTTGCAGAAGAAGTGTCTAATGATGCGGAAATAAACGAGACACTTGAGGATGATACGCTCGTTGAAAATAATGAAACCGATGAATGTTATAATGGTATATTCAATGGTTGTTCAAGTATGACAACAGCGCCAGAGTTATCTACAAATGAGACAACAGTTACAGAGGCTGCGGAAGAAGTGTCTAATGACGTGGAAACAAACAAGGCACCTGAGGATAATACGATTGCTGAAATTGATGAAGCAACCCAAATACCTGTTACAGAGGGGGTTGAAGAAAACAATAAGAATAAGAAAAAAGAAAATAAACCTAAGCGTAGGTCATACCAAGAAGTTTTTGGTCATACGTGGATGGGCTATGGCTTTAGTGAGTAATATTATGAGCGAAGATTTGAGAAAGACGTTTAACAGTTTTAGAAAGGCGTTAAACGAGGCAGAAGAAAGCGATAATTGGTACAACAACAAAGAAGGTGGTGTACCATACACCCAACAAGATGAACTCTTGCAAAATATTGTACAAACAGCAAAAGAACAATTTGGTGCAGATTTTACTAACATAAAAACACCAATGTTCTACTACAAAGAAGACGGCGACATTACATTTAGTTGTATAATACCAAGTCTGAATAATGCGCGTTTGCAGTTCAGATACAAAGACCCAAGTGGAAATGGTTGCTTCTTTTGGACAGGTGAGGGTTCTATCGTATTATCAGATGAAAACATTAAAAAACTGTCAAGAATCAATGGTGTCTATAAGAATTGGAAACAGGAACTTGATACTTGCGAGGATGACAGACCAATTAATCTGAAAAATGAAGAGCAATAATACACTTACGATTTTGGATATAATAATGGGTAAAGAACAGTTTTCTTTACCCATTTTATGATATTTATAGTAAGTATAAAGATAAATTCAAACAATTTGGTGATGAAAAGGTATATCAACGAGGAAATAACTAAGGCTGAGATAAGGAGTATGATTGACTCTAAAATCTCTGATTATTTGAAAGAAAAGGAATTTGAAAAGCGCGTCAAAGAGTTAACAAGTGACGTTATGGAAAAGTTTTTCCGTATGATGTATAATAAGAGAAACTTTTGGAAAGGTGAATTGAAAAATGCTTAATACAGACAAGAAACTTAAAGAATACGTTGCGTCCAATAGGAACAAATGTTTTGCTCTTAACAATTGGAAAGAACGAAATATGAAAAATTTCACATTAAAAGAAATGTTGTCTTGTATATATGAGACAGCAAATGGCTCATTCGATGAAATGACTAAGATAATTGACCATTTGGTGGCAAAAAGGAAGGTTTTTGGACGCACACAAGTTTATGGTGAAGGCCCAAAGGGACAAATGGATATGGTACGTAATGCTAACGGTGAGTTGGAAATAACCGGCTACAAACCAAATGACCCACTACCATTGAAAGGGCAACATCCAGTTCGTAACAGTAAGATTTTTAGAAAGAGTGATAACCAAGTAAACAAGATATATCAAAAGTCAGAAGAGAAAATTTATGATTTGGGCAAAAAAGTTAGAGAACTCTTTCCAACAGAGGACAACCATTTCATAACTTTTGCAATGCAAGCAATAAAAAACTATGCCAACGAGAAAAAGGTTGCTTACGACAAAATAGTAAATGGGCTGAATAAGGGCAGATATAGAATTGACACGGATAGTTGGCGAGTTATACCAAATGTTGCCAATGAAAGCAAGGACAAAGATAAGAATGAAAAATACCTTACAGATAAAAAGGGTAATATAAAGAAAACAGATGATGGTAAGAAAGTGCCTAAATATTGCCCTAAATGTGGTGAAGAAATGCAAGTACAAATAAAGGGCGAACCAATTTATATTTGCAAAAATGACCACTATTTCGGTACGGTTGCTTTTCCTAATGAGAGCGTTAGAAGAAGAACGATAGTAATCAATGAAAATCGCTTGAATGATATTAGAGAAAAGTTAAGAATGAGTGAACACAAATTTATAAATAATATAAAAAACTTTATCGGACAACTTTTACAAGACCCAGTAAACGCGCAACCATCAGCACTGTTAAAACTATATGGGTTTAATCGCTCAAAACTATTGGCACAACTTATTGCTAATAAGATAATCACAAGAAATGAAAGAATTTCCGACAAAGATGAAAATGGCGAACCAAAAACGGCAACAATGATGGTGAAATTTGCTTGTCCAAAAAAGAATTTTGAAAGGAAGCTGGAAAAATTATATATAAGGTTGTTTGAAAAAAACTTACCCGAAAGAAAACATGGTCAAAAAGAAATAGAAACATTTGAAGGAAAAATCAATGAAGACGGTGAAGGCGGTGCAATGGGTGGTGCTACATCAGCAGATTCAAGCGGTTCTTTTGTGACGGCGTTAGATAAACAGCCAATTAGGAGAAAATTGCCAACAGATATTGATGAAACAACGAGCACAAACAATGTCGGAAATTATCAATATACAGTGCCATTTATAGGCGATAAGGAAACTTTGGCGAGAAAAAACGGTAAAGGTGGTTCAGTTTCTATCAATCATGTGTGATTTTTAAGCAAATAATAATATTTATAATAAAATAACGTTATTAATGGATAGATTTGTAAATTTCAGTGACTTTGACAAAAATGTCATACTAAACAAGATATCTGATATTGCTTCTCAGTTAGAGGAAGAACGCAGTAAAGATGACGATGAACGTGATGTTGAAAAGGAGAAGAACCTGATATACCAGCAATGGATACAAGGATTGAAGTTAAGTACGCAATACAATCGTAGAACTTTTAATTTTTGAATAATATAAAAATAAACAAATAAAACAATGTTAGAAAAGAATAAGCAATATACAATCAGCGAATTTTGTAAAATCCTCAAGGAGAGTCAAGAATTTAAGCCTGTCAAAGGTAAAAATGTTGAAAGTGAGGATAAGAAAAACAACGATAAGGCTGTGAACGACATTCTTAAGCAGGGTAAAGAGTTCGACGGTGGGCTTTCTGACGAAAAGAAAAGAGAAAACCCACGTGATGTTGAAGATTACAATAGAACAACCCTTGACAACGATTTTGCCTATGAACCAAGCGACGCTTATAAAGAAAGGGTTAAGGCACAAGTAAAAGGTTTCCCATCTGTTGAGAATGAGAAAAATTCAAAAATAAAAGAGGAAAACGATTCACTTGATTTCGAGGGAAATGATAAATTTTACGACCAACAGAAAAAGAAACGTGAGGATATAGCAAATGCCACTCAAACTGATAAACATGCAGGTTTGAAATCGCATAACTTACCAAAGGAAACATTTAAAGATAACACATTATATACTAACGAGAGTAAAAAAATGAAGAGATTACATTTTAGCAAAACAACTTTTCTTGATGAAGCACATATGATTAAGAAAATACCGGACGATATGAAATTTAATGGTAATAAATTCTATATGAAAGACGCTTCTGGTAACGAATATCTTGTCGAATGTGTACAAGACGAAGTAATCAAGGATTTAATCCACACAAAAGTTCTTACATATGAAAATAAAGAGAAGATGAATGAATCTCTTAACCACATGAAAGCACTTTATAACTATAAGAGTTCAGCAGTAGCACAAAAATCATCAGTTAATGAAGGTGCTATATTTGGCAAAATGCTGAATGAGGCAAAATCTAAGTTAACTGTAAAGCAAGAAGATTCAAAAGACCGATTTTTTAAAACATTGATTGGAAACCAAGAATAAAATTATAATTTGCTTTAATGGGGAATGGCACTTGATAAAGAAACATTAGGTTTTTGGGAGAAATTGCTCAAATTGGTCGAAAAATATGGATATTGGAGAATGACAAAACTTGTTATGTTTGTTGTTTTCACAATAACCATGTTGTATCTTGGTAAAAATTTCGGTGAAAACTATACATTTGATGAGCAAAAACAAAAAGCAGTTGTGAGCCAGGTAATGGCTGAGAAAGACCAACAGAGAGAGCAGTTACACTCAGCTGAAATGACAATGCGTAACAATATTAAGCCTCTTGTTTCCCAACTGCTGAGAGACGCTATTAATCAAATGAATGCTGATAGGGCTTTTGTGATTGAGTTACATAATGGTTCTAATAATACAGCAGGTTTACCCTTTATACACTGTACAATGACATATGAGGAAGACGGTAGAGATATCCAACCAATAGATGAGGACTACCAGAATCTTTCGTTGTCACGTTTTAGTTTTCCTGAGTTTTTACACACTCACGATTTCTGGCATGGTAGTATAGATGAATTCGAAAAAATAGACCCAAAAGTAACTTCAAGAATGAGAAATAATGACGTTACATATTTGGTAATCGCAACATTAGAAATAGATGATAACGAAATAGGATACTTTGGATTTACTTATTGTAACGGTAAGCAACATCCTTCAGACAAAGATATTATGAGTTTTGTTGTCGAGTCCGTGCAAAAACTATCCAAGTGGTTAGATAAAGGTGTAACAGAATAATAGTATGAAGTGGTTTAGCGAGAAAACAATTGATATAATACAGTGGTTTTTCATTGTTGTGCTTGCCGTTATGCTGATTGTGCAAGGTATAAATTATAGGCAGGCTAAGAAAGATTTAGTCACAAGTGCTGAAATCATTAAGGAAAATACATATACTCGTATATATGAGAGTCAGAAACTGAATAAACTCAAAAAAGAAAACAAAGAACTGTATGATTCCATATCAAAAATGCAAGATGTGGAAAGTGGAATTATAATAAAGTTTGTTGAAAAATACAAAACGGATACAATACCCGCCAATGAGTTTGCATATGGGAATGACTCAATATATCATTATAAACAAGATAATGATACAGTAAACTTAGCGATTGACGTTAAGGCTAAGAAATTAGATTGGGTTAAAGCCGATTTTGCATTACACGATAAGTTTGTTATAACAAATCGTGAAAAGAATGGTGTCAATGAGACTACAATTTCACACTCATCAAGCACATCAATAAACGAAACACAAATGTGGCATCGTGAAAACAAAGAGAAATGGTATAAGAAGTTTGTAGTCGGGCCACAAGTCGGTGTCGGCTACGGTGTTCTCAATAAGAAAATTGATGTCTATGTTGGTGCAGGCGTAAGTTACAATTTCTAACGTTATTTTTTTTTTTAATTTCTTTCCTTTTCCTATCCTTTTCATTTGAAAGTATGGGAAAATATGACTATTTTTATATATAAAAAATATAAAAAATTATGATAACAATACTATTAAGTAAGATTTGCGTTTTTGTTTTGTTCCTGTCTATCTTGGTAACAGTCAAGGAACTTTTTGTGTTCTATCAGTGTTTTAGGAAGTTAGAACGTTATGAGATTAGTAACAATAGACTACGACTTTTGTGGTTTTCACTTGCTTACATTATGACAATAATATTTATGGGTATATAGAGATGGATTTTGAGAAAAGATTAAATAATCTGAGCGATTATAACGTTACGTTTGAAATAAAACAGGGGTATTATCATATTGCTCTTGTGTTTAATAAGAAGTGGGCTGTATTAGATTCGGACAATCCGGCAATTTACATTGAAAATAGAGATGGAGTAATTCACTACATTGCAGAAAAAGATGGTGTAACCCTTGATGAAATGTTTGATTTAATTGACGAAACAGTTAATTATAATCTTGATTTACAGAAAAAATTGGATTTGTTCAAGTTAAAGGCAAAAGAGCTGCAAGAAATTTTTGCATCACAAAACTTAAATGTTCTCGAAACACTGACATTTACTTTTGCTGAGGGTGATGACAAGAAGAAAAAGAAAAACGAATCAACCCCAAAAAAGAAAAGGCAAAAGAAATCGGCTAAGAAGAGTAGCACAAATGACAAGCAAGAAGAAGTGAGTGAAAGTGGCGATAATGGCAATAATTACGAAGAGGAAGAAACAACACTCATCAACACCACACCAACAAAAGAAACGTATATAGATACGGAAGAAAGTGACAATAATGAGGGTTACTATGAAGAGGAAGAGGAAACACCTTGCACAGATTCATACTGCGAGGAATTAGAAAGAGAATAAATATTAAAAATAAAACACGATGTATTTGTTTTTGGTGATGATATTATTTACTGTCATTTGTTACTCAGGAACACAGATGATTGTATATATGAGAGGACCTTTTGCAATATTTGAAAAGTTCAGAACAACAATGGGCAATATTCATGAAGAATTAGGCGAATTGTTAGGGTGTGAGTATTGTACATCAATATGGTTTTCAGCATTTATTTCAATACTGAATATGGTTGTCATACCAACAATTAGTTTAACGCCGTTTAATTTAATACTTGGTGCAACAGGACTATGGTGGCTAATAATTATGCTTGATTGTCTGTTTGGTTCAGGGGTTGCTTGGATGCTATTCCGTATAGAAGACGCATTATTGGCAGTTAAAGAAAGAAATATGACAGATAAAGAGTTTGAAGAGTAACGTATGGAAAAAATAAATAACAAAATTGCCATAGAATTGGCGAAAAATAGGGCAGATGAAATAATTATCGCGCAAGAATTGGATAAAGCAAAGAATGACTTTATTGAACAGATAAAACTTAGTGGTATAAAAGACGAAATTAAAGTTAAAGATGATTTAAACAAACCAATAAAGATAAAAAGACCTTGGCGGTTTAAAATTAAACAGTTTTTTGAAAGAATAAGTGAGATAATTGGGTAATTAGCATAGAATAAGATGGATTTAAAACATATATACATACTAAGTGAAGTTATCAACAAAAGTATTAAAGACGGCGGTTTGCCTAAAGACTTCAAAGACAACGCTGAAATATGCCTCACGTTTGATTCTACGACCTATTATGGCATAGATAAAGAGTTTTATTATATGAC
>AUXO012084115.1_pt1 | contig 14037 bp, 9 predicted proteins | sample 768731 | NCBI WGS metagenome assembly AUXO01 (sample SAMN02715735, study PRJNA202380) | gut metagenome | biome: sheep rumen | host: Ovis aries | place: New Zealand: Palmerston North | reverse complement strand
GGAAGGATCAGTCCATCAGTTCCTTACAGCTGCCGATCGGATCAAGAATGGTTCCCTACTTTTCAAATGAAGATATAGAAAATATCAGAACTGAGCACAACCTCGGTGTTCATAACGAGAACACAATTTTAAAAGACTTCATGGATTTCATTGATGAGAATACCCTCACCTTTTCCTTTAAGCTGATCTTCATGTTAGGAATGCTGAAGCTTGCGGATAAAGAAGGCGAAGTCAATATGGACGACCTTATCAAAGAATACAGTTCGTTCTATCTGGACAGACTGGATCACAATCTTCCGGTAGACAGACCGAACTGTATCTATGACTATGAATATCTCAATGATATTAAGAAAATCAAGCAATCCATTCTCTCCAACCCTTTCGAAAAGTTTGAAAGAAAACGGTTTGTCTATTATTCAAAGGATCTTAACATCCTCTCATTCAATCCTGTTCTCTGGAGACAGATGACAGAAGATTATAAAGAAGAAGTTGCAGCAAAGGAAAGACAGTTCCTGAAGGAATATTATGAGAAGCTTACCAAAGCTTGATCTCACCCCAGTACTGGTGTTTATTGCTAGGTACACAAAAACGTCTACGAATGAATGCCCTAGATACAGTCAATCCTATTCATAAGAACGGCTCTAATCTTTTTATAACTAAACGGATAATCTTTTGGCTGCAATTTCTCTACTATTGAAACTACTAATGTAGAAGCTTTAATCGCATCTTTTTTATCTATAAGCAGTTTATGATTAATCTCAGGATCTTCTCTATTCAGACCAAAATGATCTGCGTATTCTTGTTTACCTTTATCACACGCAACAAGATCCATTTCCAAACAATACTGCATAGGAAGCAATCCGTATTGTTTTGTATAATCAAACAACTTTGAATATGATTGCTTCAAGTTCTGCTGAAGTTCGCGTATCTTATCTTCCGTATTGAAAACAGCTTTTATTACAGCATTTGATCGCTTAATCTCTCCGCTGTACTCTGGTAAACACGTTTCAGCGTTTCTACTTTTTTCTAGTTTTCCATTCTTATAAGGTGTAAAAAAATCTTTATCCACAACTGCGCAGAATGGAATACCCAAGTCCTTTAGTAGAAAAAACGGATATTTCAAACTATTGACTCCATCCAAATTGACAATGCTGACATAATACAGTTTGTTAGTATTATGATCATTAATTATTCTTTCGATTACCTGCGCATCTACAGGACTTTCAACTAAAATTACAAAGCGTGCAAAGAAGAAATCACTGTTTTTATAGCGAAAGAAATTATAATGCTTCATATCCTCAATCTGATGATCTTCCCAGAAAGTATCGGCCAATTGTTTTGACTGGGATCTGAATCCCCTCCGCTCATCCTTCACTTTCCTGACAAGTACAATATCATCATGATCTAAAGCATCTATAATTACTGTACTATGCGTAGCAAAAATAGCCTGTGTCTCACAAGACTGTCTGGAATTCTTCAGCGAATTAATCATCATCTTCTGTGCCTGCGGATGCAAATTAATTTCAGGTTCTTCAATACCCAAAATAATTGATACATTATTCAAGTTTGCCAGCATTCGATGAAGTGCAATTACTGTAAGACTTTTTATTCCACTTCCATACTCAGTAACAGGAAAAGCCTCGGATGCTTGATTGATAATTTCAAGTCCTAATTTATCCAAAAAGATCCGATAGTCTATTGTTTCTTTGAAGCCAATATTGTAATCACCTGTATCAGCAACCATATTCAAAGCAGAAAGATCTTTAGCCAGCCCATGTAAACTCTGCTTAAGAATATCTTCACCAGCTTTATTAGCTTTCTGTGAAAGATTATCACGTTTACGTGTATACTCCTCAAGATACTTAGTTACCAATCTTTCAAATATAGAATTATCTCCCCAGGCAAAATCTTTTGAGCTTCTGCTTGCGGGTATATAAACATAATCAATATCACTTTTTATAGCGTTCAAGATTGATGTGTCTACCGGAATGGTATCACCGTCTCTCTCAAAGTACAGCCTCCTGCCGGCAGCAGTTTTACTGTAATGGTATGTAAACTTCAGATGTAACAAACCTGCAGCATCAATCACCTTCAAGTATATTTCTTTAGAGGGCAGTTCAGAAAATGTAAGTGTGATTTTCGTTACTGTTTTTGGAGCGTATCTATGATTGCCATTCAGAAAATCTTTCTCTTCAAATTCATAATTAAACACGCTGTTTAAAGCTCGTAAGATCGAAGTCTTACCGGAATTATTCTCTCCAACTATCGCAGTTAAATCATGAAATCTGATTACACTGTTTTTTATAGATCTGAAATTCTCTATCTTGGCTTCTGTAAGTTTCATACAAATCAATCCTCATCCTATGTAAACTGGCGCTTACTAATTATATGAAAACCAATAAAACATTATAGACAACCTATTATCTGTAATCTTCTTATACACAATCCGAATCAAATAATTTCATAAACTTTGTTTTCATTACCTTATAGCGCTTCTCTAAGAATTCATTATAATTTGCCACCAAAAGGTCCCTTTCATCAGTAGTATACGGATATGTTATCCATTTGAAGTCCCTCTCTGTTGTAAAACTATATTTAGTCTCGATTTCATCTAAAGGTACTGACATTCCAGTTGCTTCGTAGATTGTTTTTTCACGTTTTCCTCTATTAATGTCTTCAGGTAAGTAGCACAAATTCGCAATGCAAGATAACGGAAGTCGCAAATCATCAAATTGCTTCATAAGGCTTCTCATGCGTTCTTTAGTTGCTAAGTGTTCGATATCGTACTTCTTTGAAGAAAGATGGTCTGCAGCTGTAAACATATTTACATAAATGCAGTTTAGTATTACTGAATCGGCATTTACCGGATTGCTGAATCGATCCCTCTGCTTATTCTGAAGCTGATTCTCATAATAGTTATCTAGAAGTGAGTCCCAACGGCGCTTAGATATTTCTTCTTCATACTTTTTTTCCTTATTAAAGGAGTATACTTTAGCCCCTCCGCCATCATGCCATTCATTTCCGATAATATCTGCCACATAATGACATAAGAACTGTTTTGATAACGTGGCACTTCTTTCTGGCGTCCACTCCGGGCGCTTTGCATCGAGATTCGACACATCATACATTGCTCGGAATGCATAGGAAATTAAGGATATGATCTGATATTTTGAGTGAAGTACATTATATTTTCTCTTATTACCTTTGAAACTGCCAATTACCGCTATTGATTCAGAAACAAACTTTATTGCTTCCTCTATTCTTCTTTTGAGCTTATTAACATTAACCATCTGCAAAGCTGCATCAAGCGTAGAAATTGATTTACTTGAGTTCAAGCATGCATCAATGATTTCAAAGCTTATCTCATTTATATCATCATCTTTACCTTTCAAATCAAATTTTAGGCAATCGTATTTATTACTCCATAATTTCCCTAAACCAAATAAAAATTCAAAGGCTGTTAATTCTTTGGCGGTGCGCATTTGTGTAGCATCAAACCCATCAATTTCAAAGCCTGCATCCGCAAGGGCCCAATATTTTTTGATAACATATTCAACCACATCTTTATCATTTACTATATATTTTTTTTGACTCCATGTCGCCGAATAAATTTCGTAGTCATTTAGCGGAATGCCTTTTGTATTTATTCTGTTGAAAATCTCATTTAGCAATTCGCGTGGTCCCGTATAAACAACAATAGGAACCAACGAATCGCAAATAGAATTATATTTTGATCTTCGATCATCAAAATACGGTTGTATTGCATTTTGAATCTTTTGAGCCAATTCAAACTTATCCTGATTATTTGGAAACTCAGTTATCAGTTTGCCCGCTAGTGTAAGCATCTGTACATTATCAAATTTTTTTTGCTCGTGGAAATAATCCAAGATTACATTCTGAATTTTCTTATTGATTGTTGTATTCATGTCACTCGGAAAAATTGCCAATCTAACTGAGTTCAAAACAGAATCATCTATTTCAGTAATATTTCCTTTTCCAAGTGGATTATTAACAAAATCGCATACTGTAGAACCTCTTTGGAGACCATCAACGACAGAATACTTATTAATTCCTTCTTGTTTGGCAAATAACAGAGATCCAAATGGATAACCTCTTTCTAAAGAATCAATAAAAGACTTCCGTCTCACAGTATCCCATCTTAAGCCTCTCTGAAAGATCGGAATCACTACCTTTAAATCCGTCTCATGTTTCGCAACTGCGCGAAAATTAAAAGCATCTGCTACTCTGCGAATAGTCCAAGTTTCTATTGAATAATAATTCATGCTTCCCCCTACAAGTAACTTTATAAAGTGCTCTGTTTCCTACAGATTATATCATTAAGATATACCGCGTAAATTTCTAAGCAAGTAGAATCTATCAGTGATGATTTCAATTTTTCCGCTAAATCTAACGGAAATCATCGTCTTTTATGATCATCCGAATTATTTAGCCTTCGGATCATATGCTATTTCCTTGAAACATTCCTGAATCAGAAGATTCCGGAGATGTTCACTGAAAAAGAAATGAGCGATGAAGATTTTGATAACATCACTCATTTCTGTAAAGTTAGAAAATAATAAATAAGAATTCTTTTCAGCAATCATTGCTGCAGCTCCGGATACAGCGGTGTATATTCATAGTCTTTCATTTCATTGAGTAAAGACCATATGTCCGTTTCAGTTCCATAACACTGATAGTCTGACAATTCATTGTTTTGGATTTCCTGCGCTTCATCCGTATTCTCAGAATACCCATATATTCTGACAATGCCACAGTTATGATAATAAATATGAAATAATGATCCGTCATTCAAAATGAAATCAATATTGTTTGCTCCGCCACCTACAATGCCAAGTGGTATATCAGCTTCTGTTTCTTCAAGATCATCAAAACACATATATATTTTTTCAATGTCTTTTTGCTTTGTGACTTCCTTCTTTCGCCAAGCCCATGGTCCGCTGAACAGATCTGTTACCTGAACACTTTTGACTTCATCTAAAGAAAACGGCAATATAGAAGAATTCTTACTTTTCGGAGTGCAACCAGCAGCAAACAGCAAAGTATAAAACAAACTGAAAATGCAAAGCTTTTTAATAACGATTTGAATTAAGGAAGTCTTATTAGTCATAATATCCACGGCATCCAACAAGAACACTTTCCACAATCCCGTCTTCCTGTGTAATACCAATTGAGCAAGATTTTGAGATATAGCTTCCTGTGTTTTCAACAAGATCATTAATTACATTTTCAAAATCTTTGAAGTTTTTACTTACTTGCTTATTGTTAATTGTCATTTCGTCAAACTCACAGATTTCAACAGCTTCACAGTTGTTGTTCTTATCGTAATACACATGAAATGCACGGAAATCATCTGTTGTATTACGGCTGAAAATGTTCTTCTTGAAAGTCTTGTATCTGTTTTTATTAAGTTTTCTGACTTCTTTCCTGCTCATTCCGAATCGGATCTGATTAACAGACTCCAATAGTTTCACATCAAATTTCATAATCAGAATGCTCCTTTCGCAATCATTTCATCAGCATATGCAAGCATCTGCTTAATTGCTTCATCGTACTTAGAACCAAATTTAGATCGGATATCATCAATGTCCATCTGAATAGCATCTTTCAGTTTGCCCTCTTTGATGAGTTCTGCCTGTCTTTGTCTATATTCGATTGAATCAGTTGTACTATCATAGCTCGCAGTCTTGTGATGATCTGGAGCATCCATTTTTATTGTTGGACCATCATTTCGTTCAATGCTCGATGCACTATCTGCAGGTGTATGATGAACCTCTTTACCTGACTGTGTATTCTGATTTTTAACATCTCTGTAACTGCCCCCCTCAAGTTCCGGCTTGGTTTCTTTCAGAGCTGTCTTTGCAAAATCATCATATTCAGCGACATACTCATGTCCGGTAAACAGTTTCACAGTTTTTGCGAATATCTGTGAGTTTCGGACTGTTTCTTTCAGGAAATAGCCAGCTCCGGAAATTGCAGAACCCAATGCGATATTTTTAGCACTGTCTTTCAGTTCCTGTTTGATATCAAAATCTTCATCCAGACCAAGTCCATAGCGGATCAGTTTTCGTGTCTCTGCAGCCCCTTGGAACAGAGCTGAATCAGCAGCGCCTATAGCCGCTTTTACAATTGTTCCGGTAATTTTTCCGATTTCAGAGACTTTTTCAACTCCGACTGATGAAACAAGCTGTGAAATCTTCGGCGCATAATTTGTGAGCTGCTCATTTACAAAAGGCATTACTTTCATTACTGCAAAAGTTGCTGCTGCAGTTCCTGCGGATGCAATCACATCTTTGAATGTCAGCATGCCGTTTTCAATAACACTGTTGACAAATTCGCCATCAACCATATCGAGCAAGGTTGCTGCAGTGATTGCCACGGCAGCCACAGGAATCTCCGCGAGCGCACCCGAACTTGCCAGTACAGCAAGTCCTATTACTGCTGCACTTTCTCCGAATTCCTTAATCGCATTTGACCATGTTTCACTGAGTCCTGCATCTTTCCAGAATTCATCAAGTTTAGCCTGAATTTCATCTGCTTTGGAATTCAAAAGCAGATCCTGCAGTTTTTCCTGATCGCCTTTTGCCAGCAGTACCGGTGCATACACTGCATGTGCTGCATCTTCAAATACACTTGCTGTGCTGACTCCGAGAGTCGCCGCAATATAGCATGCGGCTTCAGCGGATTTAAGAGCTGTTTCCTGAATACCTGTCACAACTTCATCAATTCTGTTTTCAGGAATATTGAGCTTGGCCATCAATGCATCTTTAAAATCTGGCATATAGGAAAAGCCATCAAACCAGTCCGCATTAGTTTCAAGCAGTATATCCAGCCTGGATTTTCCCGCCGCTTGTTCTGCGAGTTCTCCCATCTGAGGTGAAAGCAGTTCGCTGGCTACAGTATATGTAAATGTACCGACCGTTGCCGCCGGATCTTCCTTTGCAAGAACACTTCTTCGCAGATTGTCAAATTCTTCAAAATCATTACTGATTTTTACTGCAGGTGTTTCTTTCGTTTCTCTGTTAATAAATCTGTCGACTTCTTTGTAGGCGTCTTTCAAAACATTCAATAGCTGATTGTCGCTTTCATTGATATCTACAACCAGATCGCTGAGCTGGCTTTGAATTGTCTCCTTTGCCTTTTCAATACTGTCCGAAACTGAATCAACAACATTCAGTTCATTCATCGCAGCCTGCATTTTCTGCTCTGCCTTCTCAGCATTTTCACGTAGAAAATCTGACACCTTATCCAGCTCAAGATTACTTTTGATTTCGTTATTCATCCTCTCACCTCAACTGACTTTCATGTTGTCCAGAACCTTATTCAGTTTTTCAATTTTTTCCACATTCTCAGCCGATCTGATTTCAGCCGCATCTGTCATAAAGCGAAGAAGCATTACCCTGATAAATACGTCACGCATCTTTGTCGGCATACTGAGATCGATTGAATCAGAGAATTGATAGTTCTTCTGAAGATATTCAATCAGCTCATCACCGATCATGTCAGTATGTTCAGGATCCGCTTCATCCATAAACTTCTGTATACCGAAGTATCTGTAGCAGACTTCCGGATACAGCTGCATTCTTCGGGATGAAGGACTTCTGCCGTAATCATACAAAAGTGCTTTTACTGAATTATCTACCTGCAACTTTTCAACACAGTCTATAAAGCTGATATCTGACTGTCTGGGCAAGTAATTCAGATCATAAATACATGTATTTACATATTTGATTTCCTTTTCAGTAAGTTCAGGATTACGGTCAATTGCTTCTTCCATATAATCACCAAATACTTTCAGACTGCGCTTTTTCGTATATTTAGCGACATGACAGAGAACAGGTTCAATCCACTCATTCTGATAGATAGCCGCCACGCCGCGCTGGAGCTTTGCAAGTTCCTGGATCTGATCTTCATTCAGATTAGCAGCACGCCCTACAAGTTCGCGGTCAGACTGATCCGGCAGTCTCATTATGATTTTTGTGTTTGTGTTGCGGATAACTGACATATCCAGCAGACCAGGTGCCTGATCCACGATTACAAACGACTCACCATATGTACGCATTTCAGCAATAGCATTTGCAAGCATTTCGACTGATTTAGCTCCTAAGCCGCCACCCATTTCAGGACTGCTGCTGGATGCATTCGCTCTGAGGAGATGATGTGCCTCCTCCAGAACCGTAATATGCTTCAAGCCTTCATTCATTTCCGACTGGCGCTGGCACATTCTGTGCTCCTGGAGTTTGATCACCATAATTCCCATGATCAGGGATTTATTCTCAGCTGATCCGACCCGTGAAAGATCTATGATTGTTTTTCCGTCGAACAGAATTTCATCAGGGATGCTTCCCTCGCAGAAAATCAGCCCGTTTATGCCATTTGTCAATGAATGAAGTCTGGTTTTTAAGGATCCTCTGTAGTTGCCTTTGTTTTCATCGGAATAATCAGATTTTTCAATGACATTGTCAATTTCATCGCAGACATCTGCAAATGTCGGGAAAAGTTTTCCGTTTCTGTTGATTGAGCTTCTGGTATCCCATCCGACCTTTTCATATGCACGGATGATTGCATCTTTCAGTACCGATGGCATTGCTGCGTACATTGGCCAACAGACATTAAACACTTCAAGAAGCCGGTCAATATGCTCGTACACGTGAATATCTTCAGGAAATTCGAAAGGATTTACTTTCAGCATCTCCCCCATTCTGTAATTTGTTCCAAACTTATTGACTTCGTCTCCGAACGCATATTTATATTCACCTTTAGTCGGTTCAATCACAAGGAAGTCCGTATTTGCATTAGCCAGTAATGTATACACTGTATTCGATTTACCTGCGCCAGTTGAACCAGTAACAAACACATGTGACGTCAGTGAATCGGCTGTCAGTCTGACAGGTGTTTCTTCATCGTGATGCATATGATGAATTTTGCCGATTGATATATTTCCGAGCATTGCTGAATCATAGGATGATATTTCTCTTCCAAAAGGTGCACATTCAATAACTGCAACTCCGGGTACGGATTCTTTCGGCAGATTCAGAGCTCTTGCGAGTTCAGCACCTGAAATATCTGTTGTACAGCTTACGAAATACGGCCAGTTGCCTTCGTTGCGGTATTCCCATTCTTTATTCTCATAGAACTGGAATTCAGGATGCTGCAGATGACTGACATAATCTCTGATTTTCAGTATTTCATCCCGGATGTTTCTCTTCTGATTTGAACTGTTCGCATTCCATATATTAATTGATGGCTTTTCGTAATATGACTCTTTGCCCTGTGTCAGTGACATGTACATATGGGAAACTTCGCTGACCAGATTAATATCTTTGGACAATACGTAGCCGGCAAAGCTCCATAATCCGAGCGCTTCGCACTGTTCAAGGCGTTTCATCTGCTGATTGATGATTTCAAGTGTATGCGAAATTCCGTACTGAACAATCTCTACAGACTCCCCTTCAGTAACACCGATACTTCTGCCCCATGAATGGCTGCCGCCTATGCTTCCGCCAAGATTCGCCATAACAGGAACAGGGCTTTGCATGAATGGTATTGTCGGTCCGCTTTTACCTGCACTTCCAAACAGACTCAGACTTAAGTTGTTACTCCAGTTTTTTCCTTCATTCTTACCCCAATTCTTCGTCCGCTTTGCATAGGGACTCAGAGCGGTATAGAAACGATATAGTTCATCTTTCTTTTCTTCGAGAATGTCGCTGTTCAATGCTTTTCCCAAAAGAATCAAGGTATACTCCTGATTTTCCTTCAATCTGATACCATCAATCAGTTTCTCTATTCCCTGATTGGCAAACTCATCCGAAAAGTCTGTAGCTATGTTGGAAACAATTCCTACAGAATTAAAACTGGACGCACTGAAATTAGCCTGCTTGTTCAAAGGAAGAAATGCGCCTTTATTCTGAGCAGAATAGTTTACAACATTTGAGCATTCGGACCCGGGGAAATTACCGATCATAGCATCGCGGACACTTCTTGCCAGATTAATGACTTCCTCTGAATTGTCATGATCAAGCCCTACAGCAACAGTAAGTCTGACAGTTTGATATTTCCTGTTGATAATCAGAGCAATACTGTTATTTGAGTACGCAAGCAGATGATAGACATTCTTCAGCTTTTCGATGATCTTGTCATTCTTCTCCAGCACAAGTTTTGTAATATCAAAGCTGGCTACAGATTCAGCCGGAGAGCCTTTGCTTGTTCTCTCGTTCTCAAAATCAATAACTGAATATGAATCCGAGATATGAGGAAGATACTCTTTGAATACAGCCGCAAGACACTGGTTCAGTAAATGAATACTGTCGTAATCAAGCTCTTCAGGCTTATTTCCGATATCCAGTAATTTCAGCTCTTTCTCCAATTTGCCCATAGCATGAACCCCTGTTTATGAAATTATTCTTTTTCTTTCAGATCTGTAAAATACAGTAAACGGTCTCTGGCATCCTGTACGTTAGCAAGACGTTCAACAATATCATTTATTGAATCATTGATTTTCCGGATATTATCTTCCATTCCGCTGAGAACCGCATTTTCAGCATCCAGTCTTTCTTTAATATGATTGTAATATTCGTGTGCCCACTCCTGCAGCTGCCTGCTGTATTCAGTGAGCGGTTCATATATTGCGGTCCGTTTAAACAGTCCGTAGTTAACCATGTTCAGGATTGACTTGCTGTCACGGAGCCTTTTTTCAAATGATTTTCTCTTGTTATCCAGCCAAAGCTCTTTGGCAGTTTCCTCATCTACTGTTAATGAGATGAATCCGTACTGAACCAATGCTGTCTTACCAAGCCATTCATTCAGATCATCCAGAATGCTCTTGATTTCATGGAATTCAGGCGGCTTGACTTCCGAGCTCAGATAATTGCCGATTGATTCTCTGCTCTCCTCAGAAAGTGATGAGGAATTGCTTGTTACAAACTGTTCCAGAGCATTCATATATTTATCTGCATATTTTCTGCTCTTTGCAAATATCAGACTCTGAATACCGTTTTCACCGTAATAGCTGGCATCTATAAGATTTTTCTGACAATGCGCTCTAAGAAGATCATTGAATGCTTGATCCATTGTAAGAGGACTGTCTTTATCTACGCTCTCATAGATTTCATTCAGAACAGCAGGAAGTCCATCAATATAATCATTCAGCCGGTCTGCAAATTCTGATGCAACTGCATCTGTTTCATTTGTAAGATCCCCGACTTTAATGCGTCCGAGTTCATCAATCAATCTGACCTTCTCTTCTTCTTTTTTGATTTTGGCCAGTTTGCTTGCTTCATTAAACTCTTTTTTCTTTTCATCCAGTTCATCCTGAATGCTGTACAGAGCACCTAAAAGGCTTTCGCGTCCTCTGATAGCTTTCTTGTAGTTTGCATAGTGGTCAATATAGTAAAGAATCTCACATTCCACAGAGGGAATTCCGGTGGAATACAGCTCATGACTGCTGATTTTTGCAGCATCAATAATGTCTCTTCCGGGGCATGGAACAATGTTGTATTCAGGCAGGGAATAAGTTTCCGGATCATCCCTGTATTTATTCATCCATGCCTTGAATGCTTCTTTATAAACTTCATCAATCCATTCTTCCTTGTTTGTTTTTCTGAGACCGATCGCTCCGATCTGAGTTGTGTACAGAACAGGCGATTTCCCGTGCCAGGTTGTTAAGGGAGTCGGAATCGGTTCATGAAGCTGTCCGCTTACAAGCAGGTCCCCTTTTGCCAGAACAACTAAACAGTTTGGTGACGAGAAATTGTAGCTGTATTCATCAAGCAGATTCTTAATCTCTGATACATCGTTGCTTGCCGCATTTTCTTTTGTGGTCATAAGAATAGGCAGAGCATTTGTCTGTGCGGCCATCAATTCTTCTAATGCTTTTTTATGCTCGGCCTGATTAAGGGTGGCATTGTTACTGCCCGGTGTGTCATAGAAAACAATCGTAGAATCAGTTTTTGTCAATGCAGACTCAACAAACGGAACAGTAATAACAAGATTCCATCGAACATTCGCAAGCAGTCCCTGATTCTCAGTGTTATTCATCACATCAAGTACATCATGCAGAATCTCGCTTTTAGAACGCCTGGCCATTTCTTTGGGATATACCGAAGGATTGCTGATCGCCTCAGTAATTTCATTAATAAGGTCATCTGCTTTATCCGCTTCGGGGCCTTCCATACTGAGCAAACTCAATCCATAAGACTTAATTTCGTATTCAAAATGTGAAGTAGCTTCAAAACCTTCTGAACGGAATGAGAGCTTTAAATAATAATTGCCGTCTGTGCTTCTGATCACCTTTACATTCTTTGCAGTGCTGGGATCAACCTTACTCGGCAGAATTTCCGAACCGATCAGCGCATTAATAAATGCAGATTTACCGACACTGTAGTTTCCTATGATACAAATCGGAATCTCATTAGAGATAATCTCATTAAATTTGATAATCCTGTTACCGATTGAATCTTCAGAGGCATCATATTTCGGATTATTGGGCAGATAGTCATTGAATTCATCTGAAATTCTGCTGTATGCATTTTTCACAATACGAATTGATTCATCAGCAGAATAATATTCTCCAAGATGCACGCATGACAGTTCACCCTTGTCAGGATGGCTGCTTTTCTCCCTTGCAACCATTTCTTCAAGAATTTTATAATCAGAAGCCGGACCGTAAAACTGAATTTCAAGGCCATCCTCGCTACTGTTCTGCTTTTCATTAATAACTGTGACGACATCTTCTGCAATGTTAGTAAAAAGAACCTTCATCGCTGAATTTGTATATGTCAGCAGTTCAGAGTTGCTCGCTAAATTCTCCCATTCCGGATTTGCCGCATCTGTTGTAATCATGATATCGACAGTATTCTCGAAAGGATTATATGTGATTTTTGTAGCTTTTCTCATTTTGTTCCCCCGATCCAGATCTGTTCAGAAACAATATAAGATAATTATAACCTTTATATAAACATTGCTGACACATATAATCCGTACCGCCGACTACTTTAATGAATAGTTTCAATTACTTTTATCGTATTTCTTTCTTACCCAGTTGTAGTTTCTGACATTATTCTGTATCCGTTCCCCATGGGAACGGTCAACAAAGAACGCATTGATGAAAGGTATTTACGGACGGAAGAATAACAAAAAGCGAGCATTGTAAATTCACTGCATATAAAAAGCAATGTGCGAAAAATGCACATTGCTGAGGATTGTAAATATTGTGATCAGTAAGATTACAGAGGAATATATTGTGCCAGTTCTTCCGGCATAGCGGAAATGATATGATCTGCAAGCAGTTCGGGATCTTCCTTCAAACCGGAAATAATATCATTTAACATGACATGGACCAGACCGTAGAGAAACAGATCTATTGCTGTATGCAGTCTGTCGGTAATCACATCTTTTCCTGCATGGGTTTCAATATAATCAGTCAGAAGTTTTTCCTGATTCTCTTTCAGCATTTCAATCTGTTCATAATACTGTTCTCTGTTCCTGTATGAATTCATGGCAGATTCCCGCATGGAACGGTTAGTCTTCAGAACATCCAGCAGATAGGAACGATAGGTATATGTTTCACTGAGCTTCGTAAATAGAAACTGTCCGTAATGCATCGTTACATACTGAAACAGTTCCTCCTTGGAACTGAAGCATTAATAGAAAGTGACAGTTGATACTTCTGCATGTGCTGCAATTTCCTTGACGGAAATCTTATGAAAAGGTTTTTTTGCAGAAAGGTCAATCAGACTTTCACAGATGATTTCTTTAGCGTTTTTCTGTTTCATGACAGTTTCATCATACCGAATCATTAAGAAAAAAATGGAACATCCTGTTGCAGATGTTCCTCATGATCATTCGTTAAGAAACCAGTTATATGCGGCTCCGATCAGATTTGCTTTTTTCATACCTTAGTTATACCATGCATGTATTTGTCGCATTTTAAAAGGCCATATCAGTTGTTTTCAACTGTTATGGCCCCTTCTTTTTCATCTGCACATAATACGGTTTCTTCAGCTATGGTTCCTTCAGGAT
>AUXO017559015.1_pt1 | contig 14038 bp, 10 predicted proteins | sample 768731 | NCBI WGS metagenome assembly AUXO01 (sample SAMN02715735, study PRJNA202380) | gut metagenome | biome: sheep rumen | host: Ovis aries | place: New Zealand: Palmerston North | reverse complement strand
GGCAGCGGTTATATTCACACAAGCATTCCTTATTCGGCAGGCTGGAATATCACTGTTGACGGCAGAACGGCGATCGCGTTCTCCGATGTCAACGGCATGATGTGCTTCGGCATCACGGAAGGCAGCCATGTCATTGATATGGTCTACAGACCGACAGGATTTACCGTCGGCATGATTATTTCAGCGATCGCAGTCATTCTGCTCATCGCCTATATGTTCGCTCTGGGAAGCAGGATCCGCCGCTATAAGAAGCAGGATAAGGAAGAAGCTGAAGAAGCGAAGAGAAGAGCGGAAGAAGAAGCTCAGAGGGCTGCTGAGGAAGAAGCCAGAAGAGTTGAAGAAGCGGCTAGAAGAGCTGAGGAAGAAGCTGCACATACAGCTGATGAAAGCGCGTATTCTGATGAAGAAACAGTAAAGGCAGACGACATCGTCATTCCGGATGTGCCTGCAGTGAAGGAAGCTGAAGAGATCAGTCCTGATCTGCCTGAACCGGATGAGGAGAAACCTCCTCTGAGCGAGGAATGATATTGCTTTTCAAACCGCACCGGTTAGTTTACAATGGCGTAACGGAGGTCAAATATGTACAATGACTGGCTGACAATCGGAAGGTTTACGATCCATGGCTATGGCGTCATGATCGCGATAGGAATCCTGTTCGGCTTCACATATGCTGAACGGCAGGCAAAGAAACATGGTCTGAATTCGGACTATGCGGACAATCTCATCTTTATTGCCATCGGCTTCGGTTATGTATGCGCGAAGCTGACATATGTGCTGGTGAACTGGCAGCAGTTCCTCAGCGATCCCAAAGCAGTGCTTGGTTCCGGCGGATGGGTGGTATACGGCGGCATTCTGGGAGGGATCCTGGCGGCATACATTTACTGCCGTATCAGGAAACTGAACTTCAAGAGCTACTTTGATCTGATGATGCCGGGACTGTCTCTTGCACAGGCGTTCGGAAGGATCGGATGCTTCTTTGCGGGATGCTGCTACGGAATCGAAACACACAGTCACTTCGGCGTGACATTCCCGGCTCATTCACTGGCTCCGTCCGGTGTCCCTCTGGTACCGACGCAGCTGCTTTCAGCACTTGGTGATCTCATCATCTTCCTTGTGCTGCACCGCATGTATGAGAATGAGAAAACAAGAAAGTATACAGGTGCCGGATATCTGGTACTCTACAGCATGGGAAGATTCCTGATCGAATTCCTGCGCGGGGATGTTGAGCGCGGACACATCGGGATCCTCTCGACATCACAGTTTATTTCGGTATTCATGATGCTTGCAGGAGTGATCCTGATCATGAAACTCCGCAGTACGCACAACGGAAACACATCGAATATGGTAGAATGAGTGGAAAGGTGGACTTGACTTATGAAAATCGGAATTGCGAATGATCATACAGCTGTGGAAATGAAGAAAGAAGTCACAGCATATCTGGAATCACTTGGACATGAAGTCATCAACTTCGGCACGGACAGTACGGAAAGCACGGATTATCCCATCTGGGGTGAGAAAGTAGCGAATGCTGTCGCTTCCGGAGAAGTGGAAAAAGGAATTGCCATCTGCGGAACAGGTCTGGGTATTTCCCTGGCATGCAACAAGGTGCACGGGATCCGTGCAGCTGTATGCTCAGAACCCTATACTGCGAAATACGGACGTCTGCACAATGACTGCAATATCCTGTGCTTCGGCGCGAGAGTGATCGGCATTGAAATGGCAAAGATGATGCTGGACGCATTCCTGACGACGGAATTTGAAGGCGGAAGACATCAGCGCAGAGTTGATGAGATCATGGATATTGAAAGAAGGAACTCCGGTAAATAAGTATGAAGCGTGCTGGTAAAATACTGATACCGCTCGTTGTCCTGCTGTTTGCCTTATACTGGATGCCCTTCATCACCGTCAATATCAATGAAGGCGGTGCTGAATATCGTGTGCCGTTTGCGTCTTCCCTGGAAAGTGCCGGGGACGGCAGGGTCACGTTCACCAGTCTGCGCAGCGCATATGCTCTGAAGAAGGATGCGGCCAACGCAATGATGGCCTATGGTGAAACTGCCTGCTATGGCAAAACGTATTACTATGATGAAGCAAATGACATCTCATATTACGGCTATGAAACCGAGTCCGGTATTCCCAGCCGGTTGACATATCTGTATGAAGACGGGTTTGTATGCGACGGATGGACGGACGACGATGAGATCGCATGGCCGTATGGAGATCCTGCGGATGCGGATATCAATATCGATGTACAGAAAGCGATCGATCAGGAACATCCCTGGTTTGTGATCGTGGACGGAAAACCGCAGAACCTGTATCTCTACAATGAATTCTCCAGGATGTTCAAGCAGGGCGTATGCTGTTATTTCCGGACAATGATCGTTGAAGGAAATGAACGTTCATTGATCGATATCCAGCTGCTGACGCCTGATAACGGCGCATATTTCATCCGCACGAGGAATGCGGACGGGATCAAGGACGGCGATTACGCCAGAGTAACTGAAACGGAGATCGACGGACATAAGTGGATGTGCGCATATAAAAAACAGTATGCAGGGGAAGAACCTGTCAAACTGTTCTGTGTAGATGAATAAATAAAAGGAAGTGCGAGCATGTGCCCGAACTTCCTTTTTTGGTTATTCGGCTTCTGCTTCGGAAGCGCTGTCCTCATTCAGAATCTTCATGAATTCTTCGCCTGTGATCGTTTCTTTTTCATACAGGTATTTTGCGATCCTGTCCAGATCATCACGGTTTTCCATCAGCAGCTTCTTTGCTTTCTCGTGCTGTTTTCTGACCAGCTCAATGACCTGACGGTCAATGTCGGCAGCCGTTTCCTGAGAACAGTTCAGGGAGGCATCGCCGCCCAGATACTGGTTCTGTACAGTCTCCATAGCGACCATATCGAAGTCTTCGTGCATGCCGTATCTTGTGATCATGGCACGGGCGATCTTTGTTGCCTGTTCGATATCATTTGAAGCACCTGTGGTCACTTCATTGAAAACGACCTCTTCAGCAGCTCTGCCGCCTGTAAGGGTGGCGATCCTGTTCTCAAGCTCCTGCTTTGTATACAGATAATGGTTTCCTTCCTCTACCTGCATCGTATATCCCAAAGCACCGGAAGTACGAGGTATGATCGTGATCTTCTGGACCGGGGCACTGTGTGTCTGCAGTGCCGCAACCAGAGCGTGTCCGACCTCATGGTAGGATACGGTCAGCTTCTCGCGGTCTGTCAGGATCGCATTCTTCTTTTCGTAACCGGCAAATACAACTTCAATGCTAGCCTCAAGGTCTTCCTGTGTGACTTCATCTCTGCCTGCACGGACCGCTCTGAGCGCACCTTCATTAATGATGTTTGCCAGTTCTGCGCCGCTGGCACCGGATGCCATGCGGGCGATCATCTCATAATCGATGTTGTCTGCTGCCTTGATCTTTGCGGCGTGTACCTTCAGGATCGCTTCACGGCCTTTCAGATCAGGGAGCTCCACGGGAACACGACGGTCGAATCTGCCCGGTCTGAGCAGTGCCGCATCAAGGGATTCCGGACGGTTTGTGGCTGCCAGAATAACAACGCCGTTGTTGCTTTCAAAGCCGTCCATTTCCGTCAGCAGCTGGTTGAGCGTCTGTTCACGCTCATCATTGCCTCCGATATTGCCGGAGACACGCTTGCCGCCGATGGCATCGATCTCATCGATGAATACGATGCACGGTGCTTTTTCTTTTGCCTGTTTGAACAGGTCACGCACCTTGGACGCGCCCATACCGACAAACATTTCGACGAATTCCGAACCGCTCATGGAGAAGAACGGAACATTTGATTCACCTGCGACTGCTTTTGCCAGCATTGTTTTACCGGTTCCCGGAGGACCTACGAGCAGGATGCCCTTAGGCATCTTCGCACCGATCTTTGTGTATTTTGCGGGATCATGCAGGTAATCAACGATCTCCTGCAGTGATTCCTTGGCTTCATCTTCACCGGCAACATCCTGGAAAAGGATGCCTGAGGTGGATTTGATGTAGACTCTTGCGTTGGACCTACCCATGTTGAACATCATGGAATTGCCGCCGTCTTCCAGACGCTTGCTCATCATCCTTCCTAAATAGATAAAGATGATGATCGGGAAGATCCAGGACAGCAGGAATGACAGGAACGGTGATGTCTTCTGCTGGATATCCGTTGCGAATTCCGCACCGGATTCATACAGACGTTCTGTCAGGTTGGGATCGTTCATCAGACCTGTTGTATAGACCTGGTCTTTATCTGTCTTTGACTTAAAGAGGATCTGCGTGTCGGTGATCTCGACTTTTTCAATCTCCTTATTCTCAGTCATTTTCATGAATGTTCCGTAATCGACCGTCTGGATCTTTGCCTGCTCCATGGCCGGGATGGCGAACAGGTTCATCAGGCTCAGTACCAGCAGGACGATCGCGTAGTAATATATCAATGGCTTTTTCGGTTTCTCAATTTTATCCATAGACATTTCTCCTTTGCATACTATCTTAGCACACTCGTATTAAGAGTGCTAATGCTTTGCACGATTTCATACAGAACTCACAAAATGACGCTGCTTTGTGTGAAAGCTGATTCATTGACTGCTGGTATGATTGCGCATAAGATTACATATATCAATTGAAGTTCAGGGGGGGTTATGAACAGCAACAGAAAACTGACACTGGCAGCCATGTTCCTCGCACTCGGACAGGTACTGCCGTTTATAACAGGACAGATCCCGCAGATCGGCGTGATGCTGTCACCGATGCACTTTCCGGTACTTCTGTGCGGAATGGCATGCGGCTGGCAGTACGGCGGTCTGGTCGGATTTATCTGCCCGCTGCTGAGGTCCGTATTGTTCGGAATGCCGAGGATGTATCCCAATGCTGTGGGCATGGCGTTCGAACTGTGCACTTACGGCATCGTATCCGGCTGGATGCTTTCAAAGTTTGAGGAAAAGAGCATCAAGAACATTTATATTTCACTGATCACCGCAATGATCTGCGGCAGGATCATCTGGGGCCTTGCCTATACGATCATGCTGAGCGGAACAGATTCACCGTTCACATTCCAGGCATTCCTTGCAGGTGCATTCCTGAATGCAGTACCCGGCATCATTGCCCAGCTTGTTCTGATCCCGCTGATCATGAGGGCTCTGATCAACGCAAAACTGATCAAATAATCCTGCAAAAACACATATCTGAAAATAATAGCACGCAATTAATTGCGTGCTATTGAACTTTAAAAGGAAAGTGATTATCATAAACGATGGAGGTGATCATTGTGGATCTCGGTTTCAAGATCAAGAAGATCAATGACATGATCGAGAAGGGAATCAACCACAGGCTGCAGGAGCTGGATCTGACCTTTTCCCAGCATCATGTCCTCGTTTATCTGGAGCGTCAGGAAAACAAGACGGCCAGATTGAAGGAACTGGAAAAACATTTCAATGTTGCCCAGCCCACGATGGCCGGGATCGTGGTAAGGCTTGAATCAAAGGGACTCGTCCGCAGTTCCCTGCTGCCGGAAGACCGCAGGGTCAAAGTGGTAACACTGACGGACAGCGGCAGTCAGCTGCTGCACGAGTCATTCCTGAGCATGCGGAACGGAGAAAAACTCCTTGTTTCAAAACTCAATGACAATGAAAAAGAAGAGCTGGGACGCCTGCTTGATATCCTGTACAGTACGATACAGGAACAGATCAAGATTCAGGAAGAAGACAGCGGAAAGGAGAACATATGTTAAAAACACTCGCGAAACAGATCGGTGAGTATAAACGTGCGGCGATCCTGACACCGGTGTTTATGATCGGTGAAGTGCTGATGGAAGTGCTGATCCCGTACATTACCGCCAATCTGATCGATGAAGGCATTGAAGCTGCCAATATGGCTGCTGTATGGAAGTATGGCCTGATCATGCTGGTGATGGCATTTATCAGCCTTCTGTGCGGTGCAATGTCCGGTAAATATGCAGCGTATGCATCGACCGGTTTTGCGGCAAATCTGCGCCGCAGCATGTATGAGAAGATCCAGACTTATTCATTTGCGAATATCGATAAATTTTCAACGGCAGGTCTTGTCACACGTATGACAACGGATGTTACGAATCTGCAGAATGCATTCCAGATGATCATCCGCATGGCGGTCAGACCGCCGATGATGCTGATACTGTCAGTCATCATGTGCGTTACGATCAGCCCGTCACTGAGTACGATCTTCCTTGTAGCGGTGGTGGTGCTTGCGGTCGCGCTGTCGATCCTGATCGTCAATACAACGAAGATCTTCCGTCAGACATTTGAAAAATACGATGCTCTGAATGCAAGCGTTCAGGAAAATGTTTCCGCTGCCAGAGTTGTCAAGGCGTTTGTCCGTGAAGACTATGAAACGGAAAAATTCAAAAAGGCTGCAGGAAACCTGAGAGCCATGTTCGTCAAGGCAGAAGCACTGATCGCCCTGAACAATCCGGTCATGATGATGATCGTTTACGGGTGCATCATTTCCCTGAGCTGGTTCGGTGCGAAGCAGGTCGTTTCCGGTGTCCTGACAACAGGACAGCTGACATCCATGTTCTCCTATATCATGAGCATCCTGATGTCACTGATGATGCTGTCAATGGTATTTGTCATGATCACAATGTCCACGGCCAGCGCAACGCGTATTTCCGAAGTCCTGAACGAAGTGCCGGATATTGCAGATCCTGCAGATCCTGTTACGGAAGTCAAGAACGGACAGATCGACTTCAATGATGTTTCTTTTGCATACAATGCGGAAGGAAGCGGTGAAAATGTCCTGCAGGATATTGACCTGCATATTAAGTCTGGCGAAACGATCGGCATTATCGGAGGGACAGGCTCCGGTAAATCCACACTGGTCAGCCTGATCTCAAGACTGTATGACGCAACGGAGGGATCTGTAGCGGTAGGCGGCGTCAATGTCAAAGACTACGATCAGGAAGCTCTGAGAAACAAGGTCGCGGTCGTTCTTCAGAAGAACGTTCTGTTCTCAGGTACGATCCTTGACAACCTCAGATGGGGCAAGGAAGACGCAACCGAAGAAGAGTGCATCAATGCATGCAGACTCGCATGCGCTGATGAGTTTATCGAGCGCTTCCCGGACAAATACAACTCCTGGGTCGAGCAGGGAGGAAACAACCTGTCAGGCGGTCAGAAACAGAGACTGTGCATCGCAAGGGCTCTGCTGAAGGATCCGAAGATCATTATCCTGGATGACTCGACATCCGCAGTCGATACTGCTACGGATGCGAAGATCCGCGAAGCGTTTGCGAATACCATCCCGGATACAACGAAACTGATCATTGCCCAGAGGATCTCCTCTGTTCAGCACGCTGACAGGATCATCGTTCTGAATGACGGCAAAGTTGACGGCTTCGATACACATGAGAATCTGCTTAACACCAATGAGATCTACCGTGACATCTATGAGACTCAGCTGAAGGGCTCCGGCGACTTTGATGAACCGGGCCAGGAAGGAGGCAGCAGATGAGGGGACCCAGAAACATGGGACCGCGTCCCAAGGTTAAAAAAGGAACTCTGATGAGAGTTCTGAAGTACATGATGCAGACATACTGGATCCATATGATCCTGGTCGTGATCTTCATCATTACCAACGCTGTCTGCACACTGCAGGGAACACTGTTCATGCAGAAACTGATCGATGTATACATCCTTCCGATGATCAATACCGGAAGCAGTGATTTTGCTCCGCTGGCTGCTGCTCTGAGAAAACTTGCGGCGATCCTGCTCCTTGGTATCTTCTCTGCCTATGCGTATAACCGCATCATGGTAACGGTAGGCCAGGGCACGATGGAAAAGATCCGTGTGGAGCTGTTCAGCCACATGCAGACACTGCCGATCAAATATTTTGATACACATGCCCATGGCGATATCATGTCTGTCTATACAAATGACATCGATACGATGAGGCAGGTCATCAGCCAGACGATCCCCCAGGTGATCAATTCCGGCGCTACGATCGTTACAACATTTGTTTCCATGGTCCGTATGAGCATTCCTCTGACAGGCGTATCTCTGATTATGATCATGGTCATGATGATCGTCTCCGGCAAGATCGGCGGACAGTCCAGAAAATACTTTGTTGAACGTCAGAAGACACTTGGCGCTGTCAACGGCTATGTTGAGGAAATGGTAGAAGGACAGAAGGTCATCAAAGTATTCTGCCATGAAGAACGGGCAGTTGAGCGTTTCATTGATCTGAATGAAAAACTGCGTGAAGCAGGCAACAATGCAAATAAGTTTGCCAATATCCTGATGCCGATCAATGCCAACCTCGGCAATATCAGCTATGTGCTGATCGCCGTGACCGGTGCATGGCTTGCCCTGAGCGGTGTTTCAGCACTGACACTCGGCAGTCTGGTATCCTTCCTGACACTGAACAGGAACTTCACACGTCCTGTCAGCCAGATCTCACAGCAGGTCAACTCTGTTGCCATGGCAATGGCAGGCGCTGAACGTATCTTCAACATGATGGATGAAAAGAGCGAAGTTGATGAAGGCTACGTTGAGCTTGTTAATGTGATCGAGGAAGAAGACGGAACACTGACTGAAACAAAACAGAAGACAGGCAAGTGGGCATGGAGACATCCTCACAAGGCAGAAGGTACTGTTACCTATCAGAAACTGAACGGCAAGATAACAATGGATGACGTTGACTTCAGTTATGACGGCAAGAAAACAGTTCTGCATAACATTACCCTGTTCGGTCTGCCGGGTCAGAAGATCGCCTTTGTCGGTTCAACAGGTGCCGGCAAGACAACGATCACGAACCTGATCAACCGTTTCTATGACATTGCGGACGGCAAGATCCGTTACGATGATATCAACATCAACAAGATCAAGAAGCCTGACCTGAGAAGATCGCTCGGCATGGTACTGCAGGACACACATCTGTTCAGCGGTACGATCATGGACAATATCCGTTACGGCCGTCTGGATGCGACAGATGAAGAATGTATTCGTGCTGCCAAACTGGCGAACGCGCATGGCTTCATCAAGAGGCTGCCGGATGGATACAACACATACATTACCGGTGACGGCGGCTCCCTTTCCCAGGGTGAAAGACAGCTGCTTGCCATTGCAAGAGCTGCTGTCGCAGACCCTCCGGCAATGATCCTTGACGAGGCAACATCTTCGATCGATACCAGAACCGAAAAGCTTGTTCAGAAGGGTATGGATGCTCTGATGAAGGGCAGAACAACATTCGTTATTGCCCATCGTCTTTCCACCGTTCAGAACAGTGACTGCATCCTCGTACTGGAAGACGGCAGGATCATTGAACGCGGTACGCACGAAGAACTGATCGATAAGAAGGGCAGATACTACCAGCTCTATACAGGCAATCAGATCACTGAGGGCTGACTGCATATCTGAAATACATCTATCAATATCGAAAAGACTGAAAGACAGAAGATCCTCCGTTCGGCTATGCTGAAACTGGAGGATCTTTTTATGAGAAAACGTCTGGTATTCAGAGTTGATGATATCGGCTATACACCGGCTTATGATATGGGTGTTTTTAAGGTGTTTGAAGCAGGCATCGGAAGCAGTGCGGATGTGATGTTTGATTCACCTGACGCAGTTGAGGCACTGAAGAGATTAAAGGATATGCCATGGCTGTCTGTCGGCTGGCACAGACATCTGTGGGAAAGCCCTGTACTGCCGAAGGAAGAAGTGCCTTCCATGGTTGATGAAGAGGGAAGATTCAAGTGGAGGCACCGTCATCCGGAACTGATGGATGAAGTGACCTATAGTGATGCTTACCGTGAATTTGATGCCGAGATGAAACTGTGCATGGATGTACTCGGCAGATATCCTGACTATGCGACAGCCAGACCGGTAAAAAATGATCTGGAACAGGCATTCAAGGATATTCTTGATAAGTACGGTATCGTATACGGGTATTTCACCAGTGCACCCGGTCACCATATGCATGCCAAAGCAGACAGGCAATATGAAGACCTGCATATTTATTCCGTCAACATTCAGCCGGAACATGGTTTTAACCTGAAGTACTTTGATGAATATGATCCGCTGTCCGTTATGGTCTCACCTGTATGGACCGAACAGGAAGAGATCTATTTCTACGGCTGGCATCCGGGATACTGCGATGACCACATTATGAAAGAATCATCCTGCAATCTGCACCGCTGCAAGGAACATGAAGCGTGCATGAGCGATGCATACAGGGAGTGGATCATTTCCAATCAGATCGAATTGATCTCCATGAAAGATGCGATCTATGGTACAAATGATTTCCAGGAACATCTGAAAGAGATCAACAGTCCGCTGTACTTCGGGACACTGCAGGAGTAATGCCTGTCAGAAACGTGACATATAACGAACAAAGCCATACCGGCCGCATAAACCGGTATGGCTCATTTTATTTCTGTTTCAGGATTCATGGCTGAAAGATGACCGTTTTGCCTGGAAATAATCGAAGAAGCGGTCTCTGACCTCATCTTTGTGCGTACGGCTGATCGGTATCCGGATACCGTTTTCCAGTACCAGTACATCATGATCCAGTTCTCTGATCATACTGATGTTGACCCAGTATCCCTGGTGGCAGTGAATAAACTGTTCTCTCTGTTCCTCCGGTATGAGCAGAGCAGGTCTGCGTGTATCGTGATATTCCGTATCTTTGCATGAAATCAGTGATTTGCGGCTGACTTTGCTGATATAGAGGATCTGACTCACCGGTACGGCGATCGATTTCCCGTCTTCTCTGACAATGATGCTTGGTACTGCAGCAGGACTGTTTTCCAATGACTGCAGTGCTTTTTTCATTGCGGAAGGGAAATACCGGTCTGCAGTTTTCTTGACCACAAACCAGATATGCTCAGCTTCATAAGCATCAGGAGCGTAATCAATATAGCCTGTCAGAAATATGATGCGGCACATCGGTACAAGCAGGTTCATCCGCTTTGCCAGTGTGATGCCGTCCTCTCCGCCCAGTTCGATATCAAGAACTGCTATATCCGGAGCGTAATGATCTTTATTGATCTCGGACAGCAGTTCTTCCGCACTGGAAAACGTCTGTACTGCATAAGATCTGTTTTCATTGTCCAGGTAAGACGTCACGAGATCTTCTGCCAGTTTTAAATGTGTACTGTTGTCATCACAAATCGCTATTTTTAATTTCATAACCGCTCCATTACAGTTCTGTTTTCAGTATAAAGCAAATTGTCCGGAACAAGACTGAAAATACTTATCTGCATTCAGCGGCGGATCTTCTGCTGATGCATGCAGACAGTAAAGCGGGGCGTCTGCCCCGCATGAACCGTTTATTCTGATCAGCCCTTCAGCTTGTTCTTGAGAATCTTGATCTCACGCTTCGCAGCGTAAGGTCCGATGAGCTTCAGCTTGTCTTCAGCCTTGATCATTCTTGTAGCTTCGGGAATGTCTCTTGTGAGGTGGATCGCATCAAATTCACAGCGTACCGTACACATACCGCAGCCGATGCATCTGTTCAGGTCGACATGAGAAGCACCGCAGCTTAAGCATCTGCCTGCTTCCGTGCGTACCTGCTCCTCCGTGAACGGAAGGCGTGTATCACTGAACTTGTTGTCCGGTGTAGCAAGCTTGTGTCCGGGTACCTGACGTCTGCTTGTGTCGTAGGAAGGAAGATGAATGTCATCCTTATCCAGCTGGATAAAGTGTCTCAGGTCTCTTGAAATGGTCAGAGAGTTGCCCGGGTGGACGAAACGGTTGATGGAATCCTCTGCCTGTCTGCCGGCAGCGATCGCATCGATTGCAAATCTCGGTCCTGTGAACACATCACCGCCGACAAAGATGTCTGCTTCACCTGTCTGCAGCGTAACGGGATCAGCGATCGCTGTTCCGTTGCGGTTGAGTTCAACCTTGGAACCCTTGAGCAGGTCACCCCAGATAATGGACTGTCCGATTGACATCAGTACATGTTCGCAGCTGATCTCGATCGTTTCTTCCTCGTCATACTGAGGAGCGAATCTGTGATCCTGGTCATATACGGATGTGCACTTCTTGAATACGATGCCTGTGACCTTTCCGTCTTTTACAAGGACTTCTTTCGGGCCCCAGCCATTGCAGATCTCGATATTCTCTGCTTTTGCTTCAGCAACTTCGTCAGCTGCTGCAGGCATTTCCTCTTCTGATTCCAGACACAGCATCGTTACCTTGCCGTCCGTGACACGGACTGCAGTTCTTGCAACGTCGATCGCAACATTGCCGCCGCCTACAACAACGACATCACCGTGCAGCTTCTGGCTGTGGTCCCTGTTGACTCTGCGCAGGAAGTCTACACCTGTTTCAACGCCTTCAGCATCTTCGCCCGGAACACCGGCAAGTCTGCCGCCCTGGGCACCGATCGCTACATAGAATGCTTTGTATCCGTCATATCTCAGATCCTGGATCGACATGTCTTTGCCGACTTCAACGCCGCACTTGAATTCAACGCCCATCTGTCTGAGCACATCGATCTCTGCATTGATGACGTCTTTTTCCAGGCGGAAGCTCGGAATGCCGTATGTCAGCATGCCGCCGAGTTTTTCTTCTTTTTCAAATACCGTTACCGGGTAGCCGTGTCTGCGGAGATAATATGCTGCACTTAATCCTGCAGGACCGCCGCCGATGACAGCTACTTTGAATTCGTCATCCCACATACCGCCGGAGTCTTTTTCACAGAGCGGTACGTATCTGTTTTCTTCGTTCAGTTCCTGAGCAGCGATGAACTTCTTGATCTCATCGATCGCGATCGGTTCATCGACCATGCCTCTGGTACATACTTCTTCGCATCTGCGGTTGCAGATAGCGCCGCATACTGCCGGGAAGGGGTTGTCCTGTTTGATGAGCTTCAGGGCATCCAGATATCTGCCGTCCTTTGCCATCTTGACATATCCCTGTACAGCAAGGTGTGCAGGACATGCTGTCTTGCAGGGTGCTGTACCGGAATCATAGCAGTTGCGCTTGATGTCTTCACGGTAGTTCGGATTCCAGTTGTCTGCTGACCAGGGTGTTTCGTCGGGAAGCTGTGTCAGCGGATAACGGACATTGCTGCCGTCTTTTCTGCAGAGCTTCTGACCGAGTCTGGCTGCACCGACAGGGCAGGCTTCCACGCACTTGCCGCAGGCAACACACTTCTGTGTGTCAACATGCGCGCGGTATGCGGAACGGACCATGTTCGGCGTATTGTAGAGCTCAGCGATTCGCAGGGCATTGCATGAACCGGGTGAGCAGTTGCAGATACCGACGATCTTGTCTTCTCCGTCAATGTTGGTGACCTGATGAACATGTCCGTGACGTTCTGCACGCTTGAGTGTTTCAATGACCTCGTCGTATGTGCGGTAGTGACCGACACCGCGGAGCACCATGAATTCCGCAAGGTCGCCGACGCCGATGCAGTAGCGGCCTTCAATGTCACCGCAGTTCTCACCGCGCATTGTCTGCTGTCTTCTGCATGTGCATACGCCGATGGAATACTTATCATATTTGTTCAGCCAGTGGGAAAGCTTTTCCACGCTGACAGCAGTGCTTTCATGTTCGATCGCTTTCTCGACCGGAATAACGTGCATGCCGATGCCTGCGCCGCCGGCAGGTACCATCTGCGTGATATTTTCCAGAGGCATCTGGGTCATCAGGTTGAAGAATGTAGCGAGGCGGGGATGCTGCTGGACGAGTTCTGTGTTGATCATTGCAAACTCAGCGCTGCCCGGCACAAAGATCGGAACATTGTACTGCAGGTGATGGTCTGCATTTTCCCTGTTGCATTCCACAACGCCGATCCACATCAGGTGCTGAACGACTTCTTTTGCATGCTCAACCGTCATATCGTTGAGCTTGGCAAGCTCTTCGATATCCTTGTTGGTCCTGCACTTTTTGAATGACAGCATGAACTTGACTTCTTCTTTGGTCAGCAGTTCATCCAGCATCCAGTATTCCGGATCATCATATCCCATTGTTCCCGTATATTTCACGAGGTAGCGGTCGGTGATCATGTTTCCGAGTTTTAAAACCAGTTTTGCTTTTTCAGGATCCGCCGG
>AUXO017242358.1_pt1 | contig 14039 bp, 9 predicted proteins | sample 768731 | NCBI WGS metagenome assembly AUXO01 (sample SAMN02715735, study PRJNA202380) | gut metagenome | biome: sheep rumen | host: Ovis aries | place: New Zealand: Palmerston North | reverse complement strand
CGTATGTTCAAAGACATGTTCGCCTTTGTGAATGCTCCTTATGATGTTCCTACCACTGCATTTGAGAAGGAGTATTTTGATAATATCCGTAAATTCGCCTTCCGTGAGGCTCTTTGTGACAAGTGCAAGGAGAATGAGAAGAAGAGTATTCGCACATTGCTGGAGGAAGGAAATTATAAGGCAGTGGCACGAAACATGCTGGCTCCTGAAGGATTGAACTATGGTAATCTGCCAAAGGGATTGCTGTTGTTCCATGAATATGCTGAAGGGCCGCGCACACCGATGGAAGAGCATCTTGTCGAGGCCGCCTTATATGCAAGCAGTAATGGTGAGGCAAATGTCCATTTCACGGTAAGTCACGACCATCTTGAACTGTTCAAGCAGAAAGTAGCAGAAAAAGCTGATTACTATGCTAACAAGTTCGGTGTGAAGTTTAACATCAGCTTCTCTGAGCAAAAGCCAAGCACAGACACGATAGCTGTTAATCCTGATAACACTCCGTTCAGAAACGAAGACGGTTCTCTGCTGTTCCGTCCGGGTGGACATGGTGCACTTATCCAGAACCTTAACGATATCGATGCTGATGTCGTGTTCATTAAGAATATTGACAATGTCGTTCCCGACCATCTGAAAGCTGACACCGTTGAATATAAGCAAGTGATTGCCGGTATCCTCGTTGAACTTCAGAAGCGTGCCTTCGAGTATTTGCGTCTGCTTGATACGGGTAAGTACACCCATGAGCAGCTGGAAGAGATCATACATTTCCTGAAACACGACTTGTGTTGCAATCGTACTGACTTGAAGGAGTTGGAAGATGCAGAGCTTGTCATTTATCTCAGGAAGAAGCTGAATCGTCCGATGCGTGTCTGTGGTGTGGTGAAGAATGTAGGTGAACCTGGCGGTGGCCCGTTCCTGACATACAATCAGGATGGAACAATCAGCTTGCAGATCTTGGAGAGCAGCCAGATTGACAAGAGCAACGAGGCTTATATGAAGATGTTCACAGAGGGTACTCACTTCAATCCTGTTGACCTTGTATGCGCTATTAAGGATTATAAGGGCAATCCGTTCAACCTGCCTGAATATGTGGATGTAACTACTGGATTCATTAGCAGCAAGAGTAAGAATGGTCGTGAGCTGAAAGCACTTGAACTTCCCGGCTTATGGAATGGTGCAATGAGCGACTGGAATACCGTCTTTGTTGAAGTTCCTCTTTCAACTTTCAATCCGGTAAAGACCGTCAACGACTTGCTTCGTGCGCAACATCAGAGTGCTGAATAATAATTTGACTATACATTTTGTGCCATCTCTCATCAAAAATCTTTGATGGAAGATGGCACTTCTTTTGTGTGTTCCGATTAGTCTTTGAGTGAATACGTAACGGTGGTTACCACTCTAACCTTTTTTATATATGGTGTATTTGAATCGCGGTCTTCTATTGAGAACTGCCCCTGGTCGGCTGATACAATCTTGTTAAGCTGGCTATTGCTGTTTGTAGCAAACTGTTCAGCCGTTTTCTGGGCATTCTCTATTGCTTCCTGCATCATCTTGGGCTTCATGTCCTTGAAGGAAACATATTCGTATTTGATGGGATTCTCGTATCCTCCGTCAACAATGGCAATGCCTTCTTTGAGTAGTTCTCCTTGTCGTGCGATGATAGAACGAACAAGTTTAACATTATTCGATGTGACGGTGATGATCGACGTGATGTTATACCGATACCCTTTCTGGTTGTTGCTGTATTGGTCAGCATTTAAGTCGATGACAACGGGAGCATTGATGTTGATTTCACTTTCCTTGATACCGTTACTGATTAGGAACTTCTTGATTTTCGACTGGGTGACACCAATTTCGCTATATAGCTGGGGAAGGTCATTTCCCAGTTCCTTGGAGAGAATAGGCCATGTCACTTTGTCGGCAGGCACTTCCCGTTCAGAGAGCCCCTTTACACTTACCTTACGGTCTTTGTTGGCAAAGTTGTCAATACCTCCCTTTAAGCACAGACCTAATACTATAATGCCTATGGCAATGATAGTAGCTGAAATAATTTTTTCTTTCATATTGATTCCTTTCTAAAAGTTATTGTGCAAATCTGAAATTCTTGTGCAAAGAAACAAATTGTGCGTTGAAAAATAGAGGGAAAATCCCTAAAAACGATAAGGGAAAATCCTAAATCATGCTTCATCCTATGCCTTTTCATGATGTTGAGAGGATTTATTATTAATAGTCAAACTATTTATTAGGAATTCTTTCCCTTGCATAGGAGGGGCTATGGGAAGAACTTATAAACGAAAAAAGGCAGCAAAAACTTTATGCCTTGCTGCCTCAACTTATATGGGAATGGACTATTTAAAGCGAAATCTTGTAACCAACAGTCAGCATGATAACGCTATTCTTTCCGTCCATATCTTCTGCAATTTTGGTTAATCCAAGGTTATAACGTGCATCGATAACGAAGTCAGAGAACTCATAAGACAGACCAAGGGGGATAGAAAGGTCAAACTTCTTCATACCATCTGTACCAGACTCATCAAAGTCAATCCATTTTGAACCCTCATAAAGAGAACCCTTATGCTTCGCACTAAGCAGAAAACCTGGCTGGATACCTGCCTTAATGGCTAACCCGGGAAGAACATAATAGTTGGCAAGAATGGGGACATTCAGGTATGTTGTCGTAGATTTTACATCTTTAGTCTGTTCACCATCCTTCATACCAGAACCCTCCATAGCAGCCAACAGACCAGCCGTTACGGCAAATTGGTCGTTTAACTGATAGCCAAACTCTGCACCTCCAACTAATCCGAGCTTCATCTTAGCATCGTCTACTTTTGTAACGGTAGATAATGTTCCACCGACCATTGGCTTCACAAACATTTGCTGTGCGTTAGCACATACAGTAGTCATCAAAGCAACTACCATTGTCATTAGAATTTTTTTCATTGTCAAGTTTTTTTGTAATAAAACAAGTTAATAATTCATGGAGAATTAATTCTATATCGCAGGGTTATAATGTTTCTGCAACGGTGCAAAGATAGTGTTTTTTTATTATATTATCAAATTTCAAGGAAAAATCTTTCTGTCGCAAACAATTTGTTTGCGAGGCGTAAACGTATTCTTTAGCACTCGTAAATGTATCGTTTACCGCTCGTAAACGTATCGTTTAGGATTATTGAAGGATGATGTGAGAATTAGGAAGATTGAAGTGGTCGCTTCTGGTGAGGGAGAAAGGGCTTGAAGTTTGAAGGAGAAGTTTTGAAGATTGAAGTAATAACCTTCGGCGAGGGAGAATGACTTGGAGGATGAAGGATTGGAAGAAAGAGAACCCTTATGCTTCGCACTAAGCAGAAAACCTGGCTGGATACCTGCCTTAATGGCTAACCCGGGAAGAACATAATAGTTGGCAAGAATGGGGACATTCAGGTATGTTGTCGTAGATTTTACATCTTTAGTCTGTTCACCATCCTTCATACCAGAACCCTCCATAGCAGCCAACAGACCAGCCGTTACGGCAAATTGGTCGTTTAACTGATAGCCAAACTCTGCACCTCCAACTAATCCGAGCTTCATCTTAGCATCGTCTACTTTTGTAACGGTAGATAATGTTCCACCGACCATTGGCTTCACAAACATTTGCTGTGCGTTAGCACATACAGTAGTCATCAAAGCGACTACCATTGTCATTAGAATTTTTTTCATTGTCAAGTTTTTTTGTAATAAAACAAGTTAATAATTCATGGAGAATTAATTCTATATCGCAGGGTTATAATGTTTCTGCAACGGTGCAAAGATAGTGTTTTTTTATTATATTATCAAATTTCAAGGAAAAATCTTTCTGTCGCAAACAATTTGTTTGCGAGGCGTAAACGTATTCTTTAACGCTCGTAAATGTATCGTTTACCGCTCGTAAACGTATCATTTAGGATTATTGAAGGATGATGTGAGAATTAGGAAGGTTGAAGTGGTCGCCTTCGGTGAGGGAAAATAGACTTGATGGATGAAGGAGAAGTTTTGAAGATTGAAGTGATAGCCTTCGGCGAGAGAGAATGGTTTGGGAGGATGAAGGATTGGAAATTTGACGCTCTCTTCCGCAAAAATTTTGGGGAATTATATTTGATTGTCGAATTTAATCTTTAAATTTGCACGTAAAACTAAAGAATTATGCCTGACAACAATATTAATACAAATAAACAGAGGAGACAAGTGCCCATAGATAGTACGTACGGACATTTGCAGCCTCAGTCTCTTGATATAGAACGAGTGGTGTTGGGAGCATTGATGATAGACAAAGATGCCTTCTCAATCGTTTCTGAGATTATCCGTCCTGAGACATTCTATGAGCCTCGTAATCAGAAGATATTCCATGCCATTCAGACATTGAACATGGAGGAAAAGCCGGTGGACATCATGACTGTGGCTGAGCAGCTCAGGCGTGAGGGCGCATTGGATGAAGTAGGGGGACCTGCCTATATCGTTGAGCTTAGTTCACATGTGGCATCATCCGCACATATTGAGTATCATGCCCATGTGCTTGCGCAGAAGTTCCTTGCTCGTCAGCTGATCTCTTATGCCAGTCGCGTGGAAACCAATGCCTTCGACGAGACTTTAGACATCGATCTGGTGATGCAGAAGGCAGAAGGAGAGCTGTTTGAAATATCCCAGAAGAACATGCGGCAGGACTATACCCAGATAGACCCCGTCATCTCCCAGGCCGTGGATATCCTTCAGAAAGCATCTGCAAGTAGTGGAGGTCTGACAGGTATTCCTACCGGTTACGGTAAGCTGGACGATATGACTTCCGGCTGGCAGAAGAGTGATCTCGTCATTATTGCCGGTCGTCCTGCAATGGGTAAGACATCTTTTGCCTTGAGTCTTGCCAAGAACATTGCCGTAGATTATCGTGAGCCCATCGCCTTTTTCTCTCTTGAGATGAACAATGTGCAGCTTGTAAACCGCCTGATTTCCAATGTGTGCGAGATTACCGGTAACAAGATATTGAACGGACAGTTGTCTCCCGATGAGTGGGAACGTCTTGATAAAAACATCAGAAGGCTGATGGGGGCACCTATTTATATAGATGACACTCCGGGACTCTCTGTTTTCGAGCTACGTACTAAGGCACGCCGACTGGTGCGCGAGAAGGGTGTGAAGATCATTATGATTGACTATCTTCAGCTGATGAATGCCAATGGCATGCGTTTCGGCAACAGACAGGAAGAGGTCTCTACTATCTCGCGCTCCTTGAAAGGTCTGGCAAAAGAGCTGGACATTCCTATCCTTGCTCTTTCACAATTGAACCGTACCGTAGAGAATCGTGACGGCGTTGACGGAAAACGCCCTCAGCTCAGCGACCTTCGTGAATCAGGTGCCATTGAGCAAGATGCCGACATGGTGTTGTTCGTTCACCGTCCGGAGTATTATCATATTTATGATGACGGAAAAGGCAATGACATGAGAGGAAAGGCTCAGATCATCATTGCAAAGCACCGTAAGGGAGCCACCGGTGATGTCTTGCTGACCTTCAGAGGCGAGTACACCCGTTTCCAGAACCCTGATGATGGATTCATTCCACCAAGTCCGAGTAGCGGAGGTGAGATAATGGGCAGTAAAATCAATGGTGAAAACGACGATCCGTTTGGCCCTTTACCTGACGAACCGATTGGTATTTAGTCGAAAAACTTAAATGATATAACTTTTTTACTTAAATTTGTTACGATTTGTTTTTCTAATTCAAATAAAAGAATTACCTTTGCCCGCCAAAAAGGGAATTTACTATAGAACAATAAAATGAGTGACAGATTATTTATTTTCGACACGACACTTCGTGATGGAGAACAAGTACCAGGGTGTCAGTTGAACACAGTAGAGAAGATTCAGGTAGCGAAACAACTAGAACAGTTGGGAGTAGATGTCATTGAAGCCGGATTTCCTATTTCCAGTCCTGGTGATTTCAATTCTGTCATAGAGATCTCTAAGGCCGTCACATGGCCCACTATCTGTGCGCTGACCCGTGCGGTAAAGAAAGATATCGACGTGGCTGTCGAATCCCTTCAATATGCCAAGCGGAAGCGTATCCATACAGGTATTGGAACATCCGACTATCACATCAAATACAAATTCAACACTACCCATGAGGAAATCATCGAACGAGCCGTAGAAGCTGTTAAATATGCCAAGCGGTTTGTTGAAGATGTTGAATTCTATGCAGAAGATGCCGGACGTACAGACAACGAGTATCTGGCACGTGTAGTTGAAGCCGTGATAAAGGCAGGGGCAACGGTGGTCAATATCCCTGATACAACCGGTTACTGCCTACCTGAAGAGTATGGGGAGAAAATCAAATACCTCGTCGAGCATGTCAATGGTATTCACAATGCTGTTATCTCCACTCATTGTCACAACGACTTGGGTATGGCAACCGCCAACACACTATCCGGCGTTCTCAATGGGGCACGGCAGGTAGAGGTGACGGTCAACGGAATAGGAGAGCGGGCTGGTAATACTTCTCTGGAAGAGATTGCCATGATTCTGAGATGCCATAAGGGTATCGGAATAAACACCAATATCAATACCACAAAGATCTACCCGATCAGCCGGATGGTGTCAAGTCTGATGAACATGCCAGTCCAGCCCAACAAGGCTATCGTTGGTCGTAATGCCTTTGCGCACTCAAGCGGTATCCATCAAGACGGAGTGTTGAAGAATGTCCATACCTATGAAATCATCAATCCCAAGGATATTGGCCTCGACGACAACTCTATCGTTCTGACAGCTCGTTCAGGCAGGGCAGCCCTCAAGTTCCGTCTTCATGCAAATGGAGTGGATGTGGATGACGATGCTAAGCTGGACAAGATCTATCAGAAGTTCCTTAAGCTTGCCGATCAGAAGAAAGAGATTAACGATGCTGATATCCTGATGCTTGCCGGAGCAGACACATCTGATGCTCATGCCGTGAAGCTTGACTTCTTGCAGGTGACTACTGGTATGGGAGTCAGAAGCGTTGCGAGCATAGGACTGGATATAGCCGGTCAGAAATTCGAGGCAGCCTCAACGGGTAACGGTCCTGTCGATGCCGCCATCAAAGCCCTGAAGAAGATCATCCTGAAGCAGATGACGCTGAAAGAGTTCACTATCCAGGCTATTTCAAAGGGTTCCGATGATGTGGGTAAAGTACACATGCAAGTGGAATACGACGGTAGCTTGTATTATGGTTTCGGTGCCAACACGGATATCGTCACCGCATCTGTAGAGGCATATATAGATTGTATAAACAAATTCAGAAAATAATCTATGAACACATTATTTGATAAGATATGGGACAAACACGTGGTGCAGATCATTGAAGACGGCCCCACACAATTATACATCGACCGGCTCTATTGCCATGAGGTTACATCTCCGCAGGCATTTGCAGGGCTGAAGGCGCGAGGATTAAAGTGCTTCCGTCCCAAGCAGATATTCTGTATGCCCGACCATAACACGCCCACTCATGATCAGGATAAGCCCATTGAAGACCCTGTATCAAAGAAGCAGGTGGACGTATTATCGCAGAATTGCGAATACTTCGGGCTGACTCACTTTGCCATGAACACCCCTGATAATGGCATCATTCACGTCGTGGGACCCGAAAAAGGCCTTAGTCTCCCGGGTATGACAATCGTGTGCGGAGATTCCCACACATCAACTCATGGGGCGGTAGGAGCCGTTGCCTTCGGTATTGGTACATCGGAGGTTGAAATGACGATGGCTTCCCAGTGCATACTACAACAAAAGCCCAAGTCAATGAGAATCACCATCAACGGTTCTCTTGGCAAATGTGTGTCGGCAAAAGATGTTGCCCTCTTCCTGATTGCTCGTCTGACCACGTCAGGTGCTACCGGCTATTTCGTTGAATATGCAGGACAAGTAATCAGAGAGATGTCCATGGAAGGACGACTGACACTCTGTAACCTCTCTATCGAGATGGGAGCCCGAGGCGGATTCATTGCCCCCGATGAGACAACATTTGCCTATCTGAAAGGACGTGAGTATGCTCCAAAAGGCGAGGAATGGGATAAGGCTGTAGCGTACTGGAAGACATTGAAGAGCGATGATGATGCCGTCTTTGACAAAGAACTGACTTTTGATGCCGATGAGATAGAACCGCGAATCACATTCGGAACGAATCCCGGTATGGGAATTGGCATTGGGGAAAACATTCCGACGCTTGACATGATTGACAAGGCAGGGCAGGCATCATTTATCAAAAGCCTCAAGTATATGGGATTCACACCAGGCGAAAAGCTGTTGGGGCATCCCATCGACTACGTATTTCTGGGAGCATGTACAAACGGACGTGTTGAAGACTTCCGCATGTTTGCCAATATCGTGAAGGGACATCACAAAGCGGAAAACGTAACGGCCTGGCTGGTACCAGGAAGTTGGGCGGTAGACAAACAGATACGTGAGGAAGGACTGGACAAGATATTAAAAGAAGCAGGATTTGAAATCCGTCAGCCCGGATGTTCGGCTTGTCTGGCAATGAACGACGACAAGGTTCCAAGTGGTAAGCTCTGCCTGTCGACAAGTAACCGTAACTTCGAAGGAAGGCAAGGACCGGGTAGCAGGACCATTCTTGTCAGTCCTCTCGTAGCAGCTGCATCGGCTATAGCCGGTGTGATTGCAGATCCGCGTTTATGTTAAACCATTCTTTATCTTTAAGATTGTAACGGCATGAAACAAAAGTTTGATATAATTACAAGTACATGTATTCCCCTCCCTCTGGAGAACATTGATACCGACCAGATTATCCCTGCCCGCTTTCTGAAAGCGACGGATAAAGAAGGAATGGGAGACAACCTGTTCAGAGACTGGAGATATAATACTGATGGTACGCTGAAAAAGGATTTTGTATTGAACGACCCTTCCTATAGCGGAGTGATACTTGTTGCCGGAAAGAATTTCGGCTCAGGGTCAAGTCGTGAACATGCGGCATGGGCGATAGCAGGATATGGATTCCGTGTGGTAATCAGTTCCTTTTTTGCAGATATTCATAAGAATAATGAACTGAATAATTTTGTCTTACCAGTCGTCGTAACAGATGATTTCCTAAGTGAATTGTTTGCTTCTATAGAAAAAGACCATCAGACATTGGTTGAAGTGGACTTACCGAATCAGACCGTAACAAACAAGGCAACGGGCAGAAGTGAGCATTTCGAGATAAACGGATATAAGAAGCATTGTCTGATGAACGGATTGGATGACATCGACTATCTGATTCAGAATAAGGATAAAATCGAAGCATGGGAACAGCAGAACAGGTAACACGACCGCAACTCAAACAAAGGTATATTGAGATTATGGACTGCACCCTTCGAGACGGGGAGCAGACGAGCGGCGTCTCTTTCTTGCCACACGAGAAACTGATGATTGCCAGACAACTTCTGAATGAAGTGAATGTCGACAGGATAGAAGTGGCGTCGGCTCGTGTCTCCAAAGGCGAGAAGGATGCAGTGAGGATGATTTGCCGATATGCTGACTCGATAGGTAAGCTGAATAGAGTAGAGGTGTTAGGCTTTGTCGACGGGCATTTGTCGGTGGACTGGATTAAGAATTGCGGTGGTCGTGTCATCAATCTTCTTGTGAAAGGTTCCCGTAAGCATTGTGTCGAACAACTGCATAAGACTCCCGAAGAGCATATCAATGATGTTCTTCAGAGTCTGGAATATGCAGAACAACAAGGTATGGAGGTGAACCTCTACCTTGAAGACTGGACTTCCGGAATGCATGATTCCCTGGACTATGTGTATCAGTTAATGGACGCTCTCTGTGACACTAAGATAAGGCGCTTCATGCTACCCGACACGTTGGGAATCGCTCATCCGCTACAATGTATCGAGTACATGCGTAAGATGATAAAGCGTTACCCTGACAAGCATTTCGATTTCCATGCCCATAATGACTATGACCTTGCCGTTTCTAATTCTCTTGCTGCCGTCTTAGGAGGATGCAAAGGATTGCATGTGACCGTCAACGGATTAGGAGAGCGATGCGGAAATGCACCATTGGCAAGTGTACAGGTGATTTTACGTGATCATTTTAACGGTAAGACAAGCATCAATGAAGAAAAGTTGAATGATATCAGCCGTCTTGTAGAGAGCTATAGCGGTATTGCCATTCCTCCAAACATGCCTATCGTCGGCGAAAATGTGTTTACGCAAGTGTCTGGCGTCCATGCAGATGGTGATAAAAAGAACGACCTTTATTGCAATGCCTTGGTGCCTGTACGTTTTGGACGTAAGAGAGAGTATGCGTTAGGAAAGAATTCAGGAAAGGCAAACATTGTCAAGAACCTTGAGGAATTAGGATTAGAACTGACTCCTGACCAGACTCAGAAAGTTACCAAGCGCATCACTGAACTTGGTGACAGAAAGGAAATCGTCACACAAGAAGATCTTCCATACATTGTGAGCGATGTGTTGAAACACGATGTGCCGACAGACAAGATACAACTGTTGAGCTATATGGTCACCACTTCATACGGACTGAAACCGCTTGCAAGTATTAAGGTGTCAATCAATGGAAATGAATATGCGGCAGACTCAACCGGTGACGGACAATATGACGCATTTGTTAAGGCTTTGCGGAAGATTTACAAAGACAAACTGAACCGCACCTTCCCGATATTGGCGAACTACTCCGTATCAATTCCTCCAGGTGGTCGGACAGATGCATTAGTACAGACCATCATCACATGGAGATATGCTGATAAGATTCTCCGAACCAGAGGACTTGATGCTGACCAGACTGAAGCAGCCATTAAGGCTACATTCAAAATGCTGAATATTTTTGAGGAGAGTTTGACAGATACACACTGAAAACTGAAACATTATAAACCATCATAACTATGAAACTGAATATTGCGGTTCTTCCGGGTGACGGTATAGGACCAGAAATAATGAAACAAGGACTTGCGGTTATGGATGCTATCGCCGAAAAGTTCAACCATGAATTTGTTTACCATGAAGCCATCTGTGGAGCCCATGCTATTGATAGTGTGGGAGATCCATTCCCTGAAGAGACATTTCAGACATGCGTTAATGCTGATGCCGTTTTGTTTGCCGCCGTCGGTGACTTGCGATTTGACAATGATCCGACCGCCAAGGTTCGTCCAGAGCAAGGCTTGCTTGCCATGCGTAAGAAACTCGGCCTTTTTGCAAATATCCGGCCTGTTGCCACATTCGACTGCCTCATACATAAGAGTCCGCTAAAAGATGAACTGATCAAGGGAGCTGACTTCATTGTAATCAGAGAGCTGACCGGTGGAATGTATTTCGGTGAGAAATACCAGGATAACGATAAGGCATACGACACGGATATCTATTACCGTTATGAAATAGAGCGTATCTTGAAAGTTGCTTTTGAATGCGCAAGGAAACGTAAAAAACACCTGACGGTGGTTGACAAGGCTAACATCCTTGCTTCAAGTCGTTTGTGGAGACAGATTGCAAAGGAAATGGAATCCCTTTATCCTGACATCACCACCGACTATATGTTTATTGACAATGCGTCCATGCGAGTCCTTACAGAACCTCGCTTCTTTGACGTTATCGTCACGGAGAACACTTTTGGCGATATCCTGACCGACGAGACAAGTTGCATTACTGGTTCTATGGGATTGCAGCCTTCATCATCCCTCGGTGAGAAGACACCCTTGTTTGAACCCGTTCATGGCAGTTGGCCGCAAGCAGCAGGTAAGAATATTGCTAATCCGCTGGCACAAATCCTTTCTGCAGCTATGTTATTGGAGCATTTCAACTTAGTGGAAGAGGGTGCATTGATTCGCGAGGCGGTAAATGCCAGCCTTTCAGAAAATGTCCGTACTCCTGAGATACAAGTAGATAACGGTCCGAAATATGGAACGGATGATGTGGGCCAATGGATTGTAGAATACATTAAGAACTCATAATTATATATAATAAAGAAGAGGATAACCGACTGGCTATCCTCTTTCTTTTTTATCAGTTCTTCTGTTATGAATTCATCGACAAGAGGAACTCCTCATTATCATGTGTGTTCTGCATCCGCTCATGAATGGTGTTCATGGCTTCAATAGGATTCATGTCAGAAATATACTTGCGTAAAATCCACATACGGTCAAGTGTTGTCTTGTCTTGTAACAGATCATCACGACGCGTACTTGAGGCAACAAGGTTGACGGCAGGGAAGATACGCTTGTTGGAAAGCGAACGGTCAAGCTGTAACTCCATGTTACCCGTTCCCTTAAACTCTTCGAAGATCACCTCATCCATCTTGCTACCGGTATCAATAAGAGCGGTGGCTATGATGGTGAGTGAACCGCCACCTTCTATATTACGGGCTGCTCCGAAGAATCTCTTCGGCTTTTGTAAGGCATTGGCATCGACTCCACCGGTAAGAACCTTTCCTGAAGCAGGGGCAACGGTGTTATATGCACGGGCAAGTCGGGTGATGGAATCCAGGAAGATGACGACATCATGACCACATTCAACCATTCGTTTCGCTTTCTCTAAGACGATACCAGCTATCTTCACGTGTCGTTCAGCCGGCTCGTCAAAGGTGGAAGCTATAACTTCTGCATTTACGGTACGTGCCATATCCGTTACTTCCTCTGGGCGTTCGTCAATGAGCAGCATCATAAGATAGGCTTCCGGATGATTTGATGCTATCGCATTTGCAATATCTTTCATGAGGATGGTCTTACCTGTCTTAGGCTGGGCAACGATCAAAGCACGCTGTCCTTTACCGATAGGAGAGAAGAGGTCAACGATACGAGTTGACATGTTCGTCGTACTACGGTCTCCACATAACATGTATTTCTCATCCGGGAATAACGGTGTCAAGTGTTCGAATGGGATGCGGTCGCGAACTTCAGAGGGCATACGGCCATTGATCTTATCAATGCTTGTCAACGGGAAATATTTTTCTCCGTCGTGAGGTGGACGAACATGGCACTGAACGACATCGCCAGTCTTCAATCCATAGCGTTTAATAAGATTTGCGGCAACATATACATCATCAGGAGATGACAGATAGTTATAATCACTCGAACGAAGGAATCCATAACCGTCGGGCATTATTTCAAGTACGCCATTTGCGGTGATAATGTCTTCGAAGTCATATTGGGGGGCAGCCGCAGATTGTACCGGAGCTTGATAAGAGGGTAATGGCATGGGCTGCTGCATCGGTGTCGTGGGATTATCAAACATATCGTAGGTAGGAACAGCACCATGATCCTCTATTGGAAGATCTACAACCGTAATAAAGTCCGTACCATCTTCAGGGTCGTCTTCCCAGACATGCTCTTCCATCGTCTCCATCTCTTCTTCCGGTGCCTCATTATGAGCATTGATCTTTGCCTGCAACTGCTCTAAGAGATTCTGGTCTGTCACATCTTTATCAGTAGCTTCCATATTAGAAAACTCTTCTTCCGGAATAAATTCGGGTTGTGATGATGCTTCCTCTATGTCCGTTCTGACTTCCTCATCACTCGATGCGTTATCTGTTTCTCCCAACTCTGGATTCATTTCATCAGCCACTTCGGGGCCTTCGGCAATCATTTCGGGTTCTGGCAATTCTACAGATTTCTTTTTTCGCCCAGTCTTAGCGGGAGCTTCCTGGGGCTTTTTCTCTGGCACATCACCCTCAGCAGGTGCCTCCTCAACGGATTGAGCTGCCATAGGCATGGGGTCTTCTTTAAAAAGTGAAGGCTGGTCAACACTTTGCTTGCTCTTTTTCAGGTCAAAGTTCTCACCTTCCTTTCCATTAACGGTGTAAACACGGTCGGTATCCTTTTTGACGATACGGGTACGACGGCGTTTGGATGTTAACGGATTCTTATTGCCTTCAACAATGGCTTGCTTGTCCAAAATGGCATATACTATATCTTCCTGACTTGCATCAGCAGAAATATCAGCACCTAACTCTTTCACAATATCTTCGAGCTCGGAGATATTCTTTGACAATAATTCGTCTTTGCTATACATTAATATAAAGAGATTGATTTGATAAATTTGTTTCAGAAA
>AUXO011726502.1_pt1 | contig 14039 bp, 4 predicted proteins | sample 768731 | NCBI WGS metagenome assembly AUXO01 (sample SAMN02715735, study PRJNA202380) | gut metagenome | biome: sheep rumen | host: Ovis aries | place: New Zealand: Palmerston North | reverse complement strand
GGGCCCGGGGTCAACGGGCTCAGGTTCCGGATCCGGTTCGGGCTCAACAGTAACAACAACCGGCTCCGGCTGAGGTTCTGGCTCTGGTTCCATAACGGGTTCCGGCTCCGGTCTAGGTTCCGGCTCCACCGGCATCACCACGGAAGGATCTTCCGGTTCCTCTGCAGGCTCAGGCTGCACTTTGAAGGAATCGTGGGGCCTACGTGATGTCTCTGCCCGGTTAGGCTCAAAGAATTCAATAAAGCCTTGATCTTCCAGATCCAGTTTCTGTGTGCTTAGAGTTTCGCGGTCGCTCAGGATTTCGCCTAGGACGGTCTTCCCCATAGTGTAGATGACCGTGTCTCCGTAAAAGTCTTTGCGCTGGCGTTTGTCCTGTGAGAAGTCGAAGATAATACCCAATTCTTTGAAACGGATGGTATAGCCTTCGCCGAGTTTCTTCAGATATGCCAGCATACCCTCGCCTACATTCTTGTCAAGCTGCTCATAACGAAGCGCACGCTTAATGTAGAATTCAAGCAGATTCTTGAGCTCTAGTACCTTGAGTTCACGATCCAAACGGTCATAGCCATCATGGGCCATTTCAAAGTGGAACTTGAGGGCGGCAACGGTATTGGAAATCTGGTTCTGAATCTTTGCGTGTAAGGCCTCACGCTCAGTATCATTGAGGAACTTGCGGCACTTAATCTCCACAATGGTAAAGACTAATTCCCGTCTTTCAGCATCAATGTTGACAATCACATTGTCAGCGCGTTCCTTATCTGCCAAGTCTGGCTCCTCAAAGAGTTCTTTATGGAGGTCAATCGGGATAATGAAAGCCTCATCCAACAAACCCTTCTTGTTGAGGAATCTCTTGGTCAGAGTGATGCCAAGAACCTCAAACGCTTTATTCTGGGTGGCGTTCATCTGCATCAGCAGCGAGCTACTGACAGAACGGACGTCCTCCAAGAGGGTATCGAACAATTTCCTGTCGGACAGATCTATGCCAAACTCTTTGAAATGAGGTTGCATCAGGCCCTCAACCTCACTCGTAGGACGTGTGGTTAGGAAGGAGGAAACACCCATCAGCTCACGACCAGGAATGTAATCCAGTAAATACGGAGTTTCACCTACGTTGAGGCAAGGTAGGTCGAAGAATTCCGGCCCCATGTTCTTATCAAAAGTAACCACCCAGTCGGATACATCGTGGATGAAAGAAAGCAACATTGCATCACTATCTCTCAACGTCAGTGTAGTGGCAGGAACAGATTCCTCAATTGTGGAGGACATAATGCTGCCAGTAAGCTTTTGCAGGCTGGTGAACAGGCTAATTGTGTCGTTGGCAAACTCGGTAATAGGCTCAGGAATCGTCTTCTCGGAATAGTATCTCTTCCACACGTATGATGCACCAGTTTTGTCGGCTGCCACAACACTCTTGTCAATGACGGCATTCAGGAAGAAGGAACGGCTATCGTCGGTTTGACGGATGAGCTCGGTATGCACCGGGAAAGGATTGACTAGGAATGAGATATGAGCTTGATACTTCTCGTGCTCATTGATAAAATCCCGGATGTTATTCCTGGAGAAGCGAAGCTTCGGGAACAGGCGGTTTGCTGAAGCCTGAGAGAAGACCTCGGCTTCTTCGGCCATCGTGGTTTCAGGATTCAGAAGTTCCTTCAGCGAATCACCAGGCTGAATGAGGGTATCATCAGAGAACAGGCGAATCTCGTAGTCATTTTTCATGCCGATTTTCTCCATCATTATCAATGCGGAGGCAAATACGGCGGCATCTCCAGCATTGAAGATATTGATGACTATTTTCTCCGTGTAAGGGTGTGCCTTGCCATAATTGAAAATATGACGGACCACCAGCGGAAGATTGACATCGCTGTCAATTCTCTTCTCGTTCGAGATGTTCAGCACAACAGAGGTATAGGATTTCAACTGACGGAATTCAGACGCCAAAGCGCCCTCTCCTGCCTCGGTACGCTGTGCGTATGCGCCCCAACCGAATGTGAGCTCGCCAATATATTGGAACGGTTCCTTCAGGCTGCCGGCGGAGAGAACAAGCGGAGCAGTATCCAAAGGAAGCCCTCCCTTGAACAGTTTCTCCAGCTTTCCATGCCATGAGCCCTTATAGACCTTAGGCGTCTCCATGGTTTTGGCTTCCCAATCCAAATACAATTCGTATAGATTGACCAACCAGGCTAGACGCAGAGGATGGAGAGGAGATATGAGACGAACAAGGGTATTCTTTCCATCCGGCATTTCAACCTCCAGAAGTACCGTATCAATGTTCTGCAGCTCAACCGCTATAGCTTCTGGTGTGCCTTCCTCTGTTTGAGAACGAATCCATTCTGTATAATCAGAAACGTAGTTTTTGATCTGAGCTACATATTTTGTGATATCGAAGCAGTTAGAAAGACCCTCACCGCCAGAAACAGAATCTTTTATAGCGCTAAAAATCTCCTTTCTTGAAGCCAGGATATGTTCAGGGATTGAAACCGATACAGGGAGGAAAGACAAGCGCTGGAGCGAGGTGTCAGTAGGGTTCCCGCTGACAGCAGCTTCCACTGAGCCGAATGCATCCATGTGACTCAAGAAGCATCTCTCAAGTGCAATCAGTTTCTTCGGCAACTGAATCTGGAACGCAAAGCTGGGGCCGAAGTCAAACTGATAAATGTTATTGAGAGAACCTTCTATCCACTGATTACGCTCGGTCTCCTCAAGCTCTTCCGCATCTATTTCTTCTCCGTTAATCAGCTTAGAGATGCGGTATTGAAGCAGCGCCTGAAGATAATTATCCGTCTTAGCACGTTTATCAGCCGTCTCGAACACGTCGACATCCTCTCCACTATTATCAATTGTGAAGGGCATAGTTTCGTTGCAGAACAAAACCATGTTGTCCAGGCGAAATTGTTCTTTCGTGAGATTCGGGTTCTCTTTGCTAGCCCTTATCCACTGGTCCTGGACAGCCTGCTCCTTAAATGGATTGTCTGTATCCAGAATAATACCGTCTGCATCGAAGGCATGAACACGAATGAAATATTCTCCATCCTCGAATTTGTCCTTTTCAAAGTTGACGGACAACTTCCTAGAGGCATTCCGGTTGGTTAGCTTGACTTTCTTGAGAATGCCGACATCGGAGAATCCATCCAGCGCAACCAGATATACCTCGAAATAAGCGATATCCAGGTTCTCCTTTGGAGAAGGCGTAACGGTAACTCGGAAAGAAACCTTACTTTTCTTACCGGCATGGAGAGACAGGATATAATTACCCTGATCATCCGTCACCAATTCCTTCTTAGGATCCTTTCCAGGCACAATTTCGGCCTGTACTACTACTTCCTTTATATCACCCTTGAACTTATCCAGAAGTGGCCATTCGGCGAAATTCAGTTCAGGATGATTCGAATAAATCTCCTCACAGAGAGCATAACGCTCATTGATGATATCCGGAGATGTAAGCAAAGCCAGAATCTCTTTCTGAATGGTCATCGCCTTGATGGGCAACTGAGCAACGCGGTCGGCAGGAGCAATGGAATAGTCACAGATAACATCTGCGCACTTTTCCTTGTTAAGTGCCAAGTTTCTTCGCAAATTGACCTCGGGATGCACCAGTTTCTTGTCGGGCAGCATTCCTAAAAGGAAGAGACCGTTGCCCCAAGCTTCATCGGAGTAATGCTCAGAATCCACAAACAGGACGTAATTCACCAGTTGCATACTAGGAGCCACATACTGTTGCAGGACCTGCCAAACTGACTCCCATACAGACTTCTTGTCCTCAGGTATCTCGTAAATCAGATAGTCCAGGAAAGGAATCTTCAACGATGCCGCAGAGAGGTTCTGGAAGGTGGCATCGCCGTAGGAATCTTCTGCCGAAGTGCGACTATTGGCCGGAATAAGTACCAGGATGGTGGCCTCCGGGTCATTACGCATTTCAATCAACTTTGATGCGCGGATAAAGTCTGGGCCGGTTTCATCTTCAGATAGGATAAAGATGGCAATATCCGGATTGACCGGGCGCAGCATCGTGATCAATGTCTTAAGCTCAGAAAGAGCCAGACCGGTCACCTTCATACAATGCCCGTGCTTCGCGGCCTTAATGGTCTTAGAATAAGATTCGACCAAGAATGGGAGGAACCTTTCGTAGTATAATGCTTTCAGGTCAATCATTTCTCATCAAAATTATAGCGTGGACGAATCTTTTGCAGGATGTAGGCATCGCTGAGGTCGCTGTAGAATCCAATCTGACGAAGCTTATCTTTGAATGCATCCATATTCTCCTTAAATGCCTCGTTGGTCTCCACGTCAGCATTGGCAAAGCGAGGTTCGCGAATGCCATCGATAATGAGGCCATAGCGTTCACGAATGCGGGCTGCCAGTTCACTGATGGAAAGGGACTCGGAGTAATAACTACCGTGCCCATTGTCGTTGAGGACCAGTATTTGGACCAAGGTTTCCAATAGTTTAGAGCCAAGCGCACCGCGACGAGGATGTAAACGAGAGCGACCATCTGCCATCAGCTTTGAGGCAGAATTCTTCATACTTACAGCATCAATAAAAGCACGGATGAATTTATATTGAGATGAGCCCAGATTGGATTTCTCCATGATGTAAACATACTTGTTGAAGTAGTCTGTTTCATCAAAATACTGGAGCATCTCATCCAGGCTGGTCTCATCATCCGATTCTTTATCTAGTTCGTTGTCCCTAATCAGGTTGTTGAGGATAATCTTGTATTCCAAGTTGTACTCATCAATGTGATTATGGATGTAATTTAAGGCGTTCTCGATGGAAGAATCCTTGTGGTCATCCTCCAGGCTCTTCTGCATAATATTGATTTTGTACGTAGAACGGACGTAATCACGAAAACTGTTGGACATAATCTCAACATCCTTGCACGCATACTTCGAGACCAGGCTGTCCAGATTATCCGTGACATCCACGACCATGCTCCAGTCGTCCTCTACGTCCTTTGTCCCCGCCTCAACCATCTTAGGCAAGAGATAAATCAATTTCATGAAGTACAGCGCCAGATGGAAGCCGCATAAGATCTTGAGATAGTCGATAAAGACCGAGCGAGGAAGGTTGTCCTGATACATCAGGAGACGACGGATATCATCATTGAACAATTCCGTCTGCTTCACCAAGAAAGGCTCCGTTTTGTCAATGGATGTAACAACACCCTTGCGCTCCTTCAATTCCTTAGTAAGGAGCAGAATGCCGGCAGTATCCACGTCAAGGTCTACGGATGAGACGATTGAATTAGAATCTTTATCCCATCCCTTGGAAAGATACTTGCTCAGGCCTTCCAGGACTTCCTTGTTGTGACGTAGCATCACGTAGAGCTGATCCGACGTGTTATAGTCGCGGCAGTATTTCTTGTTCTGAACACGGAAGCTCAAAAGATGCATTGGACGAAGCGTAGCCACTTTCTCTTTAACCATGTTCCCACGGAAAATGAGGTCAAGAAGACTGCTGCGAAGCCAGTCCTCAACGGCATCCATGTTCTCGGATGCTCCCGTCAAAAGGCCATCTTCCTCCAGGTTCTTTACAAACCCCTCCAGAGACTCAATGTCGTGCTCTTTTTTGTAAGCCAACGTGAGTGGTGCGCCCTGGGCGAAGATCTTCATGTACAGATTCGTCAAGGCACGCTCCAACGTGACTCGTTTGGTGTCAACGCAAAGAATCTGAGGATTTCTGAACGCTATAGCTGTTCCCTTAGGTATCTTGATTATCATACGGCGTCCTCCTATTTGAGCGGTTCAATGGTGATGTGCTTGTTTCCTTCCAGACGCACCACAGTGAATTTCCGATTATTCTTGGTGACCAAGATTTCCTTGTATGTTTTGCTCTGCAGTAGGTTCTTGAAAACCTGCAGTTCAATGAATTTACCCTGCAAGTCGTTAACTGAAGGGTTGAATCCTGCACTGATGTACTGGAGCATCTCATACAGATCCAGTGAAACGGTAAGCTGGATAAACTTATCCGTCTTGTGCCTGAATGTCAAGCTATCGCTTTCATACTCAATATACTCCGTCAGGTGATCTGTCTTGTTCACGAACAACTCAAATTCATTGATGGAGAAGCGGCGGTAGCTCTTTGAAAGCGGGTCGCCTACCTGAGAGTTGGAAAGAAGCAGATAGCCATCTGTGAGCGCTGTCGCATCGCAGCCTTCACTGATAGATATTGCCCTGGAGAGATCTATCATTGTCTTCTTAAGAGATTCTTCATCGGAGGTCTTTAGCTTGTCTGCAAACTCACCAATGTAGCGGTAAGGAAGGCGCTTCATGTAGTCTATCTTGCCCTCAAAATATTGATGACGGATGAAGGTTTGATGGCGAAGAGAAATCAAGAAACGGACATCCTCACCGGTGACTTTCCAAATAGGAAGAACCTCGTTGACGGTGTTGAAATCATCAAGCAAGGACTGTTTCCGGTCGTTAAAGATAAGATAGCCGTTTGCCCTCTTCTCCTTGAAATAAAGGTCACGGTCATTGGCCGGAAGAGCTACCTTTGCGATATCTGTCTCACGCAGGATCTTGACAAGACGGTCATTGGATTCAGTGGTCCGTAACGGGAAATAGCCTTTATAATGCAAGGCTGGAGCTGTAATGTCAAAGTAGTAGAAGTTCCAGTAGAGCTCAGGCTTGTTCTCTGCCTTGACAAATTCTACAAGCTGCTTCACCTCCTCGCAGGAGTAGTCTCTCGTAAGCAGGAAGGATATGAAGGAGCGCAGATCACGCATGGTAATATGAAGCTCACGCTTGTACACGACAGCCCTCAGCAACCATTCCAGGCGATTAATAATCTCATCTCCAGCACTACTGTCGTTGAAAGTATCAACATTGTACTTGATGAAGCACTTGTCTGCCAGCGGACAGCCTTTGCACTTACCCCACAAATCCGGATTTGTGATGGCTTTAATCTGCTGAGAGAGCAAGCTGGGAGCGTTGCCCTCACGAGCCGTCACGGAGCGGAGGTTGAGGTTGATAATCATCAAGCCAGGTAGAAGCTCTGAATGGCCCTCGTTATAGAAATAGTCTTCAATACTCTTTTGAAGTGGCTTTAGTCCAGGCTCGGTTTCAAGGAAGTCAACCAGGCGGCCTTCATTAATTGCGATGATGCGGCCTTCGGAAGACTGGGTATAGTCAGAAGATCCGACGAATGGAGCGAAGAAGTCACGCAGGACCTCATCATTAGCCTTTTCGGACTCATCCTGAGAACCGTCGTAGTTGCTTTGGAACTTGACACCGTTCAGAAGGAACTCGGAGCCATTCTTGGTCTGGAAACTAACCCGATTGATACCAAGAGCCTCAACTTGTTTCAGGAATGCAGTCTTACCATCACCGGCATTGCCGGTAATAATAACTAACTTATACTTGAGGTTTGCAATGTCCTTCAGAAGTTTATAATCCAGTTTGGTTTTAGTATAGGTCTTCTTGTCCAGTTCGCTTTGGTATGCACCAGCGCGTGTGCCACCATTTCCATGGACACTCTGACTGTATAGAGAGTTTACATAGTCTACAATGTCATCCGCCAGCGCCTGCATCTGAGAATCATTAACCTTTTTCTCAATGCCGTCAGGGCCGATTGCTTTCAGCGCTTCTGCCATTTCCTTGGCTGAGGCAAAACGTTTGGTCCTGTCGGTTATGATAGACTTCATGATGAAATCTGCAAAAGCATCTGAAATCTTATCATTGTACTTACGGATATCGGTGGGCGCCTCATACAGCTTCGGATGCATGCTGCTTCCCGGCCACGGGTAAGCATGTGCTACCAACTGATAAAGTGTAATACCCAGGGAGAAAGTATCAGCAGATGGTCCCCAGTCAATAGTCTTATTTGTGCGGATTAAGTCTGGCGCCATGTAAGGTAAGGTGCCGGCAAAGGACTTGTCATCCGTAGAGGTGGAGATGTTGAAGTCAATGAGAACGTAACGTTCACGATTATCCCAGACAATATTGTTGGGCTTGATATCACGATGGAATAGCGGTGGAACCTTATCCTGCAAATACACCAGTGCCGAAAGGATCTGCGTAGCCATCTTATAGATCTCGCTTGAAGGAAGGCGCAAGACGCCGCTGGTGTAATCTCCAAGGTTCTCACCGTTGAGGAGCTCCATCAAGGTGTAGAACAGACCCTGGGAAGTCTTATCATTATATACGAACTGGACAATGTTGTTGTGGTGGACATCCTTCAAAGCATCAAATTCATTGAAGGTGCTTTCCGCGGAAACATCGCGGTCAAATATCTTGATTGCGTAGAATTTATTCTGAATCAAGTGTTTAGCCTTGAACACCTTGCCGAAGCCACCTTTGCCGAGCTGGTCATACAACACCAGTGACTGAGACACCTTCATGCCCGGTTTCATATCTTTGAGATTCAACTGTGCCTCAACTGTTTCAGGTTTATCTCCCTTCTTCTCAGACTCAGTGAGATACATGTTGATAAAATCAATTACCTCATCCGCTTCACCCCAACGTTTCTGGAGATTTGCCGTGATCGTGTGTTTGACAATCTCATCCATCCATCCCGGAAGGTCACTCACGACTTTTGATGGCAATTGTTCCTCTTCAAGTTCGCCTTTCTGCAGTTTGAAAAGAAGCGTGCTGGTGAAAGGAAGCTTTCCGGTCATCAGGCGGTAGAACACAACACCCAGAGAGAAAAGGTCGCTACCATGGCAGAATTTGCCATCCACCATTTCAGGTGCCACATACGGAGTATCATTACCGGGCACCGAAGTCATAACCGTGAAGCCAAGATCTTCATGCCCCTGGAAGTATGAAAGGCCGAAGTTTGCTAATGCGGCCGTCCCATCATTGAGGAGATAGATGTTCTCCGGACTTACGTCTCGATGGGTAATATCGTGGCTATGGGCAACCTTCAAGGCTTTGGCAATGTCCAGAATGATACCCAATTTCTCCCGCTGCGTGAACGTCTTGCTCTTGAGCTTGGCTTCCAGAGAGGCCCCTTCCAGATACTCACTGTACTCGTAGAAATATGTATGGTCGTCATTGAACTGGAAGCTGCTCTTGATGATGTTGGGACAGGTTTCTATCTGCTGTAGGGCGAACTTGGCATTCTGGGCGCTCAATGTCAGGCGTTCCAGTTCTGGTTGGCTCTTTCCTGCGATGCTAAGCGGATATTCGCGTACCTTGTATTTTTTAGTGGCAAAAATCTTGGGCTGACAGAGATACTCCGTGTATTCTTCATTGGACTGGAGCGTATCCAGAATGGTGAAATCCAGAATCTCCTTCTTTTTCGAGTAATGCTGGTGGGAGGACTCTCCAGACAGATAATCCGCAATCTCCTGCTGGATGTCTGCCATATAATCCGCATCCCTTCTCAAGCGCTCATTGTCGGTAAGATAGTTAATGAGTTCATTGTTGAGGAGGAAAGTCTGTTCATAGCAGTCAGAGTGAGGGTCCAAACCGAACTTCGACTGGCCAGGATAACTAAGCGTGACAACCGTCTGGATAAGACCAAAACGCCAACCAGGATTCTGATTCTGGAGCTTAGCGGCCAGAATCTTGGTTTTGAGTGTAGCTGTCTTGTGCGGGTTCTTTCGCTCTACGCCATTAACGACCCAGGTGAAATCATCCCCGAACAAGCTGCCGTTCCAGTCCTTGTTCTCGATGTGGTAAATCCCATGCGGGGCAATTACGATGGCATCATACTCCCAGTATTTGACGGCCCCCTGTGGCGTCTTGCTGGGATATTCCCCATTGGGGATTACCAAGTAATTGTCCGGCAACTTCACATACAGAAAATCCAGTAAACGCTTCTCTCCTGCGTTTACCGGATCGTCTCCGAGATGTGTCTTGATGATTTTTGCCATATAGTTTGTGTCATTATTCGGTTAAGAACTGCGTTTCTCTATTTCCTGCTCTACTAGCGTTATCGCTTCTAATTCTTTCTTGGCGGCTTTACCCCAGCAAATTCTATATTTCTCAGCTAGTAAAGCAACTTGTTCCATTTCATTTTCCTCAAAAACAGGAATAGGTATCACAGATAAGAGAGGAGGTTCAACATGTTGTATAACAGATCCAAAAATAGGACGCTGAATTAAAGCCTTACCGATTCTACTTGATAGAAAAGCGAACGTATAACCTCCTCTAAGTACATTATTCGGGATAATCCGAATAACATCCTCAGAAACGAGTTTTTGGGCATGCTGCTCATTTGTATATACAACATCACCGATGGTGCCGGAGCGCGGTAATAGTATCCACCCTTCCTGAATAAGATAGTCATCTACATTAGGTGCCTTTCGGGATAGTTTCTTCTTACTGTCAGGTATCGATAGGAACAAATCCGTACCGCCTAGAAACGAGATGCCATCTTTGACATACATTCTCTTTACAATATCAGGACGCCAAATAGCACAAGTGGCATCCCCCAACGTTCTCCAAGAGAAATGTGACTTTATATAGTCTTCATACTGTCTTCCCGAAGACAAATGGTAAGAAGCTTCAAGTCTATGGATTTGAGAATTAAAAACAGTTGAAAAAGAAACACTTCCAGTATTATAATCTGTGAATTCTGAAGGAAAATGGGACTCTATTAATTGATGAGCTCTTTTCAAAGCCCCAATTGATTCTTCCCTTAATCGAGCAGCGTCCTTGATTAGAGCATCAATGGAAGTTTGAAAAGCCATTGGAAACTTTGGCACTATGATAGACTTCGCATGTTCCGCATTAATATGCTTTACAACACCCCCAAACTGCGACTGGGTTAACTGATAGTATCCGTATTTCCCAGATAGGAAGGCGAATAAACAACCTCGAAGAATCTCCTTATCATTTGGGACAATACGAATAAGATCATGGGTCGCAATCCTGTTTTCAAACACTTCGTTTGTATAGGTTACGTTCCCTAATGTTCCTGAACAAGTAACTAAAATCCAGTCCTTATGTAGCATCAAATAAGAAAGTTTCGACGCCTGCTTTTTAGAAAGATAGTAACCGGTGTCGAGGTTCGCCAAAACCGTATCAGATGCTGCTAGATAAGGCAATCCGTGTTTTGGATCCTTTACGAAAACTCGAGAGAAGATATTACCGATAAATACTTTATCTGAAGATGACGCCACATCCGTAGTGTCATAAGGTAAAGAGCCAAGAGCCAAACGAACCTTCGTAGCTTCGCTTAGATGATAAGAAGGGTCAAATCTATAAGAATTGCCCACTACATCATGATATGAGATTGAAGAAGTCTTCATGGTACTATGATAAAAACTCCCGATAAGCAGCTGCCACATCTGGCAAGTCGTCATCTAACATCTTTATACGCTCCTTACGTTCCTTAACAACGGAACGTCCATTCTCATCTGTTGATAGCCATTGTTTTATGTTGTCGAAAAGCAATTCTGCGCCATCTTCATCCTTTTTGAAAATTTGATTTCCACGTCTATCCTTCCCTACCTTTTCAACAACAGCCATGAAGACATTATAATCATCATCAGCGAGAGGAATAAGCTGTTCAGCATCCGTCTTCTTCTGCATAAAAAGAAGAGATGCTTGAACACCAACCTGAGGTAAGAAAGTTTCGACGGGTAAGTCGACAGAAGCCATCAACTTAAAATGCTTTAAGACCCACAAGCGAACAGACTCCATATTAGGATTGCCCAGGATGCCGTCAGGCAATACGATGGCCATTTTTCCACCAGGTTTCAAAAAGCGGTAGCAGGCCTCGATGAAAAGTACCTCAGGAGCAGTAGAATTCAACTCATAATTCTTGGCGATCTCTGGATCCACCTCAACTTTAGCGCCGAATGGAGGATTCGTGAATACCATGTCGAATTTACCCTGGGCGTTATCGTCTGCGGTCCCAAACGGAAAATCCTTGTCCTTACTGATAGCGATACTGTGATTGACAGCTTTCGCAATACGGGGTACATCTGGCTTTGAACCACCAGGATACTCCAACGAATTGATATTGTAAATATTGGAATGGCCATCACCGGACATCACCATGTTCATACGAGCCGCCTTCTTAAGATCCGGGTCAAAGTCGAAACCAAAAATCATATTGGATGCGTACTCGCGCACGAGGTCATCAATCTCAGGAGAGTTGTATTTGGCATCCAAAAGTGGTCCTTCCAGATCCGGGTACATGTTTTTGGTCATTTTCCGGCGAACATGATCCAGGACCATCACTAGGAAGCCGCCGCTGCCGCAGGCCGGATCCAGCACACGCGTATTCTGGTCCGGGTCAAGCATTTCCACCATGCACTTAATGATGTTGCGCGGAGTAAAGAACTGGCCGGCTTCCTGCTTAAGCGTATTAGAAACGATGGTTTCATATGCAGTGCCTTTAACGTCCACGGTTGCATCGAGGAAAGAGTATTTGGCCAACTCACTTGCCACATACGCAAGGCCGCGGTCGGACAGGCTAATCATCTCATTGCCATCGAACACATCTTTGAAGGTCTTACTATCTTTCAACTCCTGGAAGATACCCTTGATACGAGCAGCAACAGCTGCCTGACCTTCTGTGGTATTCATCTCCTTGACGCCCACCCAAAACTTACGGCGATAGCTAACACCGTTTTTTGCATCGATAAAGCGACGCTTCTCGTCATAAAGCTTGCAGAAGATGAGGTTCAGAAGCTCCCAGAATGCGGTTTTCTTCATGCCCTCGTTGCCGTAGATGTAGTCGTGGCAGCGTTTGAATGTGCGGACCAAAGACTCGTTTGCCGGTTTACGCGGTGCGGCTTTATCTCCGGAGGCAACCAAGTCCTCCATTGTCTGGTTGATGGCTGGGAAATCGGAGAGATCCTCAATTGTGGCTTGCCCCCATTTATCTTCGAATTTGCCGACGAAGCGCAAGTCCTCTCCATTTGTCCAGCAACCGAATTCGCAGCCTGTGTATATAAGGATGGATTCCAAAGAGGCCATAACACCAGCCTTCTTGTCGTTCCACTTGACTTTGGCGTCCTTGGCCACGATGATTGCACGTATTAAGTTATCGGCATCGTGTGCCATCCCGTGGTCAAAAATAGCTAAGTCTATCTTGGCAGTTCGTTTCTTATCCTCTTCGTCGGTGTATTTCAACGAGAAATCCCGCTGCATATCCTCCATGGCGAAACCATATTCTTCAGACATTGTCTGAATCATAAATTGGAGGTTGTTCTCTTTTTCGGTGGCCTTTACAATCTTGTTTGTCAGGATGCAGATCAGCTGATCTTCATTGAGGACAATTTCCTCGGAAGGCACCTGCTTCTGGGAATCGGTCATAGTGGGGTCGGTATTAGCTTACAAATTTGGTAAAAAATCCTGCTTAATTTCTGTCCATCTTGTCCATCTACACTACACCATGAAACTTTTGGGCTTCAATGGCGTATATCTTTCTGCAAGGCTGAACAGCGTAATTTGACAAATTTACAAAATTACTCTCAAATAGCCCGCAAGTTAGTTAAAAAGTTTCAATTCTAAAGGGTATTACACTATGACAAACACCATTTTCTTCTCCTTCACTGCACCCAATAGTAACGAAACTGTCACTCTTTACCCCCAAACTGTAAATCGCTTTTATCAATCTATTCCTCGTTAATTTGTCATAAGCCAAGTATTTTTTACCATTGTAGATGTAAGCCACATTCAATTTACAACTGCCCATATGGATCAACCCAGAGTAGAACGCATTTTCCGGCTCATGCGCCTCATGGCGGGAACACATATTACACAATTGAGGAGCTTGCCAAGCAACTGGACATCACCGAGCGCTCCGTCTACGGATTGGGAACTGTGGTTCTAGGGGTGTCTGTTCATTTTGTGATTATTTCCTTATCTTTGTAATTGGGCCTTGAGATGGGCCCGAGATTACGAACGCATGCGTTCGCAATTGAACTGGACACACTACAGGACCCTGATACAGATTTCCGACCCGGATAAACGGGAGTATTATGAACTGGAGGCCGCCAAGAATTTCTGGACAGCCAGGGAGTTGGAGCGGCAGAAGAATTCTCTGTTGTATGAGCGTCTGCTGAAAAGCAGTGACAAGGAGGCTGTACTGGCCGTGGCCCGCAAGGAGCGAATTCCATCTTCGCCATCTGAGGT
>AUXO014329836.1_pt1 | contig 14040 bp, 14 predicted proteins | sample 768731 | NCBI WGS metagenome assembly AUXO01 (sample SAMN02715735, study PRJNA202380) | gut metagenome | biome: sheep rumen | host: Ovis aries | place: New Zealand: Palmerston North | reverse complement strand
TAAAAAGAAGATAAGTATTACTTACCTTCTATATCATCTAGGAAATTATTAATAATAACCATTCTATCATCTATTTCTTTTAGTGATGCTTTATTTAACATATCAAAATTAATGGCTACTTGTTTTTCTTCTTTTTTAGGTTGAGGTTCAGGATTTTCTTCTATATGTTCTTCTATATTGGTGAATATTTCTTTATCTATAGGTAATGTTTCTAGGTAGGTATTTATTACTTTATCTTTTACAATATAGGAACCATTACTATATCTATCCATAATAGATATATCTGTTAATTTTACTTCTTTTGTTTCTTTATTTGTTACTACTTTTATGATGGATTTATTATCTGTTACAAAGACATTTACTATATGACTAGGGTTACTCTTTATTTCTTTCATGAATAATAATCCTCTATTGCCTCTTGTTCCTAAATCTATTTCTGTAAATTTCATTCTTTTAGCAGTTCCTTTATCTGTAATGATGGTAATATATTCTATATTATCTTTAAATAAAATACCACTTACTACTTCGTCATCTCTTAAATTAATAGATTTTACTCCACTTGCTTTGATTCCTACTGGATTAATTTCACTTGTTTTATACCATAATCCATATCCTCTTTTTGTTACTACTAATACATTTGGATCATTACTATATGTTACATTAATTACTTTATCATTTGGTTTTAATTTCATCATATTAATGGCTTTAGAATATCTGCTTACTTTGAATTCATTTAGTAATGTTCTTTTTACCATTCCATTTTTGGTAAATGATGTTATATAAATATTTTTATCAAAATCATATACTGGCATTGCATTTACCACTGTTTCTTCTGGAGAAACAGTTATGATATTACTCATATGTTTTCCTGCATCTTTCCATTTCATATCTGGTATTTCGTGTACAGGTATATATAAATAATTACCTAAGTTTGTAAAAATTAATAGTGTATCTAGGGTATTCATATTATATAATCCTATTACATAGTCATTTTCTTTTAAAGATAAATCTTCTATATTTGATGCAGCATAACTTCTTAAAGATGTTCTTTTGATATATCCTTCATTTGTTACTACTACCATAACATCTTCTTTTGGTATCATAGCATTTGTATCTATTTTTACTTCAGTAATTTCTTCTCTTATTTCTGATTTTCTTGGATGAGCATATTTCTTTTTTATTTCTTTTAATTCCTCTTTAATTGTTTTATCTAATATATTTTTATCAGAAAGAATTGCTTCTAATTTTTTCATTTCACTTTCTAATTTTTTCATTTCTTCTTCTAGTGATACTATATCTGTATTGGTTAATCTATATAATTGTAATGTTACTATTGCATCTGCTTGTTTTTCAGTAAAGCCATATTTTTCCATTAGATTTTTGATGGCATCTGCTTTATTTTTAGAGGCTCTAATTGTTTTTATGACTTCGTCTAATATAGAGATTGCTTTGATAAGTCCTTCTACAATGTGATATCTAGATTTGGCCATCCTTAAATCGAATTCACTTCTTTTGGTTACAATTTCTCTTTGATGTTCTATGTAGGCATCTAGTATTCCTAGTAATCCCATTAGCATTGGCCTACGGCCACATATTACTACATTATTAAAATTATAAGATATTTGTAATTCTGTATTTTTATAAAAATAATTTAAAATATTTTCGGCATTGGCATCTTTTTTTAAATCAATTGCAATTTGTAATCCTTCTTTATCGGATTCATCTCTTACTTCTATTACACCATCTATTTTTTTATCTATTCTTATTTCATCCATTTTTCTTACTAATAAAGCTTTATTTACTTCGTAAGGTATTTCATGAATTAATATTTTATTTTTTGTGATTTCTACTTTTGATTTTATCATAATTTTGCCACGGCCAGTTTCATAGGCACTTTTGATACCATCTATTCCTTCGATAATGGCTCCTGTTGGGAAATCTGGTCCTTTTATATAATTCATAATTGTTTCTAATCTGCATGTTGGATTATCAATTCTGTGGATGGTAGCATCAATTACTTCTCCTAAATTATGTGGTGGTATATTTGTAGCATATCCAGCTGAGATACCTGTTGTTCCATTTACTAATAGATTTGGAAATCTACTTGGTAAGACAGTTGGCTCTAATAATGTATCATCGTAATTTGGAGCCATAGCAACAGTATCTTTATCTATATCACGAAGCATCTCATTTGCTATTTCTGATAATCTTGCTTCTGTATAACGGGAAGCGGCTGCTGAGTCTCCATCTATTGATCCGTTGTTACCTTGCATATCTACAAATGGCTCTTTCATTTTCCAGTCTTGACTCATACGTACTATTGCTTCGTAAATGGAAGAATCACCATGTGGGTGATATTTACCCATTACATCACCGACTGCACGAGCACTCTTTTTATACGGTTTGTCAAATGTGTTGTGTTCTTTGTACATAGAGAATAGTATTCTTCTTTGTACTGGCTTTAATCCATCTCTTACGTCTGGAATTGCTCTATCTTGAATAATATATTTGGAGTAGCTACCAAACCTTTCTCCCATTATTTCCTCTAGTGAATAATTGTATATTTTATTCATTATGTCTTCCATCTCTATCACCTTATCAAATCTTATCATATTTTTTTCATCTTGACAAGGAAGTTAACTATTTCATATCTTCTTTATTCCATAAATTCTCTTCTATTTTTCTTTCCTCTGCTATGTCTTCTATTGTTTTTATAAATATTGTTAGATTTATACTATCTTCATCACTTGATGAAGATAGTATTTTTGCTTCTTTTACTTCTTTTATATTTGAATTATTTTTCATCATTTTTTCTTTTACATAATTTATGGCTTTATTTTTGGCAATATCTTCTGTATATACTTCATCTAATACTTTGGTTTCATATTGTTTTTCTTTTATTAGTTTTATTTCTAGTAAATTGGTTTTTAATAGTATTTTATCTTTAGATATATAGGTTTTATAATTTGAAAAAGGTGTTATCTTTTTATTTAATACTACAATAGAATACGTTTGTTTTTTTCTTCCTGTTAATTTTTTTTCTTGATAAATAAAGGGATAGTCTAATTTTACTTTATACCATACTTCTCCTAGTACCATTCCTTCTGCTATGGTAGGTATTTTTTCGGTGTTTGGTAAGGTAATGTAACCTGCTATTATAATATCTCCTTTTTTGACATAGTCATTTACTCTTTTTAATTTTTCTCCTCTTATAGCGTTTATTTCTACTATTACAGCTTCTTTTTTACTAACAATATTTTGATATTGTTTTTCTTCTTTCTTTTTGGTTATTTTTCTTTCTTCTACTCTTACTGTATATTTGGTTCCTAGATTAATTATTTCTATCCATTCTAATCTATCTTTATTATTTTCTAATATTTTATCTTCTATTTTTTCTAATTCATTATAATTTTTCTTCCATTGATATTTTTTTATTCCATTTCTTTTTAATTCCTCTTTTAACAGATTTCTTATTTCTTTATCTTGATGTATTATTTCTATTGATAAAATTAATCTAGAACATAGAATTAAAATAGTTAGTCCTAATAAGGTAAAAAATAAAAGAACTCTATTTTTCTTAATTGCCCTTTTTATTTTTATTCTTCCTTTATAAGAAATAATTGTTACTTGATAGAGGATTGTTTTTATTTTTTTTATTTTTAAATATTCTGAATATTTTAATATTAGGTGAGCTTCTTTATAAGAAATAGGAGTTATTTTTAATATATGAATTCTTTTTTTTATTAATTTATTAATATAATTATTGATATTTTTTCCTTCTACTTTAATTTCTACTATATTATCTAAATTATCTAGTAATCTATTTCTCATATATTTCACCTATTTCATTTTATGTGAAATTTGTTTAGTTATACTTCTATCATTTTTATTTTTCCAATGATTAATAATTCATCTTCTATCATTTTAGATACTACTAAATCATTACCTATTATTATTGTTTTTCCTTTTTTGTGCTTGATTACTACTTTTGTATTAGAAAAATCTTCTATTTCTAAATAATTGGTTATATGAATATAGTTATCTTTTATCGTTATGGAATATGATTTATCTGTTAAATATTTATCTATGTAATCTTTTATTTTCAATATTATCACCTATTGTTAGTTTATGATTTTTTTATTTCATTGTGATAGAAGTTTTATTAAAAAAGAACTTAATATAAATCATTAAGTTCTTTTTTTTCTTATTTTTTTTATAATGTTATTAACATTAGTGCCAAATACTTCTTTCATATTTCCAAATTTATCGTTTATATAAATGTATACGACAAATCCTATTATTCCATATAAAGTTAATATTGGTATTTGAAGTAATCTATTTTGCAAATCTATTGGTATCCATATTTTTAATATCTGGATGGTTAAAATTAAACTTATCCACGATAATAAATATGATGGTATTCTCTTTATTGTATTTAAGAATCTAAATCCATATTTTTGACGTAATATGATTAGAGAAGTTCCAATAGATAATGTATATCCTATTAAAGCTGCTGTTATGGCACCATAACTTACATTCATTCCTAATTTGTTACATACTAACATTAATGGGACATCTAAAATGCCATTAGTAATTAAACCTAATAAAACTGTTAGTACTACTAATTTGTATTTGTTAATTCCTTGTAAGGTATTAACTATAATAGTATATATTCCACCAAAAAGAGCTGTATATACAAAGTATTTGTATACAATTGGTCCATAATAGCTTTTTCCATAGAATAAAGTCCAAATTGGTTTAGATAATAAAGACATATATATAGTCATGGGAACAATGACTAGTAATACACAACCTAAGGCTTTGTTAAATTTATCATTTACTTCTTTCATATCATGTTTGGTAAATGATCCTACTATATTGGGAATCAAGCTTGTAACTAGACCAGTAGATACTGCTAATATAATATTATTTAATTTAATTCCCCAAGTAGTATATATACCAACAATAGATTCTATTATGTTTGTATTAAGGTGTAATATATCAGACATGGTTCTAGATAATAAAACCATGTCTACTGTAGTATACAAGTTATTAATTAAGCTTATTAAAATAAATGGAATAGAATAATTTAATATTTTCTTTGTAATTTCTTTTTGGCTAATTATTGATTCTTGTCTTTCTGTTTCTTGTGGTAATAAATTAGCTTCTTTTATTTTTTTTCTTAAATAAATATATGCTACTAAGCCACCAAAAAATGCGGCTGATACAGAGATTCCTACTGCATATTTTAATGGTAACTTTAATACTCTCATTGTTAGGAAGCTACCTATTAAAATTATAATAACTCTTACTACTTGCTCTATTACCTGACTGATAGAATATGGAGTAATATATTTGTTTCCTTGTAGAAATCCTTTTGTAACACTTAGGAATGGTACAATTAAGATGGCTGGTGATACTGCTCTAATTACAAAGGCAATATCTTTATAGGTATTTCCTTTCGTTGTATTTCCTATGATTAATCTTCCTATTTGTGGGGCAAAAATCATTAAAATCAAAAAAATTATAATAGATATAATGGATATTAATTTCAACGACACTTTATAGGTATCTTTCATAGCTTGTTTATTGTTTTTTGCACTGTATTCACTAGTTAATTTACTAATTGCAAATGGAAAACCTGCGCTAGAAATACTTAAGAATAATTGATATACTGTATAGCCATATCCGTATAATGCTCCTCCTTGTTCTCCTATGATAGCATTAAAAGGTATAACATAAATAACTCCTATTATTTTTACTAATAATATACCTATTGTTGCTACAATAGTTCCTTCTATAAAACTGTTTTTTTTCATTTTTTCACCTTCAATATATCAAATTATATCATGATTTGTCATTATTACTCAATAAAAAAAGTGTTATTCCTTTTGGAATTGACACTTTTTATTCTCCTACTAATTTTTTGGCAGTTCTTACCATCTGTGCTGAATAACCCATTTCGTTATCATACCAAGCTACTACTTTTACTAATTGTTTGCCATCTACTTCAATTACGTCTGTTAATTTTCCATCAACTGTTGCACCACAAGTTGATGAAATAATATCGCTTGATACGATAGGATCATCCGTATATCTCAATGTTTCGTTTTCATTTTCTTTATAAGTTTTATTGATTTCCTCTACAGTTGTATTTTGTCGTAATTCTAATACTAAATCCACTAATGAGCCATCACTTACAGGAACTCTCATGGCTCCTCCTTTTAATTTTCCTTCTAGAGATGGAATTACTTTTCCAATTGCTGTGGCTGCTCCTGTTGAGGTTGGTACTATGTTCATAGCACAGGCTCTTCCTCTTCTCGTGGCAATGCCTTTTTTATGGGATACATCTAATGTTACTTGGTCATTTGTATAGGCATGTATAGTTGTCATATATCCTTTTACAATGCCATATTTATCATTTAATACTTTTAGTACTGGGGCTAAACAATTGGTTGTACAGCTTGCGGCACTTATAATTTCTTCTGTTCCGTCTATGATGTCATCATTTACATTGTAAACAATTGTTTTTAAATCTCCTTTGGCAGGAGCTGAAATGATTACCTTTTTTGCTCCTGCTGCTATATGAGCAGATGCTGTATCTTTTGCAACAAATTTACCAGTACATTCAAATACTAAATCAATTCCTAGTTCTTTCCATGGTAATTTGCTAGGATCCATTTCACTATATACTTTTACCTTTCTTCCCTTTATAATAATTCCTTCTTCATCATATGTAATACTATCTTTATTATATATTCTATGGTTTGTATCATATTTTAAGAGATAGGCTAATTGTTCGCTATCTGTTAAATCATTGATTGCAACTACTTCTAATTCTGGTATTTCTTCCATGATACGAAATACTAATCTACCTATTCTACCAAATCCATTAATGGCTATTTTTTTCATTTTTATCATCCTCTCTATTTAATAAAAGTATACCTTATTCGTTCTTAATTATCAAGTTAATTTCTTATTAGTAACCAAATTATTATTTTAGAATACAATAAAATGATTAAGGAGGGAAAAATGAAAAAAAGAATATTATATTTTTTAGTATTGCTTATTTGTATTGTAGGTATTTTCATTGGCTTTTATTCTTTTTCTAGTCATAAAAGTAATGAAAATACTAAGGTTACAGTTGCTGAAGTTGCACATAGTGCCTTTTATGCTCCTCAATATTTGGCCTTATCTTTGGGATATTTTGAAGAAGAAGGCTTAGATGTAGATATTGTTTTGTCTAATGGGGCGGATGCTGTTATGGCGGCTGTTTTATCTAATGATGCAGATATTGGTTTTTGTGGCACAGAGGCAACCATTTAGGTTGCTGACAAAAAAGAAAAAAAATAGATAATTATCTATTTTAAAATTAATAATAGTATAATAGCCACTGCTAATACTATAAAGGACAAAATAAATATTATTACTGGTAAATCTAGTTTACGTTTTTTATTTGATTTTTTTGGCTTTAATAGGTCTTCATCCCAACCCATAAATCTTGCTGCTTCCTCTTCTTGAGTTTTTGGTTTTGAAGACTTTTTCAAGGAATTATTGTTGTCTCCATGAAATACATTATCTTTAATAATTTTTTTCATAGGTTCTTCGTTTGGTTCTGTGGTTGTTTTTTCTCTTTTTCTAATATTATTAAATAATTCTTCTCTATTAATTGGCTCTTCTTTTATTTTTTCTTTCTCTTCTTCTTTTTTGGTTTCTTTCTCTTCTTCTTTTGTTTCTATTAAACGTTCTATTGGTTCTTTAGGAAGTTCCTCTTTTTTTGGTGGTATTACCACTATTTTTCCTTTGAATTTTAATTTATCTAATAATTCATTTGCCTCTTTTTTGTCATTTTCATTTGTAACTAAGCAAATGATTTCACTTGCTACAGCATATCCTTCTTTTCTTTTCTTTTTATATTCTTCCATAATGGCATATTGAATTAATTTGGTATCTTCTTTGCCAGAAACTGGAAAGTATTTATTTTTTTTATCATTTTTTAATTCTTTTGTGGGTACTCCTATGGCAATATAAAATTGGCAAATAGGAAATTCTTTCATTTTATTTTCATTCATGTCATTATCACTTTCTTTCCATTTCATTATATCATGTCTTTTCTTTTAAGTAAAACAAGTTAACTTATTTTTTGATAATTACTTTGTAAAATGGGTTTATTCTGTAAATTCTATCTAATAAATTGGTAGATATTCTTATACAATTTGGACATATTAAATAACTATAATATTTATTTTTATATTCTTTATACTTTAATTTTAATTTTTTTTGATGAATATTACAATACGCTATATCTTTATAGACTTGTAATTCTTTAGGAATTGTTTTCTTTCTTTTTTTTATGATTTCATTTACTTTATTCCAAATACTTTCCTCTATAATGGGTGGAATTGTTATATTATCTTTATAGATAATCCAATTCTTCTCTTCTATTTTTTTTCTTTTAGAATTTTTATAATCTATTACTTTACTTTTCCTTCCACAATAATATCCTTTATATTTATAATTTTTTAATATTCTTTTTATTCTTGTACTGTCATAATTTAGTTGATATTTTGTATTAATTATTTGTGATAGGGTTTTATAATTATATTTTTCTGTTTTAAATAATAAAAATATATCTCTTACTATTTTGGCTTCGGCTTCTATAATGATTAATTTTCCTTTATTTTTTTGATATCCTAATAAGTTATTATTTCCAAGTACTATTCCTCTTTTTATTGATTCTTGTAAGCCGAAGCGGACACTTTCTGATAATTTTCTTATTTCATCTTGTGCTATGGATGCCATTAAAGTTAATCTAAATTCGCTATCGCTATAAAATGTATTGATATTATCATTTATGAATAATACTCCTATTCCTTCTTTTAATAATATATTAGTATATTTAATACTATCTATTGTGTTTCTTGCAAATCTAGAAACACTTTTGGATAGTATTAAATTAAATTTATGATTTTTGGCGTCTTCTATCATTTTTAAAAAATTTTTTCTATTCATTGCATTTTTTCCACTGATTCCTTCATCAATATATCCTTTATGTAATTTCCAATTTGGATTATTATTAATATATTGGATAAAATAATTTATCTGGTTGGTAATACTACTTAATTGTTCTTCATGATCTGTACTTACTCTTGCATAAAAGGTTACTTTTATCTTTAATTCTTCTAATCTTTTTCCTTCTTTTAATAATTCAGTTATTTCCATATTTTCACCTATTTTTATTTATGTTTATAATAAAAAAAAAGACCTTAATAAAGGTTCATTGGATTAATTGGGTATCCTCCTTTAAAAGGTTCTCCTTTATATATGGCAAAATGGAGATGGGTTCCTAAGTAAGGAGCGGATGAGGTTGGTACTGGAATTACGTTTCCTGTATTTCCCATTGTTCCTATTACTTCTCCTTTTGCTATCGTATCTTTATTTTTTACTTTTATATTTTTTAAATGCATATATACACTATAATATCCATTATTATGGTTGATTACTATATAATTTCCACCTTTTCCATTACAAGAGGTGTTTCCTGCTATACAGCCACCCATTACTTGAGTTACTACTCCATTATTAATAGCATATATGTTTGATCCATAATTAGATGATATATCAATTGCTTTATGTGAATTATTATAATGAGTTGTTATGGTATAATTATTTTCTGTTGGCCATTTCCACATACCAGATGCTACTTTTGCAGTATTATTAGCTTTATTTTTGGTATCTATCACGTGTGTTACATCTGCTACTTTTTTTGCTGGTTCTGTTTTATAATTATTTTTTAGTATAACTACTTCCTTTATACTTTTATTATTATCTTTTGTAAAAATAGAATTTAGGGTATTATTATCTATTAATAATATTATTGTAATTAATAGTATTGTACTACTAGTTAAGAATATGTTAATTTTTTTCATGATACCCCCCTTTTCATTGTGTGTTATTTTACAATATAGTTGTTAACTTGTCAATATTTTTTCTTTTTGTCAACTAGCTATGTTTATGCTAATGGAGAAAAAGATTATCCTGTTACTTTTGCAGGACTTACGAAAAGAGATGGTTCTTTTATTGTTTCTAGGACAAAAGATGAGAACTTTACTTTAGATTCTTTAAAGGGTAAATATATTATTGGTGGTAGAAAAGGTGGTATGCCTGAAATGACATTGGAATGGACTTTAAAAGAACATGGTATCAATCCTAAGGAAGATTTAACGATTGATACATCTGTTGCTTTTTCGGCTATGTCTGGTGCTTTTATAGGTGGAATCGGAGATTATGTTACTTTATTTGAACCTACAGCAACAGAACTTGAAAATCAGGGATTTGGTTATGTTGTTGCTTATTTAGGAGAACTTGGTGGGGAGGTTCCTTATACGGCATATAATGCTAGAAAAAGTTATATTAAGAATAATCCCGATGTTATTAAGGGATTTACTAAAGCAATTAATAAGGCTTTAAAATATGTACACGAACATGATGCTAAAGAAATTGCTGAACATATACTCTCTTATTTTCCAAATATGTCTTTAAATGATATGATTACGGTAGTAGAAGCTTATCAAAAGGGAGATGCTTGGCGAGACGATATTTCTATTTCTTCTGATGAATGGATACATATTCAAGATATTATTATTGCTGCTGGTGAACTGGATGAATATGCTCCTTATGAAGATTTAATTGATACCAAATACTTTTCTAATAATGAATCATAAATTATTAACACTTAAAAATATATCCAAAACATATTATACAAAAGAAAAAGAAATACTTGCTATTGATGATATTTCTTTAGATATTCATTTTAATACTATTACGGCTATTATTGGTCCTTCTGGTTGTGGTAAATCTACTTTACTAAATATTATTGGTTCTTTGGAAAAGGCTACTAAAGGAAATATTCAATCTTTTAAAGATAATTTAAAAATTGGTTATATGTTCCAAAATGATTGTTTATTTCCTTGGCTATCTATTTTGGATAATTGTTTGTTAGGTCTTAAGATTAGGCATGAACTTACTGAAGAAAAAAAGCAATATGTTATTGCTTTGCTTGAAAATTATGGTCTTAAAGATTTTATAGATAGTTATCCTAATAGTCTTTCTGGTGGTATGAGGCAAAGAGTTGCTTGTATATAGTATAGACACTTTATATTATTTTATTATTTTGTAACCATTTTTTAAATTGTTCTTCCTCTTGATATATAGGATAGTCTTCATCTGAGTTAGCATCTAGGTAATCTTTTATTTTCCCATTTTGTATTAACAGAATCGTTGGAGCATATTTAACTTTTTTATATAAAGATGTTTTTTTATACTCTATAAATGGTATTTTTAATATTTCTATTTTGTTATCTATGGCTACATTTTCAAATATTGTTTCACATGGAATTGTAAATGTGCAATAGTCATTATAGGTAAATAATAAAAATGATTTTTTATTTTTTATTAATTTATTTACTGTTTTGGTATTGGTTATTACTAAGCCTTTGCTATTATAGTATTCTTTTTCTATTATTTGATTTTTGGAAGAATGAGAATTTGTTAAAAAGTTTATTGCTAGGAATAAAATTATTATTAAGCATATTACTGCTATGATAGGTAATTTATTCTTCATACTATATTTTTGTTAATTCTTCAAAATGAATCTCATGATAAGTTACTTTCCAAAAATCATATACTGTTTTATTATTTCTTTTTGTTTTTACTTTTATATTGTTTTTTCCATTATAATACCAATAACCACCTACGTTGTATATTTTATTTTCGTTCCATCCTAGTGATACTAATAAATTTTTTGTCATACCTGCGTAGCCACCACCTCCACATATTAGAAAGATATATTTATCTTTTGGAAAATAATACTCTAATATATCTAGTGATTCTTGATAGTTGGGGATATATTTTCCTTCTTGATCTATTTTGAATAAAGTTTCTCCTTGGTAAGTATTACCTACTTCTTCTGGTAAAGAAGTTACTGGAATAATATATGGTAGTGGTATTACTTCAAATCCTTTAATAAATCCAGATAAATAAGAATCTCCTCCTATATTTTCATAATTTCCTGGATCTTTTAGCATTCTCATATCTCTATAGACTGCATCTTTTCTATTTAAATATTTATCTATTGTTTCTTCGTTAATATTTTTATCTATTCCTAATTCTCCTCTTACTCCATTTGTTGTTTCTGGTAAGGGTAATTTATTGAATGTTTTAAAATTTATTTTTGTAAATATTAAAAGCAGAATTCCTACTAATATTAGGATAATACTTATTATTTTATATGTTTTTTTCATACTAACTTCTCCTTTTATTTTCTTATCTTAGCTGTTAATCGCTTACATCTACATCTAATGTAATACTAATTTTATAGTCTTTATATTTATCTTTTACTTCATCATATATTTTTTGATAGATTTCTTCCCTATTATTGATTTTAAAATCAATAATGATATCAAAGCTGATACTTTTTTCATCTTCATCTAAATAAAAGCCATGCATTTGTAAGATTCCTTTATGAGAGAAAACTATTTTGGTAATGTCTTTTTTTGCTGTTATGATTTTTTTGTCTTTGGTGTTTATGGAATATACTCCTATTGTGTGTAACATAACGCCATATTTTTCACTTATTTTTTTAGTAATTTTTCTTGATATTCTATCAATGTCTGATACAGATAATGTATCTTCTACTTCAATATGAATAGAACCTATATATTTATCTGGTCCATAATCATTCAGTACTAAATCATAGGCGCCTTGTACTTCTTTTTCCATTGTTACATCTTTTTTTATGGCTTTTGCTAGAGAACTTTCTACTCTTAATCCTAGTATATTATCTACTGATTCTTTTATTAGTTCTATTCCTGATTTTATAATAAATAGGGATAATATTGCTCCTACATATGCTTCTAAGCTTACTTTAAATACGATATAAATTATTGCTGATGCTAGTACTGAAATGGATAAAATAGCATCATTGAAGGCATCTGATCCACTGGCTACTAGTGAATCAGAATTTACTTCTTTTCCTTTCTTTTTTACATATAATCCAAGTATAAATTTTATCATTATACCTGCAAGGATAATTATTAAAGTAGTAGTACTATAATCTGCTATTTCTGGATGAATTATTTTCTTTATAGATTCTATTAAAGCTGTAATTCCAGCATATAATACTATAGCAGATACAATCATTGATGTCATATATTCTATTCTTCCATATCCATATGGGTGTTTTTTATCTGGGGACTTTCCTGCTAATTTAGTGCCTACTATGGTAATAATACTTGATAGGGCATCACTTAAGTTATTTACTGCATCTGAAATAATGGCTATGGAGTTGGCAAGAAGACCTATCATTGCTTTAAATCCTGCTAATACTATATTAGATATTATACTTATAATACTTGTCCTTATCACTATTTTTTCTCTCTGTTTTTCCATTTTTCACCTCTTACTAATATTATAGCATGTTTTTTTATTTATGTTATGTCATTTTCCTTTTGGAAATTGTACGTATTTCCAACCGATACTTTTATATACATCTGATGCTCTTGGTAGATTCATTATTCTTGCTATGAGTAAATTATATACTTCATCAAACAATATTAAGCTACATAATAAGATGCTAATGGTTAAAAATAATTTTTTATTTAATTTTTTTGATATTTTGATACATATTGGTAAAATAATATATATTAATATTAAAGATGATATTCCAAAGAATAGAACACTTCTTAAACAAACAAATCCTCCTATGTTGCCAAAGTTTAATATTTCAGTATTATAGTCCCATAATCTTAGTCCTCCTGTTATTTTATAAATTATTAATCCTGAGAAATATTCTAATATGCCACTTGATATGGTACCTATTAAAAATATTTTTAGTGGGTGTTTTTGTTCTTTATGAGTAAGAAATAAAATAATAAGTGCTCCTATTGCATATATATTTATCCATGGTAAAAAATTTCCACCTTGCATATAGAATTCTTTCATTCCTCCATTAAAATAATAAAATATGAATTCATATATCCA
>AUXO014498456.1_pt1 | contig 14042 bp, 18 predicted proteins | sample 768731 | NCBI WGS metagenome assembly AUXO01 (sample SAMN02715735, study PRJNA202380) | gut metagenome | biome: sheep rumen | host: Ovis aries | place: New Zealand: Palmerston North | reverse complement strand
CTACTTAAACCTGAACATGAATACCATGCACCATTACTCATATAACAAGGTGTTGATGAGTCCCCTGCACTGCCTGTTATTTTTGCTTGATATATTGCATTTAACAATGTCTGTATATTGCTACTTAAACTTGTAACATTCGATAATGTTCTATCCGCATAATCATAAGCAACCCAAGCGGTCGTATCACTTAAAGCACTTGTATTGTTATTTATTAATGATTGATATAATTGAACATTTGTACCATTTATTAATTTTACAATACTACCTTGATAATATGTTGTTCCGCTATCCCATTCAGGTATGCCCTCTTGCAATAAATAATTTAAAAAATAAGATTGTACTTTATCTAAACCGTTACGTTCTTGTAATGTAGGATAACAGTTTTCTCCTACTATTGCTGCTTGCCATCCATTTTGCCATGCCGGTAAAGATTGGATTTCTGTTATATCAGTAGTAGTAACTTTTGTACCTGCATTAAGTGAGCCGAATTGTCCAACTTCTGTTGCATTTTCTGCAAAAACCTTACTTGTTACTCTTTGTAATCTTGCCATTTTTAAAATATCCTATCTAAAATTATTTGACACCCTGACGGTGTTAATAAACAGTTTTTTAGCTGTGCTAGTCTTATTATACTATACAATGAATTATTATAATGATAAGTTACTTGTTGTACTCCCCATGTTGTATATACTAAATTCCCAAAAATATTATGAATGGTATCATCTATACTTTTATTTGTATTGACTAAATTATTTTTAGCAATTTTTAGTTTAAGTAGTGTTCTAAAATCATTGTCGCTTAATCGATTAGTAGTTGAAATTATATCATTGTAATTTAAATATGCACCGTCCTCTGCTGTTTCATTGTTCCAATCTTTATAACAACCTTGTAAAATGTTAGGTGCTTCATTCCAATGATAATATGCTAACCATAATTTATTTTCATAACTAGCACCTGCAAAATATCTATCTATACCCTCCCACATTCCGATTATATCAAGTTGATAACCGACTGCAGTTTCAATATCAAACCCGTTTCTAATCTGCCATAAAAGCATATTTGCTAATAGTGATTTGCAATGTAATTTAACGGTTTCCATTGCCTTTGGTAAACCGTTGTATTGGATTTCAAGCAAATTTGTATATGCCTGTATAATCTCATTTTGCATTTCATCATAATTAGTGTTCATTAATATTGAACCTCTGTAATTGTTATATTATTTGCATCAACTGTAAATATATTTTGCTTACTTGCAGTTTCAATAAATTCTGTCCATGTGTTGCCGTCTGTGCTAATTTCTAAATAGGTACAAACACCGCCACCGCCATTTGCTTCAATTGCTTCTTGTGCTATTGTAACAATTTCAGCACTGTCGGCAAATTGATTTATTTTAAATTTTAAATTTTGTACTATATAATTTTTGATACCTTGTTGATTGATAAACATAATTTCCGCATTTGTATGCTGAAAGTTAAATTTAATGTATAAAGGTACTGCAATAGGTCTATCAAAATTTACACCTAAAACTTGACCGCTTGCTGTCGGTACATCAATACTTATATTTCCTTTTGTTCCTGAACCAGCCATGTTTGCATATATAACAGTAGCAATTTCTGCGTTACTTCCACCCTCTGCAATTACCCATATATAACCTATAGGAATACCGTCTGCATCTGTTGTACTTGGATAATTTTTATAGTCATGATTATAAACCGCTGCTTGTGTTAATCCGTTAAGTTCTAATAATTGCCCTAAAATACTATCACTAGCATTCTGTGATTGGTTTTCTAAACCTCTCTCACGTCTTATAGCAAATTCATCATCTGTTTCTTGATTTTCTCCTATAGTTGTAGGTGATGATGAGTTTGTTACAGATGTAACACCGTTTATTATTGTTACTTGGTTAGTAATTGTATTTAAAACAGGTTGAACAAGTCCGATATTTTGTGCCCTAAATGGTAATGTATAAGTGCCTGCGGTTAAAGTTGTAGTATCAATTAAGAAATACTGATTACCGTTATTATCAGCAATTGCATAACTTGTTGCATTAACATCATTGTAATTTGCATCTAAGCCCTGCAATGTAACTGTTTTATTTACTACGATTGTAATAGGCACAATTGTAAAAGTTCCGCCTTTACGAGTTAAATTGTTAAGTGCATATCTAACATCTTGAATACGTCCTCTGCAAGCTGTCGGATTAAAAGAGTTAAAAACTCCCATTGTTAATTCTCTTAAATCTACATTTATTTGTGTAAAAATATCTATTAATTGCCCGTCTTGCGTATTACTACCGATAGCAATATCATCACCATAAATAGACTTATAGCCATTTTTTAATGTTGTTTTAATTTCTTCACTTGTTGCAACTTGTAAACCGTTTTCATCTAATAAATCAGGCATTTTTACTCCTACATATTAAAATTTATTGTTAAAGGATTTTGGCTAAAAATATGAGTAATTGTAAATTGTGTTGTATATGTTCTATCTGATATAAAACTTTCAAAATTTTCTAAACTTAAAACATAAAATTTATTTGTAACTAGATTTTGTATATCTGCATCTAATAATTGACGTTGATTTTTATTCCCTAATCTTGTTTTCCAATCAATTCCTGCTTCTAAATCGGCAAACCAATCATATTTCCATTCTTGCAATGATGTTTTTAAATCTTGTTCAACTGCTAAAGAATTATCAACATAAAAATTAGTTGATGCATTGCCAAAAGTCCAATCATTATCAGCTGTATTAACTCTTATTTTTAGCATAATTAAATCCTTATTTAATTATACTATAACACCACCTGTCGGATTTCCTTGATTACCATTTGAATGTGTATGTGATGTATAAGGTTGACCGTTAATAATTAATGTGCCATTAATATTAATAGTATTAGCGGTTAAATTAATCGTATCAGCATTTATGTTTAAATTACCGGTTGTTGTAATATTAAAATTACCGTCTTGTGTCGGTTGAGCAAGAGGAATGCAAATAGCATAATTAAATGAGTGTAATTCATCTGTTTTACAAATAGATACTTCGCCTGTTTCAAAATAACTTGTAAATTCTCTGTCATTAAAAAGCAATAAACAAGGTTGATTTTGTAACAATGGATAATTGATATTATTTTCACTGTTACCCATGTAATAAATCTTTGCGGTTATTGGCGGATATTCTTTTGCTTCTGATAACCCATTAGCACTTGTACCTAAAGTTTTTTTATTTGTCAACAGACATTCTGCTTCAAGTCCGTTTACACTTTGTATTATACCGATACGCATACAATTGATTTTAGCCATTATTTCAAACTGCTTTAAATCTAATATATGTTTTAATGTCGGATTATTGGCATAATTGCTAAAATTATCTGTCATTTGCTATTTTACCTCTGCTTGTAGTAATATCAACATGAATAAAACCGCTACCTAAATACTTTCTACCGTTCCAAAATTTTACTAAGTTTTGATATGTGTAATAATTCGGTACACCTATAATTGTAAAATCTAATGCATAACCTTGAATATGTGATGAATTAGGATGTGCATTAGGTATTGTTGCGTTATATGATGAACTTCTCCAACCTGAATTGATTTGTACTTTATTATTAGGATAAAATTTATCAACAAAAGATTGTAATGTAGTTGCTACTTTATAAAGGTTATTCATTACAGTTAAACTTGGTACACTACCCTGCTGTGAATAATTTAATATAACTTCATCCCACCAAATATTTTTGCTTATACGTTCATGTGGTACATAATTATTTTTTATTATAAAATCTCTTATACGTCTGATTTGACCGAGAATAATATTATCAACTGATTTAACTTGAAAACCTTTTACTTCACTTAATGGCTCATAAGTCGATATTCCGCTAAAGATTTGATTTGAATTAGGTATTAAAGCACCGATATATAAATTAAGAGTTGTTCTTGCTTCGCCTGCAACAGCACCGCTTATTGTTCCTGTGTGATGTATGCCTACAACTTTAAATTGCCCATTAAAAATAGGTGCAGTTCTGCTTTCAATCTCTACTAATTGACCTACAACCATTTTAGGTTCAAAGATTAAATCAGCTTCAACGTTTGTATCTCTACGTCTTGGCGTTCCTAAAAGACCTGTTTCACTTGTTATTTTAGGTATTGATACATCTGCAAGCACTTCATTATTTTGTAATATATTTACTTGGTTTAAATCTATTACAACGTGATTACCTGTTAATTTATTCAACGCAACAAAAGTTTTATCATCAACAATTAAGCTATTAGTTAAAGTTCCCTCTAAATTACCAATAGCACCGATTTTTAAGTTAGGAAAATCATTAATTAAAGCTTTTGCAACTTCTTTTTTTTCTGTTCCTGCTGCAAATTTATGTATTGAATAACTTTGAATAATATCATTATCAAATGCTTGTATTTCTGTTATTATATTTGGCGTTTCTTCTTGACTGTATGCCTGTTGTACTCTGCCTGTAAAAATCAATGTTAAATCATCACCATAACCTGCATAAAAATCAACAAAACATTGACGATTTATATTGTATCTGTCTTGAAAAATTTTTTCTCTTGTCTTTGGTGCAAGATTATATAATCTAAAAGTTGCTGTATTTGCTTGACTGCTTGTATTTCTGTTTATATCAAATTCACAAGTCAAAGGGAATTTTATTGTTAATTCTATTGCTTCCTCTGTTTCTGTTGCAGGTGCAGTATAAACAAGTTTGTAATTTCTTAAAAATTTATTGCTCATTAAATACTACACTTTCAACTTCTTCAACTTCTTGTTTTGTTAATAAAAACATCCGTACTCTATTATTAACAAAGTCCTCAATGCTATATGGTTCTACATGATCATCCGCTGCAAAACCTATGCCAAAGGGTATCATGTTTCTAAAATGTCTTAATAAATTAGGAAATAATGCAACCTTTAAACCATAAATTGAAATATCATTATAAATAACATCACAAAACCAACTCATTTGAGTAGGCATAAAACGCAAATTAAATTGTACTAGTTCTTTTGTATCAAGAACAAGTTGCATTGTTTGTGTCGGTTTATTTGTGATTTGTGTTATTATTTGCATTTTAATTACCTATAAATGTTCTATAAAGTGTTGATACAAGTTCTTGTTGACCTTGTACCTTACCTAAATTTTCTGTAATAGCTTTTTGCTGTGCCACTCTGCCTGCGTATTTTTTAGTATTTACGTTTACTAATTGTGTAGCAACAGAGTTATACTCTTTTACTGTAACATTTAAATCCGATACACTTGTGCTGTCGCCCTGTTCTATATGAACATCTTGAATAAGCATATTGTCAAAAGTTCCGTAAGGTGTTTTAACGGTTACAATTGTCCTATTATCCCTTAAATCCCTTAAAGCTTGATAAACTTGTTCTTGTTTACTTGCAGGTGTTGATTTATTTTTATTAAAAATATCTTTTATATTTTTAAAACTATTGATATAACGATTAATAGAACTTTCAACATACCTCGAAGCGTTGACAACAACATTTGCATAACTACTTATAGGTGGTAACAATGCACTAATCGGAGCAATTTTGCTAAATGCGTTTTCTATTGCTCCGGTAACCATTAATGACCTATCATAAACTTTTTCTGCAACAAAACCTGATAATGTTATTTCTATAGGTTTTATAGCCATTGTATCTTGTACAGCAGTGTTATCTTCGACATAATGGTCTGTTATGTCAGCTTGCATACTTAAACTATCATTTTTAATAATATCGAATAGCACCTCAATGTTTTTTAGTTGATTATTGAGATTTGCTGTATATGTTAAGGATGATGTTAATGTTAATTGTTGTGCCATATTAATAACTCGTGTCGATTTGTAATTCTGCGTTCATTAAATCTGTTGTCTGCATTGCAACTTGTTGCGGAATAAATGAACTTGTTGAAATATAATTATTTTGTGTTACTGTACGATTATTATTTATAGATGATGTTTGTGGTAATGGTGTTAACAAATGATTATTAATATCAGGTGATAAAGGTTTAATAATCATATTTGTTAAAGGATTATTTAATATTTTATCAAAATTTTCAGTTAAAAAGTTTGTAGGTGTTTTTTCTTTCTTTCTATTACCAAAAAGCTTCCCTGTTATAGATTTACCACCTGCAAACCATACGGCAATATCCTCTATTATTAAATATAACCCTGTTAAAGCTGCAATAATTGGATTAAATCTTGCTAAAATAAACATAGCTAAACCACCTAAAGCAAGCTTTAATTGCGGTATCATTTTTAAAACATTTTGAATAATATCTATAAATTTACTTCCTTGTTGCAATATATTTGCAAAATTTTTACTAAAATTTATAAATGCAGGCAGAACTTTTAAAATTATTGTGTCTTTCAAGTAATTAAGTTGCATGTGTACAAGCCGTAAACCCATTGCATATTGTTGCATTGCTTGCCTTTGTGCAGGACTTAACATATATTGATTAGCAATTGCAGAATATTGTTGCATTTCTTCTTTACTCATGCGTAATATTGTCAACATTTCAGGACTTAAACCCATTTGTTGAATAATATTTGTTGCCGTCATATCGTCAATGCCTTTTATAGCTTGCCTTAAATCTTCAATAACTTGAACGGCATCTTTACCAACAGGACTAATTCCTAAAAGTTGAAATGGTGCTATGTTACCCTCACCTAAACGAATTTGAGCAAGATTACTTTCTAATGCTTGCATACTTCCCATAACATTTTCAGGGTTTAAATTATAATCAACAAGCATACCTGCACCTGCTATTTTGTTTACATTAGCAAGTGCAAGTCCTGTTTGTCTATTAAAATTTATGTATGCTTGATTACTCTTTAACATTGAGTTTGCAAGTCTATCAAAAGCAATATAAGCTGCACCTGCTGCAACCGCCATACGTCTTATAGTTTTAAAGATGTTATTAAATGAAATATCAGCTTTTTTAGATTTTTTGTCAGTATTATCTAACAAGTCATCAACTTTTTTCTTTGTTTTGTCGATGTCTTTATCATCTGTTTTAAAACCTAATTTTATAAATATTTCATCTATTGGACTTGCCATTAATTAGTTTCCTTATTAAGTTCAATAACTTCATTGTTAAAGTCATTCACAAACTGCATATAATTATATTGTAACATTATATAATTTACAGGTGTTTGCATAATTTTAACTAAATCACCGCTATAATATCCTTTTTCTGCCAAAGATAAAGCAATAGTTATAAATATATCGTCATCAATAACTATTTTCGGTAATTTTAATTTTTGATAGCTGTTTGATTTGTAAACTTTGAAACTATTTTCTTGATAAAAGGGCTAAGGTTGACCTCTAAGCAACCTATAACCATATCGTAATAATCTTCTCTAGCTTCGGGCTTGTCATCAAACAACTGTTCTTTTATTTGTATATTGTCATAATGGCAATATTGTAAACAGTTCATAATTTCATCATTAAAATCATCACTTGCTTCAAGTGTTAAATAAACATCTTTGAGCAATTGAAACAGTTTTGAACCAACCATGAGATTTTCTTCTGATTGTCCTAAAAACTCTTTATCAATATCAATACCCAATTTCAAAAGTTCTATTGCTAAAACTTTTTTTAATCTTCTTACATCTCCCCACGTTGCTTCATTAATAACGATTTTAGCACCGTTACAACCTTTAAACTCTTTCATTATTTCCCCCTTTTGTTAAATTATAACATAAAAAACCGCATATAAAACAATATATGCGGTAACATGTATAGCTTAAAAGGAGAAAAATTATAAAATACCTCTTGTCGCTAAAGCACCCTTTAAGGTATATGTAATAGTTGCTTGGTCTGCTTCACCCTCTGTATTAGATGTTGTACCGGGTTTATTTGTAAATACCATACCTATAATAGTATAAGTATCATAAGTAACTTTGCCTTGACCGTTACCCATACGTTTAACAAAAGCACCATTCATAAGATTAAATGCGATAAAATCATTTTCTTGATTAGCTAATAAACCATTTAAAAACCTATCGCCCTTGCTTCCACGCATTAATTTACATTCAATGTCAACTTGTGAACCTGCTTCATTTTTTGCGTAAATAGTGTTTTTGTTTTTTCCGGTTGTTACTGTTACAAGTTCATTAGGAAATGATATAGTTACAACTTCGCCATTTGCTGTATCTGCAATTAACGGTATATCATTAATTAAAAATGTATCATCACCTACTAAATTAAATATTCTACCCATTTATATTGTCCTTTCTATGCTTCAACATTAACAATTAATGTGCTAAAGTGTATTGCACCAGCTTTTTTAATTGCGATTTGTACAATTGGTGCTTGTCTTTTTTCTCGTTCTGTTTGACTTTGTTGTGCTATTGGTTGTGAATAAATATACCAACCATTTTGTTTGATTGCATCTAACATATCTTCACTATCACCAAAAGTAGCACCGTTCCATTCACCTGGTGCAGATATACCGTTTCTAACACATTTTTCACAAATTTGAGCGTACGCATTTTTTAAAGCGTTCATTCCTGCTTCTGTTTGAGGTACTTCGGTTTCTATTTGACGTAAGCAGTTATAACCTGCCACTTGCAAAGCTTCAACAATCCATATATTTTCTAATATTTCATCAGTAAAACCATTGCAAGAATTAGAAAAGTTTACAGGTAAACCGCCTTGACTTACATAAATATCAGAACCATAATTTTTTGCATTTAAAACATCATTCAATGTAGCATCTATACTTGGCTTAATACCTGCAATACTTTTTAAGTTCATTGTAATAGCGGTATCTGAACCGTTACGGTTAGGTGCTAATGCTCTACTTGCATAACCTGCACTATATAATTTTGCTTCAAGTAATGAATTTGAATTTGTCATAACTCTTACTTTATTAATTGATGCGGATTTTAAAGTACCTGCTAAAACTTCTATATTTTGTAATGAGCAATTTCCATGAAATAATGCTCTGTTTGTAGCTTGTATTTTAGGTGCGATAGTTTCAATATAAGTATTTTCACGATAACAAGTATCTAAAATACCACCAAAATAAACATCATTTGCCATTCTATTTATAGCTTCTAATAAAGTTTCTGTATCTACTGAATTTACTCCTGATGCTGATGTGCCTGCTGCTATATTTAATAATGTTGAACCTGTAATGTCTGTTCCACTCTCAGGAACATCCAAAACAACGCTTGATGATGTACCTACTGTTTTTGATGCAAATACTAAAGCACCATTATCAACTGTAATAAAACAATCAGGACGTTTCGCTAAAATAATATTTGCAACGTCTTGTATTGATTTACAAGCTGTAAAATTCATGTTTTTAATTTCAAAATCTTTACCGTCAATAGTTAATTTTATACCCCCGTCTGTAATAGTTTGAAAAGCTTCTAAATTTGCTGTTATATCAGGTGTTGTAAAAGTTCCTTGTGTTGCATCAGTTGCCACATAAGGACAAACATATAATGTTCCATTAGCACTTCTTAAATCAGGTGCTTGTGCAAAAACTTCAGCAACCATTTGAGCTGTTTTGCTATTTGTACCAAAATCAGAAACAGCTTGTGTCGGCTCAATATAAGCTTTATATGGTGCTGAAAAGTTTGCTTGTTCGTTTGTGAATAAAACTATATTAGCCGTTACCGGCTCTTGTAATCCGCTTGGTGTTGTTGATAAAGATACATTTACCGTATAGCTTGGCGGTATTATGCTTTGTACTACCATAAAATAAACTCCTTTTCCCTTTTTATTTATTATAACATTATTAGTTTTCTGTCGTTATTGTAAAATTACTTACATCTGTTATTGTACCCTCTGTAGTTATGCTTGTAGGGAATGTTTCAAAATAATCAACTTGTCTTGTCCATTCTTTACAATATTGCGTTGATATGGTTAATGTATAACGATATATTGTAGCTGCTCCCTCTGCTCTTGATGTGTTGATTATTCTACGAGGTATATTGTAAATTTTAAATTGATACTTTTCTTGTTGTTGTTGTGCATAATAACTTGTTAATGCTGATAAAACTTCGTAACGTCTTATCCTAGCATCATTATTTCTACTAAAAATATCAATTTGGATTTCATCATCAATTACTTGCTGTGTATGTTCTCTTAATGTACTATTATCAAACCATTTTGTATTAGCAATAATTTTACTGTTAAAACTTTGTATGCCGATTTGTAAATTATCTGTATAACCTGTATATACGTTAGGTGCAACAACATACACGCATGGAATTATTTTACCCTCTTGCGTGCCATAATTAGCAGGTAAATCCATTTCATGCGTTATTATTTGTTGTAATAAATATTCTATTTCTTGTTGCATTATGCACCTTGATAATTCAATATTATTTCATAAGTCCTAAAATTGTTTCTATACCAATCTCTTTTTGCCATTATTTTATATTCTAAACCGTCAATATTAATTAATTGACCGTTAAAAAGTTCTTGATATATATTCCTTACATCTAATCTATACCAACTCCATGACCTTTGTCCGTCAGGTTTTAAGGCAATTTCTTCACTCGTAAACGGTTGAATAATACCGCTTAATGTTATTGTTTGTTTTGTTTCTATAATAGCACCTGTATCATCTTGTGCCTGTTCTATAATATCAGCAGTAATAACACTTTCCCACGCAAAAGAAGCAGTTAATTGCGGCATTTGACCGCCTGATTTTAATTGTTTTATTGTTATATTTCTACCTGCCATATTACATATTTTAACATATTTGACATATTAATATTGTTCTTTTATGATATTAAAGGGTAAAAATGAAAGGGGATTTTATGAACAAAAAAATTATTATTTTTAATTGTATTATGTTTTTAGCAGTATGTATTATCGCATTTGCAATCTATTTAGGAATTAAAAATAAACCAATTGTAACTATACAATATGATACAGTACCAAATGATTATATTGGACAATATGAATTGACTTTTTATACTCATACAGGAAATAAAACATCATCAGGTGTTTATCCTAAAATAAATCGTACTGTTGCGGTTGATACATCCATAATACCTTATGGCACTGTTTTATATGTAAAAGGTTATGGCTTATATATTGCAGAAGATACAGGAGCAGATATAAAAGGGCATAGACTCGATATTTTCCTTGATACAAAAGATGAATGTATCAAAAAAGGACGTGTCAAAGCAGATGTTTATATTTTAGGTAAACTTTAATCAATTTTATATTCAACAGATGAAACCAATAAGGAAGTGTCAAGTAAAGGACTATCGGCGCTTCCTTTTAATTCGATATATTCAGGATTTATATTATTATCCCATTTACCAAAACCGCTTGTATAAAAAGCTTTTCTAATTACATTTACTGCTTCTACACCAATAAGATTAAGCCATTTATTTAATTCTGTATCACTTGATAAAGCTATAATCAATACTGATTTTAAAAATTCTCTGTCATTTAAAATTTTAAATCGTTTTGATTTAATTGGCATACGTAACCAACTTCTTTGAGGAATACCTGATATATGGACAGATTTGCCTTTATAAGTAAAAGTTCTACCTGTTACACTTCCAAATTCATGTATTAATCCTACACTTGCAATACTTTCACCATTAGGGTAATTACCCGCAAAAACCCCAATATTAATGCTTGTATTGCGTAATTTGCGTACTCGCTCTTTTAAACCCTCAATGCCTTTTAAATCCGCACCTGTTATTTTACTATTAATGCGTTTTGTTGCCATTATGGATTGGTCCACCCCGTAACTACTGCTACATTACCTCTTAATCTTGGAATAAGCATAGCAAGATATTTTAATCCATATTGAGAAGTAATATAAAAAGCATAAGTCTCATTATCTAAAAATCTTCTAGGTACTCCGTAACTTTCAGATATACCGCCTGCTGATTTACTTGAAACAGGAAATATAATTTGACTTGCTAAACCTGCATTTGATGTTTTAATGTCGTTGCACAAGCAATGAGCGGTTAAATATAATTGTGCCAAATTTAAAATTACATCTGATCTAAATAAATGGCTTGGTAATAATGCAAGCATTTCACCTATTGCTTTTGTTATATCACTATCAAGTATATAATCATACATATCGGCTTTTGCATCTTGCCAATAAGTATTATTAGTAGGTAATTCACCTATTGTATCATCTTTTTTACAACTATAAAATTTATTATTATAGTAAACTATATTACCTGTGTTATATACAGTATTTTCATCGTATATAGGTAAATACGGAAAATCTCTATAAAAATATTCTTTGAAATCATTTATTGTTATCATAACAAAATTATAGCATAAAAAAGGCATTATTTATATAATGCCTGCATGCTTGTATATTATGTCAGAAAAATATTTTTATTGTTCTTTTTCCTCTTTTTTAGGTTTTTCCTCTTTTTTAGGTTTTTCCTCTATCAGTTTAATTTCATCTTTAAACATTGCTTTAAGATGTTCTGCTTCTGCTTTGGGCAAATCAATTACATCTTGTGGTTTTAATTCGCCTTTTGAAACGATAAATTTTCTTTCACCTAAATTTAAAACTTGCATAAATCCCCCTTTTTATTTTTATTTTAACATAAACAAAAAATAAGGCAAGTATTTATTACTTGCCTTATCCTATATTCACATCTATTGCCGTTTAGAATGTAAAGTATAAAATTTCTCTTGGTCTTAAAGCTGTAACACCTGTAAATCTTGAATATGCAGTTGATACATAATTGAAACCGTCTGCTGTGTTTGGTAATGTTACAGTAAAATCAAGAGGTACATTCATGATAAGTGTATCAGGTGCTTTTCTATACAATACGTAAACATTTGAGCCGATATTGTTATTTGCTGTATCTGCATAAGCTAAAGGCATAACTTTGAAATCTTCTTTACCTGTTGCTTGTTTTAAAGCATTTTCTAATACTTCAAGTTTTGTCTTTATTGGATATGTTGCAGACATTTGAGCTGTCAAACCATAGAAATCAGATGCAGGAATTACAAACCTGTTAGGTATAGATGTGTAATTGCAATTTGCCATGTATGCTGATAACAAACCTTGAACAACTGCATCAAATTCAGCAGCTGTCATTGCTGATAATTTTTTAGTTATCAAAGTTGTATTAGCATTTACATTACCCTGATTTAACAAACCTTTGAAGTCTGTATTTGTTTGCAAACCTAAGAAAGCAAGCTTTTGAATACCTAAGTCATAATCTTTCTTTCTTGCTGCATATTTTGCTTGGATTAAATCCATATTACCTGTACCTGCATTAAATGTACCCTCTTGCAAGATGTTATATTGTACATTTTTTGCCCATGATGTTACAGGACGTTTTATAGGTTCAACTGCAATATCATCAGCCATTCTTTGACTATCATGAGATGCCATGTTGATTAAACCACTTTCAAAATCACCTGCTGCTACACTTGTAGTCCAATTGAATAATTCAGAAGCAAACGGATTTCCACCGCCAACTTGAACATCTACATAATCAGCTATTGGTAATTCATAATATTTTTGCTCAATAATTTGAGGCAATAATTGTGTTAATGTAGTGATGTTTTGTTCTGCACCCAAAGCATTTTGAAAAGTTTTTGAGTTAACATCGCCAACTAATCCTTTAGGAGACCAAACTTCACCGTATCTGTTAATTACTAAAGGTTGTCTTTTCATTCTTATAAACTCCTATCTTTACTATGCACTAGGCACTAAATCGCCTACTTTAACTAATACTTTACAAAATGCTCCTTGTGCTGCATTTGTTAATGCATGTCCAAGAATTGCATCACCTGCTGCTGCTACATCAACAGCTTGACCGTTTGTAACATCATAAGCAACAGCTTGACCTGCTGTAATAGCGTTTGTTGCAACGATTTTAACAATAGAATAATCGCCTGCTACTGTTACCATATCACCTGCTGCGTATGTGTTTGTTTTTGCTGGTTCGTATACCACGATACCAAAAGGAACATCAGTTGTTGCTGTTACAGGTGTAACAACAGGTACAGATGCACCTGCTACTGCTACCAATTTAACGGCTTGACCTGCTACTATTGCAGCATTT
>AUXO011775164.1_pt1 | contig 14046 bp, 10 predicted proteins | sample 768731 | NCBI WGS metagenome assembly AUXO01 (sample SAMN02715735, study PRJNA202380) | gut metagenome | biome: sheep rumen | host: Ovis aries | place: New Zealand: Palmerston North | reverse complement strand
CGGCATGTGACGCTGAAGTAATTGCTGCAGAGGCGGCACCCGGATGGGTGCCGCCTCTTTCTTAACTTGAGTATACCTTCAATGAAACGATCGTATTCTTTTCGTCTGAAAGCTTTCCGTTGAATGAAGTTCCATTATCCATGATCACCTCATAAAAGGCATTCTTTAAAGACGCACTGCCTTCCTGATGAAAAATCACTTCATCCTGCTCTCTTGTTGCTGTAACGGTCGTAACGATATTCCCTTCCAGATCCGGGATCTGACATTCGGCTGTATGTCCGCAAACAGGAAGATAAAGTTTGAGTGTCACCCCGTCCGCGTAATCATAATCCGGAATGTCTGTACGGGCACCAAATGCAAGGAGGGATCCCTCTTTTACAAACAAAGGTAAATTCATGTATGAATATTTTTTCTTATACCAGCGCCCTCCCGGTAATATATCATGATCAATAAGGCCAATCCATTTTAATGGCTCCGGGCGATCAAATCTGCCGCTCTCTGAGAGTTTATCATCGGCATTAAACTCATCAGTTTCAGGCAGATAAAACTCTGCAAGACTTTGATCGTTAAAAATCGGTGCCACAAGAATCGAACTCCCCAGCATATATTGCAGATCCAGATACTGGCACGTACGATTGCCCGGAAACTCGAATGGCATTGGCCGCATAACTGGCACTCCTGTATTATGTGCCTCTATTGCCAGCTTATAGTAATATGGCATCATTGTGTTCTTCAACTCGGAAAAGAAGCGTACTACATCTACCGCCTCTTCATCAAAGATCCACGGGACCCGATAGGTATCAGCACCATGAAGTCTGGAATGTGTCGAAAGAAGTCCGAATTGTGCCCATCTCTTATATAAGTCCGGCGTTGCAGTACTCTCGAAGCCGGAAATATCATGACTCCAGAATGAAAAACCGCTCATCATAAATGAGAGGCCCGCATGCAATGTCTCTGCCATAGAGGAATAGCTTGCCGAGCAATCCCCGCCCCAGTGAACCGGAAACTTCTGTCCGCCTGCCGTGGAACTGCGGGCAAAGAGTACCGCCTGTCCACTCCCGCGTTCTTTCTCAATTGTTGTAAAGACCGTTTTATTATAAAGATAAGTATAATAATTGTGCATCGCAATCGGATCGCTTCCGTCATAATACCTGACATCAACCGGTATCCGCTCGCCAAAATCAGTCTTGATTGCATCAATTCCGATGTCTAAAAGTCCTTTGATCTTTCCTGCATACCAAAATGCTGCTTCCGGATTTGTAAAATCCACGATGGCAAGACCAGGCTGCCAGTTATCTATCTGCTTTACACCCTTTCCATCAGCCCTCATCAGGAAAAAGCCTCTCTTTGCTCCCTCCCTGAACATTTCGGTATCTTCCGCAACATATGGATTGACCCAGCAGCAAAGCTTGATTCCTCTTTTATGGTAGCGTTCCAGCATTCCTCTGACATCCGGAAACGACTCGGGATCCCAGGTAAAATCACACCAGTGCAATGCCCGCAGCCAGTAACAGTCGAAATGAAACACTCTGAATGGAATGTGGCGTTCTTCCATCCCGCAAATCATTTTCGATACTGTATCCTCATCATACTTTGGCTTGAAACTCGTTGAAAGCCATAATCCAAAACTCCATGCTGGAGGTAATGCCGGGCGTCCAGTGAGCGCCGTATATATTTTGATAATTTCAGCAGGCGTCTTTCCATACATGATATGAAGCCGTATCTGTTCCCCCGGGACTGAACAGCCAACGTATTCAACCTTCTCAGAGCAGACTTCACAGCTAACCTGCCCTGTATGATCCGCAAAAACTCCGTATCCCTCACTGCTTATATAAAATGGGATATTCTTATAACTGATATCACTAGATGTGCCGCCGTCTTCATTCCAGATATTAACAGTCTGTCCATTCTTTACAAATGGTGTAAAGCGTTCGCCAAAGCCGTAAATTGTCTCTCCCGGTTTAACGGACAACTCCGTCAACATATATGGATCGTAGTTTTGATAAAAATAATGGGCGTCCATGCGGAGCCTGGCCGGTTCTTTGTTGACTCTCATGTAACCGATATTTCGAAGGCTTGCGCCGGTAAGTAATTTCCCGTCTGCCTCAAACCGAATCTCAAAATTGTCACGATTCACTTTAACCGTCATGTCACCGGTTTGCATAACGGCTTCATGCTCATTAATATCAACATCCGCATTCTCTGGTTCGATCGAAAGATGAAAGCGTGGTTCTTTCGTATTATAACCAGCAAAATGAGTTACCGTCATCGCAATGTCATTATGTCCGGCTGAGACGAAATCTATATATAGAACGGTGATGTCCAGCGCATCAGCTCTGGATTTAATTGGCCGCTCAGGGCACGCAATTCTCATACCATGCGGAATTTTCTCCACTGTAAATGCCTGCGATGCATATGAGGCATTCACATTTTCACTCCGAAGCCAATATCCATCGGTAAATTTCATCATTGTCTCCTTTTTTTGCGTTTACCTGAAACATACAATAATGGCTTGCCGACATTTTTACTGTTCTTCCGAGGGATCTACGTCAATAAGGACTTTCATCGTAGTTTCGCGATTTTCGTCGATGTATTGATATGCCTGAGCATATTCCTTAAAAGCAAAGTGTTTGCTGATAAGCGGCTTTAATTGTATCTTTCCTTCCTGTACAAACCTGATCGCATCAACATAGTCCTCATGTCGATACATCATTGTCGTATTCAGGTCAAGCTCCGAATCGTTCAGTTTAGCCAGATCTACCGTAGCCATTTTTCCAAATACGGCAACCAGAATAATGGTGCTTCCTTTTCGAGCATTCTGTATTGCCTGATTCATTGTGATATCATTGCCTGCACAGTCATATATGACATCTGCTTTATCTGATCCAAAACTATGGATTAAAGCCTCACCAAAATCCTGTCTGCTTGTATTAATCGCATAATCTGCTCCAAGTTTCTTTGCCAACTCCAAACGGTAATCCGATACATCCGTCACCATTACCTTATCAGCACCATAAGCCTTTACCGACTGAACGAGAAGTATTCCGATTGGGCCACATCCGAGAATTACAACCTCGGCACCTTTGATTTTCTGAAATCGTTTGGCAGCATGAATTGTCACCGCAAGGGGTTCAATCATTGCACCTTCACTGTAAGTTATCTCATCCGGAATCGGCGTCACCTTAGACTCATCTACAGAAAAATAATTACTTGCCGTTCCGGTTGTCTGAAATCCCATTACTTTTAAATGCTCGCAAAGATTGTATTTCCCATGGAGGCAAGGATAACATCTGCCGCAGAATACCTGCGGTTCAATAGTAATTCGCTGGCCAACCTGATATTTTTTAGCGTACGCACCGCACTGGACGATAACGCCGGATACTTCATGCCCTTGAGTAACCGGATACTTTGTATATGGATGAGAACCGTGATAAACATGAATATCACTGCCGCATATTCCTATTTCTTTAATTTTAACAAGCACCTGATCAGGTCCGGGTTCCGGAACCGGGACTTCACTAAATGTAATTACTCCGGGTGCAGTCATTCGTTCCTGTGTCATCATCACCGGAATCATTTTTTCTGCCATTTCTTTACCTCAATGAAATTGATATCTCAACTTAAATACTTCTTCAAAGTTTCCCTTACCGCTCCGGGTCCCTGAATTTCCTCGCAGAACATTCTTTCTATCCGTGTCCCGATTCCTGATGAATAAAGGTCAGAGCCAAATACATTTATATTTGACAAAATCGGATGAAGCTGGCCTTCCAAACTCTCCGGTTTTCCAAATCTTACTCCCTTTAAATATTTCTGCAGTTCCGGGATCATAGGATCAGGTGCCGGATTAAAATGTTTGCCCTGATCATCCAGTTCCAGCAGATATCTAAGCCACCCTGCAATAGCAAGGGCGATTCCCGTTAATTTTTCGGCACTCCCGTACTTTCTGACATACGACTTGATAGTTTCCCCGAACCGTATCCCAACCATTTGCGAAATATCAACGGCTATTCTTTGCGATGTATCCCCAAGATATGGATTGGACATTCTAATTTGCAGCACTTCATCCAAAAAAGCCTTTGGCGAAATAATCCCGGGATTTTCAACTACAGGCAGTCCTTCAACATATCCAATTCTGTCCGCCAGCTTCGCTAATTCCGGATCTCCAAGTCCATCAGCAAACAGTTCATACCCCAGCATACAGTCATATGTGCATAGTGCTGTATGAATTGGATTCAGGCAGGTATTGACTTTCATTTTTTCCGATTTATCTACGGTTTCGCGGTCCGTCATGTAGACTCCGGCTTTTTCAAGAGGTGGCCTGCCATTTGGAAAGTCATCTTCAATAACGAGATACTGTATTCTTTCAGCATTGCTAAAAGGCGCAATAAATGTTTTTTTACCGGTTTCAATCGGATCAATTCCTTCGATCCCCAGTCCTTTTAATAATTCTGCAATCTTTTCAGAAGGACGAGGTGTTATCTTATCGATCATTGTCCAGGGAAATGATACTTTCGAAGCATCATGGATATACTGAGAAAAGCCTTTATTGACATATTCTCTCTTTTCCCACTCGTCAGATATTGTCCAGACTGCTTCCTGCAGCCTTCTTCCGTTATGAGAGCAATTATCCATAGACACTAGTGAAATCGGAACAGCTCCATTCTGATATCGCGCAAACAGCATTGCTGTAACAATGGCAATCACTCCTGTCGCCTTCGACGGTCCCAGTTCAATATCTCTTTGTGCCGCCTTTGTGTAGTTCCCGTCAAGTCCGGTAAGCGAGTATCCCTTCTCGGTAATCGTAAAAGAAACCATCTGAAGCGAAGGCGCCGTAAATATTTCCATGAGCCGCTTCCATTCAGCGGCATTCGTAAAATCCGCTTTAACTACTTCACCAAAAGGCGCCAGTACTTTCTTATCTGTTGTACCGTCATTATTGAGAATAGCGCTGATTGTAAGATTATCAAAAGGCCTGTAAATCCGATCCACGATCTCGAAATCAAAGGATTCAGCACAAGTAATACCTGTATCGATGTATCCTTCTGCTATTAGCCGATCTGCAATACCACCTACAAAATTACGGAAAATATTGCCGATACCGAAATGAAGCCACTGTGGTTCCGTCCGCGTATGATCATACAATTTTGGGACATCGTAACTTGGCAATGTAATTCCGGCATGTTCCCATACATCGCGATCTGCTATCCCTTCTATTGAAAGTTTCATAATACCCCCTCTTCGCCATTGCTATTTGCTTCTCGTGCAATTTCTTCCGGATTATGATAATAATCCCTCGCGCTTCTCCCCGTATATTCATGAAAGACTCGTGAAAAATACTTCTGGTCCGGATACCCTACTGCCACGGCAACCTCATATATTTTCATATTGCCTTTTTTTAGGAGTTCTTTCGCTTTTCCCATCCGTATTTTCCTTAGATAGCTGGAAAACGTCATACCCGTTTCTCTCGTAAACATATTGCTAAGATACTGTGGCGTTATTTTTAAACGATCTGCAACGCTTTCAAGGCGGATTGGACGGGCATAATCCTTATTAATTATGTCAATTGCCTTTTCGACAACAGGAGACCTGTCTCCGATATCTGGAAGACAAAAGCCCTCTGTGTCCGATTGGTCCGAGACTTCTTCCTTGCTGTCCAGCCTTTCCAGAAGAGACCGCACATCTGAAATCGTAGCCGGTTTTAAAAGATACTCCTGCACTCCGAGTCTCATTGCTGTCTGTGCATAGCTGAAATCTGCATATCCACTCAGTATCACAAATACAGTGTCAGGACTGACTTTTTTTGCCTGAGCAATCATTTCCAACCCGTCAATTTTGGGCATACGAATATCGGTAATGGCTACATCCGGCTGAAGATCCTGTATCAGACGAAGTCCCTCTAATCCGTCCTCGGCCTCTCCTTTTACAGAGAAATTACTATCAAGACGCATAATGAGCTTGGCAATACCTTCTCTAATGCGGAATTCATCTTCAATAATCACGATCGTCTTCATCTTCCGGACTCCCATCAACCGGCATTGTCTGATATGGAATTAGAAGAATCACTTCTGTTCCCAACTGTGGATCACTATTAATCTTCATGTCCGCTTCGCCGTGATAATATACATGCAGCCGCGACGCTACGTTACTAATACCAATGCTTCGGCTGTTCAGTTTCTCTCCGGGAAGAATGTCTTTACGAAGCAACTCCAATGTTTCAGAGCTCATTCCTTTTCCGTTATCACGCACATGAATTTCCAGTTTTCCATCCTGTCTTACAAACGCCTGCACCAATATCATTCCGCCTTCATGGATATCTTCAAACGCATGTATGATGCTGTTTTCAATGATTGGCTGCAGCAGCATCTTATATACTGGAAAATCCATGGCTTCTTCAGTTACCTCGTACTCACAGTCAAATGACTGATGAAAACGGTCTTTCTGGAGAAAAACATATTTCTGCGTCCATTCAATTTCTGCTCTGAGCAAGACTATCACATCAATATTGGAAACACTGTAGCGCAGAAGACTTCCGAGAGTTCCCAGCATATTGCTGATTTCTTCTTCGCCGGCATCAATTGCTCTCCAGTTAATGGAATCCAGTGTATTGTAAAGAAAATGCGGATTAATCTGAGATTCAAGAGCAACAATTTCGGCATGACGTTGATCGTTTTCTGCCTTGAGAATTTCATGATTTCGACGTTGTAAGGCAGCCATCAATGCTGTGTTTTTCTCTGCCATCTTTCTGAAGCCACTTACAATACTATTCAGCTCATCGCCATCTTCTTCATTCGGAATTGTAGTCAGTTCCTTATCAGCCTCGAAATGTGCAATAGAATAGGCAATTCCGTTAATTCTCTGTACGTAATGATAAATATATCGGACCACAGCAATGAAAAATGCAATTGTAATCAAGACAATTGCAACAATTGCCGTTCCAAGGACCTGCGCTATTTGTCTGTGTACTACATGCTGATTGATAACCGTTACAATAGTCCATCCTGTTCCATCAATTGCGTGACGTCGAAGTGCGACCTGCCCTTCCTCATATTTACTGTGCAAATATTCCGAAAGCTGTATATTAATGGAACCGCCATCATTTCCATTTTGTGTCTCTGTGATAATCCTGTCAGTAGAATCTACTACTACAGATTCCAGACGTTCTTCATTGTTATATCCTGAAGCAAATTCCAGAACTTTGTTTGAAAGGGCAATAACCATTACTCCATATCGTTCTTTCGTATAAAGATTTCTAACAGGAAGGCACATTAAGATGACATAATCGGTACTCGTATCAGCTTCTCGCAAATCAGATACCAAAATATACGTCATTTTCTGCATATTTCGCACTTGTTCAAGGATGTCCCGTCTGTGCCTTTTTTCGGACCATGAAAGTTCTTCAACACTTCCATACCATTTGGAATAAGACACATAATTCGTGTTATCCGCTATAAAAGCAGCTCCCCGTATTTCATCATATGTATAAACATACGATGTGAGCAGTTCACGAATTTCCTGCCTTTCTACCAGATTATCTCCTTCCCCATTCATTAATGCTGCATTCCGAATCAGATCAGACTCTGTAATGAGGTTATACATAACATTGTTGTAGTTAGCGAGACGTTCCTGAACGATATTCTCATGCTGGACAGCATTCTGATCAGCCAGTAAATTTGTAGTTTCATTGGTCTGATTGATATATACGATTGAAATCAGGACAGTGATCACAATAACCGGAATGATACCTATCAGGAGATATCCCACCATGGCTTTTCTCAACAGCTGTGAATTTTTTATAGTTATATTCCGATTCCGAGTTAACTGCCCTGATTCCAATTATGCCGCCCTCTTTTACAATTCTCGTCCATTTCTGGTAAACACCGGTATCTGTTCAATCGGTGTACTTACCACGACAGAACTTCCTCCCTTGACAACTTCTCCGGTCCAATAATTTTTCCATCTGCTTCCTTTAGGCAAGTAGACTTTTCTTTCCGTTTCTCCAGCATACAACACCGGTGCAACAAGAACATCCGGTCCAAACATGTATTCGTCTTCTATATCCCATGATTTCATGTCCGATGGAACATCATAAAACAGTGGCCGCATAACCGGTGTCCCTTTTTCATGCGCAGCTTTCATCAATTCCATGATGTATGGTTTCATGTGTTTTCTAAGTTCCAGATATCTCTTTAATATCGAATAATTTTCATCTCCAAATGACCAGACTTCATTATCGGCTCCGGAAACGCACAGACCTCCGCCATAATCACCAATCGGTGCTTGCAGTGGCTGTCGTTCACCATGAAGTCTCATAACCGGGCAGAAAGTTCCCCATTCAAACCAGCGCACGAGGAGTTCCTGGAATGAGGGATCTTTCGGATTTCCTCCATGGAATCCTCCAATGTCAGTAGTCCACCAGGGTATGCCAGCCATTCCCATATTCAAACCTGCTGCCAGCTGATTTCTGAGACTCTTAAAACTCGAATGAATATCTCCGGACCAGACTAATGCTCCATACTTCTGTGAACCTGCCCATGCACAGCGGAGCAGATTAATAACATCTCTCTGTCCTTCCTTCGTCATACCCTCATAGAAAGTTTTTGCATAGAATACAGGGTAACTATTCCCGATTTGGATATTAGGTCCAAGATAATATCGATAGTTGTCAAAATCATAAACACTATATTCAGGCTCCGCTTCATCGAGCCAGAATACACGGATACCCTTGTCATAATAGTTTTGTTTTGCCTTCTGCCAGACGAACTCTCGTGCTTTCGGATTCGTTGCATCATAGTGAACCGTATTACCCTGGAAGTCCATTACAATACGGAAACCGCGCTCCGTACGGATCAGATAACCCTTTTCAAGCATTTCCTCAAAATTCTCCGAACGATAATCGACTGTCGGCCAGATGGAAACCATTAACTTGATTCCCATACCGTCCAGTTCATGAATCATTGCGTCCGGATCCGGCCAGTATTTCGGATCGAATTTCCAGTCACCCTGCAACGGCCAATGAAAGTAATCAATAACAATTACATCAATGGGCAATCCGCGTTTTTTATACTCCCGGGCAATATTTAATAATTCTTCCTGCGTCTGATAACGCAGTTTGCACTGCCAGAACCCCATTGCCCATTCCGGCATCATCGGGACTTTTCCTGCAACATCTGCATAACGTTCTTCAATTTCCGCCGGTGTGTCACCAGCTGTAATCCAATAGTCAAGCTGCTTCGTTGAATAAGCTTCCCATGTGGTAATGTTCTTACCGAACATCACCCGTCCGACAGCAGGATTATTCCATAAGAATCCATAGCCAAGACTTGACACCATAAAAGGCACCGATGCCTGTGAATTTCTCTGTGCCAGCTCAAGGTCATTACCCTTCTGGTTCAAAAACGGCTGCTGATATTGGCCCATCCCATAAATCTTCTCATCAGGTGTTGATACGAACCGCATCGACAAATGATAATCTCCTCCGGGATTCGCCTTAAATTCTCTGGCATCGATGTTGAGTGCGCTGCAGTAATCAACCGTTTTATCTTTTCGATTTCTGAGGTATTCGTCCAGCAGGATTTTCCCCGTCTTTGCATGAAAGAATGTTATTTTTCCATACCTGGTAATGACTGCTTTGATTTTTCCATTAATAATGGATGCTTCGTCTTCACCGATATCAATTACAGGTGCTGTTTTGCGCACTTTCATCTGCAGCGCCCAGTTTTCCTCAATAAATTTAGGATTTTTCGTCGCGCGGATACGTAATGAATTTTTCCCCCAAGGCTCAATCCAGACTTCCTCTGCATCATAGTGGTATTGCAATATACCGTTGTCATCATTGAAAATGCTCATATCCAATTGATTCCTTTCATAATGGAACTAATATCTGTATGTGTTTATCCCTTCACAGAGCCGCTGGTCATTCCTTCAACAATCTGCTTCTGCATTGTTACAAAAATAATGACGCACGGCAGGATAAGCAGGACGCCATATGCCATAATACTGTTCCACTTTGTTCCGTATTGATTCATGAACTTATATATTGCTGAGGTCATCGGACGCATCTTGTCGCTGGAATTGAATGTCATCGAATATACCAGATCATTCCAAGCGAAAACGAAGCTAAATGCCGCAGCTGTCAATAATGTAGGTTTGGCTACCGGAACAACGACACGGAAGAATGCGCTTAAATTGGAACAACCATCAATTTTTGCCGCCTCTACCAGCTCATCCGGAATGCTGAGAAAGCTGGGGCGAAGCATCAATACAACGAAGGGAATAGAAATTGTTGCTGTAGCTAAAATCGGCGCCCAATATGTATTCAGTAATTTCAGTCTGGAAAACGTAAGAAACAACGGAGTCAACACCAGAGACGCCGGCAGCATCTGCGTTACAAGGAAGATCAGCATCATTAGTTTTTTACCTGTAACTCTGAATTTTGCCAGTCCATAAGCAGCCGGAACAGATAGTAACAGCGATAGCAGCATGGAGCCGAGTGCAATAATTATAGAATTCTTTAAAGTTGTCTTGAGTACCGGCAACTGATCTATATATGCAGTCAAAGTAATATGATGAGGCCACAGTGTCGGTTTGCTGAGAAATATTTCCGAGTCAAGTTTGAAACTGTTAATTACAATCCAGTACAACGGGAAGAGAAAGAGTACGCAAATCAGCACCGCAACAATGTCACAGATAATTCTTCCCTGCTCCTGATTAATATGTCTGTGATGAAGTTTCCTGTTCTTTTCTTCCATCATCAGCTCTCCTCATTTGTAGTCGTCTTCAGATATATCAATGCAACAATAAACAGGCAGACAAACAAAACATTGGCTGCTGCAGAGCCTTCGCCAAAATGAAACAACTGGAATGATAGTTTATATGAGTAAGTTGACAAAACCTCTGTAGCATCTACAGGACCGCCGCCAGTCATAACGTAAACCAAATCGAAAACCTTAAAAGTCAGCACAAATCCGAGTACCAGGACAGACATGATTGTCGGCTTCAACAACGGTATTGTGATTTTGAATAACTGCTGGGTTTTAGTAGCGCCATCAATCTCGGCTGCCTCATAAATGTCTTTTGAAATGTTATTAATCCCCGTTGTCAGAAGAAGCATATTAAAGGGAATGCCAACCCAAGAGTTTGCTATAATCAGGACCCACATGGCCGTACCGCCATGTAAGAGCCATCCTACTGGTTTCTTAATGATGTGAAGGTTCATTAAGAGGGTATTGATGATTCCCGAATCCTGTGAAAACATAAACTTGAAAACCAATGCTGTTACCGTAACCGGAAGCATCCAGCTTATGACTACAAGCCCTCGGATCGTCTTCGAAAGCTTAAAGTCTTTTGCAAAAAATATTGCAAACAGAAAGCCAAGTACGAACTGGATAACAAGGCATCCAATTGTATATATAAATGTATGCGCAATAGCAGCAATAAACGTACTGTCTGCGAAGATATTCCTGTAATTTTCAAGACCTGTAAATGCACGGTTCGTATTGCGTAATGTCAGAGCTGTCGCATCCTGAAAACTGATCACCCAGTTATATACAATCGGGTATCCGATGAATACCAGCATATAAATTACTGCCGGAAGGATGAAACAATATCCGAGCGCCTTGTTTCTCCATCTGTTCTTCATAATTTTCCTCTGCTGATTTTTGTTTTGAACATAGAAAACATTTTTCGTCGTTTAATCAAATCCGGCCGCATCAAATAACAGCGATGCGGCCGGAGCGAAAATATTATTACTTATTTATCCAGTGATGCGATCGTCTTTGCAGCATCATTCATAGCCGTATCAACATCTTTCTGGCCTGTGAATACTTCCTGCTGTGCTGTATAAACTGCCTTAGAAAGTTCCGGCCATACCGGGCTCGGTCCACGGGACTGGGCATTCGGCATAATTTTCGCAAATACCTGCCAGTTCGGGTCATCTGCATAAATAGTTGTAGTATCGACATCATCACGAGGTGACAAGCGCCCTATATTTTTGCAAATATCAGGTCCCTCTTCCTTACCTGTTATCCACTGGACAAATTTCCAGGCTGCATCTACATTTGCGCCAGTACAAATGCCAATATTCTCACCGCCGAGAATCGATGCATAGTCACCATCATCCGCTTTCGGAACCTGTGCTACACCATATTTTAAATCCGGTGCATCATCTGCCAGGCCAGAGAACTGCCAGGGTCCGTTAATCATCATTGCCGCCTGTCCGGATGCAAACTGTTTTTCCGCATCTGCCTGCGTCCAGTTGACACATTCTTTACTGATATATCCCTTATCTAACAGCTCCTTCAGATAGGACATGGATTTCTTCGAAGCATCCGATCCCATATCATAAACAGACCCGCCTGCCGAAAGCAGCCACGGCATATACTGGAACGTTCCTTCCTCATTCCCAATGGCTGAAATTGCCAGTCCGTAGACGCCTTTTGTTGTCAATTTTGCGCAGGCATCTTCAAGCTCTGACCATGTTGTAGGAACCTCTACGCCTGCCGCATCCAGCAGATCTTTGTTATAAAAGAGTCCCAGACAATTGTTTCCCCACGGTACACCATACAGTTTTCCCTCGTAATAACAGGATCCGATAGATCCTTCCAGAAAATGCTGGTCGTCGCTGTTTTTATACAGATCCGTGATATCCTCGAAAACGCCCATAGAAGCATATGAATTATGATCCGGATTATCAACCATGCCAACATCCGGCAGTTCTCCGGAAACAACTCCGATCGTATATTGCTTCATCAGCTCATCTCTGGGAAAATACTGCTGTTCCACATAGATTTCATTCTGAGAAGCATTAAACTTATCTACTGCCTCTTTTACGTATTTTCCCTCTTTATCTTCCGACATATAATGCCAGAAGGTAATGGTCGTTTTTCCATCGGAATTTGTTTCGGATGATCCGGCCTGTGTAGATGCTTCTGTCGCTTCTGTAGAAGCAGCTGCTGTTGTGGATGCTGTATCAGTAGATGATGAGCCGCAACCTGCCAGCATTCCCCCGGCCAGCAGTAATGACATAGTTACTGATAGCACTTTTCCTTTCATCGTTAACCTCCCTTCCAATTTGCACGATGATTTATGCTTTTCTTGTGAAAATCATAGCAATATGTACACATTAAAACAGGTCTATAAATATAAAAAAGGTGGACAATTTAAATTATTGGCAAAAATATATGAGAACGCCCCACATATTTGTGCTATATGACTTTATAAATGAGTGTGAACAGGAAAGGACTTAAAGCAAATAATGGTAATTAAAAAGGATGAAAGAATTGTTGATCACAATGCGGGATCAGCCAGGTGCTGATGGAGTTTTTATTGCCCGATAAAAGCCTCTTACTGCACTTGGACACGAAAATGTAGAAAATCTTAAAGAAATCATCTCCCGGAATCCAGGTGGCGTGTTCCTATGCCGCCAGAGATTCCAGGAGATTATCGTTTCGATTGGAATAGTGTTCCTAATATTTAGTACAGCTACATAACAAGATATCCGCCATCAACCGGAATGATGGCACCGCCGAGATAATTGGACGCATCGGATGCCAGAAAGAGATCAGGCCCCTTCATATCATCGCCTGTACCCCAGCGATGCGCCGGAATACGGTTTGTAAGTTCCATAAAACGAGGATTCTTCGGATCCGTCAGGGCTGTATTCATATCTGTATCCATGTAGCCCGGCGCCAGCGCATTGACGTTGATGCCATAACCGAACAAATTTTCTAACTTGCTCAATTAAATAAGAGACCGGCATTTACCGGTCTCCTGAATACATGCCGGATCAATGATACACTCCTCATATCTCCTCCCTGTACGGGTCCGTATCTTTGATATTGTCATGCAGTATAAACGGTGTAATCCCGTCCAGGAACGACTCCACCTTTGCCCAGTACTTCTTCGGCGCGGCGCTCACGCCCATTACGTGCCCCGCATCCGGAATCCACAGGAAATCCTTGCGGCACGTCGCCGCCTCATAGAGCCTCGGCATCATCCCCGCAGGCACCGTATCATCATCTTCCGACTGAATGAAAAGCGTCGGCGTTG
>AUXO018023397.1_pt1 | contig 14048 bp, 4 predicted proteins | sample 768731 | NCBI WGS metagenome assembly AUXO01 (sample SAMN02715735, study PRJNA202380) | gut metagenome | biome: sheep rumen | host: Ovis aries | place: New Zealand: Palmerston North | reverse complement strand
ACTATATCAACATCTGCATCTAATCCAACAGATATAATTAATAAAACTTATTTTGATAATAATAGTGTAGGTAAAAAAGAATATGTTAGTGGTGTATTAAAAGGTGAAATATTTAATGTATATTCAGGTAATGATAAAAATGTAGCAACTGGAGAATATTCTCATGCTGAAGGATATAACACAATATCAACTGGAGAATATTCTCATGCTAGTGGATACCTTACAGTTGCTGACCAGCCAATTATGACTGTTGTTGGAATGGCTAATGTATATGATAGTGATGATCCAACTATAAATGAAAATAAAGTTTTTGTCGTTGGTAATGGAACTTTTCTTGAAGATGATGTTCTCATACGAAGAGATGCTTTTGTTGTTAAACATAGTGGGGAATGTGATATTTTTGGATTAGTATCTATACAACAAAATTCTAATAAATTAAATTTAGATTGTTATAACGAAACATATATATCAACAGATAATAATGAATTATATTTATTACAAGGAAATTTAACTTCATTTGCATCTGCAACTAGTGGAATAAAGTTAAGTAATACTGGTAATGAAATCAAAGGAGTTACAACATTTAATAATAATGTTAATATAAGTGGACAACTTAATATTAATACTAATGTAACATCAGATTTTAACGATTTAGTTATAGGTTATAATAATACTAATAAATTAAGATTAGGAGTAAATGGCAGTTCCACAACACAAATAAGAGCAGATTTAGGAGAATTACAACTTTATTCAGGTACTAATAATGATACATGCTTGAGATTAGCAGGTCCAACATTATCAAACTTTACAAGTCAACAATTCGCATTTAACACAACAAATTTATATGTAAATAACAGTAATCTAAATATTATTACAAATACAACAGATAATAATGTATTATCAATTAAACAAGGCAATAAACAATTAAATTTAGGATATAATACGTCTCCTTATATTTCTACAACTCATTCGGCTTTATATCTTTTACAAGGAAATTTAACTTCATATACTGATGCATCTTCAGGAATTAAAATAAGTAATACTGGTAATGAAATTAAAGGAAATACTTCATTTAATGGTTCAATAACATCTGATTTATCTATAATACCCACTAATATTAATCATACTTTTTATTTAAATTGTATAAAAAATGATACAAGCACTAAACGATTAAAAATAGATTGTTTTAGATCAGCAAATAATCATTTTATAATGTGTGCAGATGATAATATTGAAATATATTATACTGGTGATACAAGTTCATCATCTATTACAAGTAATGCTGCTAATAGAGGAATTAATATAACATCTAGTAATATTATTATGTATGGTGATACTACATTTAATAATAATATTATTTTAAGTGATTATAATAAATCAATACAATTAAGCCGTGGTTCTGATACAATATCATTATCAGCTAATTTCAGTATAGGCACAGCTGGTGGTTATGTAGGATTATATTCTAATAGTGATCAACATTTTTTTATTGGGCATCCTAATACTAATATTATTATAGGTGATGGTGTTCAAAGTAATATAATTAATATGAATGCAGCATACATTGAATTTAATGGATCAACAATTCATCCATCATCCTCTAATTTATCAAAATCGAGAACAACTAATTCAGAGCCAGTTTTAATTTCTGCTTGTGATGATTATACTAATATTTATATACTTAATTTAGATGATAATAAATATATAATTAATAAGTATACTTCATTTAGTAAAAATGAAAATTTATTCAAATTTACTACAGAAAATACTATTTATAATATTTATTATTTCAATAATTACTTATTATTATTGTCTAATAATGGTATTGATTATATTAATCTCTTAAATAAAGAATTAGAATTAACTAATTTATTAAAAGATACAAATATTAATAAAATAGTAATTGACCCAAATAATAATAAAGTCTATGTTTTATATAATTCATATGATTATTTCAGTAGATATATAATTGATGAAGAAGGTATATTTATTAAATCTGATTATCATGTTTTTACTACACAAAATGGATTTAATCCTGAAGATTTGAATATAATCGATATGAAATTCTATAATAATTATATTTATTTCATTCATCCTTTATATAAACAAAATGATAATTATTATATCGTTTATTCTAATTATACAGAAAAAGAAATAGTAAGAAAGCAATCAATAATTTCATTTACTAATGAATATTATTATATTGATTCTTATGTTTATGAAGAAAATATTTATTTCTTAATTACTAAAAATGGTGAAAATACTGAATTAATTAAAATTAATAAAGATGATGTTAATGATTATTATATTTATGATAACCTTATTAATGACAATATTACTCAATATAATAAGAATATTTATTATAAATATAATGATAATCATTTCTATTTAGTTTCTAATAATTATATTTATTACTTTAGTGTAGATGATAATATAATACAATTAGAAAATAAATTATATGCTGATGGATGTAAATATATTACTTATAATCAAGATATAATTATTTCTAATTCTGAAATTAAAAATATTAAAGGAAATGCTATATTAAATGGTAATATATTACTTAATGGACAAATTAAAACAAGTACGATTAATGCATCTCAGATTAATATTAGTGATATTGATGTTAATGTAAATAAAACAATAACTCATAATACTTTAATTGATGGAAATATTAATAATTATTGTGTGGGTGAACCAGTATTTATTAAAAATAATAAAACTTATATATTACAACGAATATCTAATGATGGAAAATATCCTATTTATGAATATATTGAAATTAATGATACTACTTATTTGAAAAATACAATTAATCAAATTCCTATGGTTACTAATGAAAATAATGGTAAATTTATTGGTATTATTACATCTATTTATCCAATTAATACTCCACTTAAAATTAATGATATTACTAGTAATTATATAAAAATTAATAATGATACTATTGAATTTGCTACTCATGGTGATTATATATTTAAAGTTAATGATAATACTGCTTTACATAATACTACTTCTGGTTCTCAGAAAATTTATGAAGTTGGTGATAATATCTTATTTGATGGAACAATTATTGACTCTAATACCCCAATAACATATAATTTAATACATAATTGCGTTGGATGTATAACATATATACCAATTAATAATACTGATTACGTTTCAGTATTTAAGAATTAAATTGCTATTTATTAATTAATTTAGTTTGATTAATTTAGGTTAATTAATTTAGTAGTAATTAAAATAATTTTAAAAATTATTTTAATTGATTAATTTATTAGATTAATTTATTTAATTTATTTGATTAATTTATTTTATTTATTTAATTTAATTGATTAATTTATTTGATTTAATATATTAATTTATTAGACTAATTTAATTGATTAATTTATTTAATTTTTTTGATTAATTTAATAGATTAATTTATTTAATTTTTTTGATTAATTTATTAGATTAATTTATTTAATTTTTTTGATTAATTTATTAGATTAATTTATTTAATTTATTTGATTAATTTATTAGATTAATTTATTTAATTTATTTGATTAATTTATTAGATTAATTTATTTAATTTATTTGATTAATTTATTAGATTAATTTATTTAATTTATTTGATTAATTTATTAGATTAATTTATTTAATTTATTTGATTTAATATATTAATTTATTAGACTAATTTAATTGATTAATTTATTTAATTTATTTGATTAATTTAATTGATTAATTTATTTAATTTATTTGATTAATTTATTTTATTTATTTAATTTAATATATTAATTTATTAGACTAATTTAATTGATTAATTTATTTAATTTAATTGATTAATTTATTAATCCAATTTATTTAATTTAATTGATTAATTTATTAATCCAATTTATTTAATTTAATTGATTAATTTATTTAATTTATTAGACTATTTTATTAAATTAATTTATTAAACTACTTTTTCTATTTAATAATTTTTAAATTTTTTTATGTAAATTATAAACATAATATAATACTATTAATAATAAAATAATAATTACAAAATTCATTGCTAAATAGAAATAAATATAAGGAGTTAATGTTAATTGTATATAATCTAATAATTGAGATATTATTTTACTTGATTTTAATATATTTATTATATTAAAATCAGATGATAATGAATTATTTGATTGTATTAAAATATTATTTTGTTCAATGTTATCGTCCATTTTGTATTATTTTATATAATTTATTTTAATTTTTTATTTTATTAAAAAAAAATAAAATAAGAAAATTAAATATTTTTAAATTAATGCGTTTTTTATTTAAAAAGAAATAATATTATATAGTTATATTTAAAAGAATGGCAAAGACAACTAAGAATACTAAGGCTGCTGAAAAACCAACAACTAAGGGTAAGAATACAAAGGGTGGTAAGAGAGGAAAGTCCACCAGAGGAAAGAAGAAGACTGCACAAAAGGATACTCAAACTCCAATTGAAAAGAGAACTTTTGATGTATTCTTTAATGATACAAATATTAAAACTCACCCTAAGGGCTTACAGCCAAGACAAGCTGCATGTAAGGCTGTTGCCCCAATTATTCGTTATCAATTAATCAGCAAGGGTATTACTGATAAGAATGAACAAAAGAAGAATACTGAATTTATAAATAAGAAGTTTATTTTCTATATTACTGAACCTAAGGTTTATAATAAGGAAATTAAAAAGATGATTGCTGTAGAAAATCCATCACGTCATTATTATGTTGGTGAGCGTAAGGGTATTAATCCTGATATTAATTTTTATTTATCTGTAGGTAAAGAAGATAATAAGACTACAATAGATATTAAGGATTTCAAGAGAAGACTCACTATTGAAAAGAATGGTGAAACATTCTATGCATATAATCCTGAAGATAAGACAGCTAAAGATACTTATGTTGCTAAATATCCAAAGTCTGATATTACTAAAGATAAAGATGTTAAGGTTGTAAAGGTTGAAGTCCCACGTAAAAATAAAATCTATGAAACTACTGTTACTACTGGTCCTGATGGCAAAGAAATTAAACAAAAGAAAGAAATTGGAGAAGACATTAAATACATTGAATATAAGTTTTCAAATAAAGTCTTTAAACTTACTGTTGAAAAATACATGAAGTTTAAGAAAGAATTTAAGCTTAATGCTAAGGAAGAAGCTGAACTAATGAAATATATTGATAAGCCAAAACGTCAGCAGAATAAGAAGGAAGAGGATACTGATGAAGAGAATGATTCTAATAATGAAACTACTGATGATGAAGAGGAAGAAGTTGAAGAAAAGCCAAAGAAGGGACGTGGAAAGAAGACAACTGAAACAAAACCTGCTGCAAAGGGAAATAAAAAGGGAAAGAAGTAAATGAATTTTAGTTTATTTTTTTGATTAATTTTTTATATTATTTTAAAATAATATAAAAATAATAATAATGATTAATTGATTGATTGATTGATTGATTGATTAGATTGATAGATAAAATATAGTTATTTATTAATTAATTGATAAATTAATTTAATCTATTAATTATTTGATAACTTAATAAGTTAATTAATAGATAAAGTATAATTATTTATTAATTATTAGATAAATTAATCTATTAATTATTCAATAAATTAAATTTATTAATTATTAGATAAATTAATCTATTAATTATTCAATAAATTAAATTTATTAATTATTAGATAAATTAATAAATAAATTAATCTATCATTTATTAGATAAATTAATAAGTAAATTAATCTATTAATTAGTCAATAAATTTATTAATTATTCGATAAAAATTAATAAATAAATTAATCTATCATTTATTAAATAAATTAATAAATAAATTAATCTATTAATAAATTAATTAAATTTATTAATTATTAGATAAATAGTAAATTAATCTATTAATTATTTAATAACTTAATCTATTAATTATTCAATAAATTAATCTATTAATCTATTAATTATTTAATAAATTAATTTATTAATTATTAATAGTTAAAACATAATTATTTATATTAATATTAGATTTATTTTGTTTTTGTATATATCTAATTAATATTATTTTTTTATAAATTAACATACCCCAATTATTTATACATGTATTTCTAACTAATGCTGTTGGGCGAATTTGATTTATTAATAACATTGCTTTCATATATCCAATATTATATTTATATACTAAATAGAATAAAATAATATTTGCTGAACGATGATGTCCACGTTTACAATGAACTAAAATTCCAGAATTATTATTTAATGCTTCATCTATAAATTTAAATGCATTAAATATATATTCGAACATTTGTTTTCCACAAGATACATCACACATATTTTTATCTTTAATAGGGACTCTATAATATTTCATATCTGTAAATTTATTTGGTAAATCAGGTGTGCAATTTAATATATAATGTATATTATGATAAATTAAAGTATTATGATCAAATGCAGCTTCTTTATTACCAAGCCATATTTGACTCATTATATGATCCATGTTATTTTCCATTTTTAATTATTATTTATAAAAATAAAATATAATTTTAATAAATAAAGTAATTTACTTTAAAAATAAGAATTAATTTAAAATTAATTCTTATTAATTTTTTGAGTAATTTATTAATTTTTGAATTAAATATATTTAATTAATCAATTTAATTATTTTATTAAATAATAAAAAATTAATTAATTTAATTAATCTATTAAATAATAAATTAATTAATTTATTTAATTTATTTAATTATTCTATTAAATATTAAAAATTAATTAATCAATTAATTTATTTAATTATATTATTAAATAATAAACTAATTAATCGGCATAATTAATCTATTTAATTATTTTATTAAGTAATTTACTAATTTTTCTATTAAATAAACTAATTAATCAATTAATCTATTTAATTATTCTATTAAATAATAATTAATTAATCAATTTAATTTATTTAAGTAATTTAAGTAATTTACTAATTTTTCTATTAAATAATAAAAACTAATTAATCAACAAATTAATTAATTAATTAATTAATTTATTTAATTAATCAATCAATTAATTTATTTAATTATTCTATTAAATAATAAATTAATTAATCCATCAATTAATTTAATAAATATTCTATTAAATAATAATTAATTACTCACTTAATCAACATAATCACCCAATTTATTTAATTATTCTATTAAATAATTACTCAACCAACTTACTCACCAACTCATCACCTTACTCATCAACTCACAAATTAATTTTATAATTAATTTTTATTTTATTATTATTTTACTTTTTCATATTTTTTAAATCAATAAATTATATTAATAAATATAATTTATTTTTATAAATGTCAGTTAGTAAAAATTATAATTTAATATTAAATGGCTATTCATTTAATAAAAATGATAAAGAAACAAGTAATAGAATAATTAATATAATAGATTCAAATTATAATAGTATAAATCAATTTATAATAACAACTATACAAAATCAATATGATTCTATTGATGAATACATTAATTTTATAAAAAATCATATAACAACATATGATAATACTACTCAATCAATATTATTTGATTTTACATATAATTTTATAAAAAATATAATTATTTATCATACTAATTCTATTTATACTTGTAAAGAAATAATTAATAGAGAAACACATAAAAAACATATTGATTATAAAAATAACTTTAACATAACATTATATAATGAAATAATTGATTTAGATGATACTGATTATTCTATTATTAATATAGATTATAAATCTAATATAATTTATAAAAATTTATTAGAACAAATTAATAAATATAAATTACCAGATACTTTTAATCTATTTTTATTTTGCAATAATTATTTTTTATACATGAATAAAATATATTATGATAATTATAAAAAAAAGTCACAAAATATAGATAAAGAATTAAAAGTAGAAACAAGAGATAATATTATGAATATATTAATGAAAGATTTATCTTTATCTATTAGTCAAATGAAAACAACAACATTTAATAATAAAGAACAATTTGAATTTATAAAATTAATTTCTATTTATTTAGAATATTCACAAATATATACAAATAATGCCAAATATATAAATGATATAATTAATAGATTTTATCCAGATATTCCAAATGAACAAAATATATTTACTTTATGTAAAAATATACAACAAAATATTTATAATACTGATTTAAATTTTAATTTTCAAGAATTAAAAAATTTACAATTTTGTCAATTTTTATTAAAATCAATAAATGATTATAATATTTATTATAATGACCCACAAAATGTTTATTTATATATAGATGATATTGAATCTAATTATCAAATACTACAACATAATAATAAATATATTATACAATTATTACATCCAGAAGATAAAATACAAATTGGCAGAATATTAACTAATTTTACATATTTAGATAAACAAATAAATACACAAAAAATATTAAATATATTAATAAATACACCTACGTCTACAATTAATAATTTTATTAAATGTGATAAATGGTATAATCATTTACGATATTTATTATATTTATATGATTATAATATTTATAAATATGGAGAAAATATAAATATTAATTATCAATTTGAATATCATGAAATACAAACAATAGAACAATATAATCAAATGATTTTATTATTTTATCCAAAATATAAAAAAATATTTACTAATTTAAATAAATTAATAAAATCAAATAAATCATTTATATTAACTTTTTATAAATATGATGATACTACAAATAATTACATTATATATAAATATAAAATTAATTATAGCTTATTATCAGAAGGTGATTTAATAGAATTATGTGTATTAAGAATTAAGCATTTATTAGAATTCATATATCCAAACTTAAAGGAATTTTTATATGAAAATGCTGATTTATCTAATTATATTGGTGGAACTAAAAATATACCATATATTAATACAGAAATGATTATAAAATATTTATTACCATTTATTAATAATAATTCATTTGAAGACATTAAAAAAATAAATTCATTAGATGAAATTTATTCAACTATAGATGAAAATAATATATATAAATTTACAAATTATAATTGTGACCATACATTATCATTAAAAGATGGAATACATAAATATAAATTTAATTTAGATGATTTTATTTTAAATGCAAATGCAATATTTAAAACAATTATTATATCAGAAAATAAATTTTTCATTAATTGGAATAATACTTTCCCATATGTAAATTCAGTTAATATATTAAAAAATACAAATTATTATAAAAAACATACATATTTACCTTGTAAAAATACATTATTTTATTACACAGATAATTTAACATATAAAATACCATATGATAATAAACCTGATAAAATGATACATCAATTTATAGATATAGAAGCAATTGAATTTTTAACAAATAATAATTTTCATATTTTAGAATCATCAATTGATGATTTATTATTCTTAAATAATACAATGAATGAATTTTATAATTATTATAATAGTTTTGTAAATTTACCCACAAAATGGTATAATATTTTACCAGAAGAAAAAGAACATTATTTAAAAATATTATTTAGAAATGAAATTGATAATTCTATTTTTGATATTAATGATAATACTTATTATTCACATATTAATTTAAAAATAGATATAGATGATAAAAAAGATGATTTTGTAAAATATCAAATACATAAAGAAAATATAAATGAAATATTGCAAAATAACGTAATTAATTTATTTAAAAGAGGTATTTTAGCAGATATTATTGTGCAATATAATAATACTACTGATATTAAACAACAAATTAATAATAAAGAAAATTATGATAATTTTATACAAAAAATAATGTATGAATTTGAAAATTTACCAAATGATAGAAGTAATGTAAACGCACAAAATGCAAAATATGCATTTAAATATGCAATTATACAATTATGTAAAGAATCTTATTACTTTTTACCATCTTATTATTGTTTAAATAATTATGATGAATTAAAAGAAAGAAGAGATTTTAAAAAATATACTTATAATCAAATAAAAGATTTACCATATGAAATAAATATAAAATTTATTGAAAATATTACTGAATTTTATAATAAAGGTCATTCTGAAAAAATAAAATATTCACAATTATATACTTATATATGTAGAGTATTATATAAATATCAAGATATATTAAATATTTTACCTTTAAAAGAGAATGATATAATTTATAATAAAGATATTTATAAATTTGAAAATATATCAGATAAAATAATGCAATTACCTAAAAATGATGATAATATTTTAAATTTATGTAAATTTATTATTAAACAATATGAAATTAAAAAATATACAGGTAAAAATACATCTGCATCATCATATATTAGTATAGTTAATGATTATAACAATTATATAAATAAATTAGAAGATATTTTAAATTATGCCGTAACTAATATAATATCACCATATAAAGAATATATAAATAAAGTATCAGATTATTATAATTTAACAGATAAATTTTACAATGATAATAATAAATATTTAACACAATTTTATTGGAATTCTTTTTTTAGTATGTATTATTTAGAACAAATTAATATTTTTAATAAATTTTTAAATAATCGTGTAATATTTGCTACTGGGTCAACTGGCACTGGAAAAAGCACTCAATTACCTAAATTATTACTATTTGCTGGTATTGTGTTTGAAAATAACATAAATTATAGTATATTATGTTCTCAACCCAGACAAAAACCAACTGCTGATAATGCAATTGAAATTAGTAAACAATTGAGTATTCCATTATTTAATGAAGAATTATCAGAAAATAATAATATTGAATATTTTATACAATATAAGCATGGACAAGATAATCATACATCTATATATTCAAATTATCCAACATTAACATTTGAAACAGATAAAATTGTATATAATAATATTTTAAACAATCCTTTATGTTGTAGTTATAAATTATTATTACCACAAGAAGAATTAATAATTAATAAACAATACAATATTATAATAGTTGATGAAGCACATGAACATAATATAAATATGGATTTAATATTATCTGTTATGAAACAATATTGTTTTTATAATAATGAAATAAAATTAGTAATTATATCTGCAACTATGGATAGTGATGAAGCAAATTATAGAAAATATTATGATAATATTAATGATTTAATTACTCCTTTCAATTTGCATATATTATATTCAAATGATTTTCTAAAATCAAGAAATTTAAATTATAATTATTATCAATTGCAAGATATTAATTTATCAAATGATGAACAACAATTATTATATCCAGTTATTGATAAACGATTAGATATATCAGAACCATTACAAACAACTATATATACTATTAAAGATATATATATGAATTTAAATGATGAACAATTAAAAGATGAAACTTATAAAAATAAAATTATTAAAAATATTATTTTAAAAGAATTGCAAAATCCAATTACTAAAGACTTTTTAGTTTTTAAATATGGCAGAAATCCTATTGAAAAGTTTATAAAACAACTTTTACCTGAATTACCATCAGATGTATTAATATTACCTTTTTATTCTGAATTAAATGATGATGTTAAAGTTTATATTGGTGAAATTACAAAACATCGTAACGAAATAAATATGCCAAGAAATATTGATACTTTATTAAATTTAAAAAATAATACTATATTTACATCAGGTAAAAATCATTATAATCATTATATAATTGTTGCTACAAATATTGCAGAAGCTTCTATTACTATAGATTCATTAAATGTAGTTATTGATGATGGAATACAAAATGTTAATGTTTATGATAATAAATTTAATTCTTCTCAAATTATAAAAGATTTAATTGCAGAAACAAATAGACTCCAACGCCGAGGACGTGTTGGCAGAACATCAAATGGAACTGCATATTTCTTATATAAACAAAATTATTTATTAAATGTTATTCCACAATATAAAATTTGTATAAGTAATGTATCTTCTGAAATAATACCATTAATTTCTATAAATTATAATAAAGAATTTGACACTTTATTAAATGATTTAATAATATGTGCTAATTATTATAAAACTAATTATGATTATATTTACATGAAAAATAAAAGTATATTTGATGGTAATGAACATTTTATAAAAACAAAAAAAGAATATTCTGATTTATTACATTTTAATTTAAAATTTTTAAATAATGTTAATTATGATAAAGAAATTGATAATACTGTTATTAAAGAAAAAGTAATTAAAGAAGCAAAAAAAATATCTTATTATGAATATTCATTTGATAAAACTTTAAATAATTATACTGATAAATCAAAATATGGAATATTTTATCCATTAAATAAAAAAAATAATGATACTATTTCAGAATTAGATGATATAAAAAATATTAATTTAATATCATTAACTAATATTATAATTCCATCAAAAATAAAATCAGATGATATTGTTTATAATTTATTGTATTTATTACAAGAATTTAAATGTAAACATAACTTATTAATTAATAGATTACTTAATTGTAATAATTTTGATTTAATGAAATTTAATAATAAAGCATTAAATGATGATATATTGAAATATATTATATTAGATGGAATTAATTTTATAATTGATAAATTTGTTGAATTGTATAAATATGATAATAAGATTTATTGGCAAAATTCATTTTATTTAAATAATAAATATTCAAGTTACATTAAATTAGAAGATTATAATTTGATTGATATGTATAAACAATTTTATAATAAAATTAAAATAATTTTTACTCCTACTTTAAAATATGATAATAATACATATTATTTAGTTTATAATTTTGGATTAAATTCTGATATTTTATTAAATGTTAGTTATAATTTCTTTAATATTTCTTATAATGAAACAAATTTAACTCGGGATATGTTTTATAATGTAATTACTGAACATAAATTATTAAATTTATCTAAAAATATTATTAATACTTATAAATCTTTAAAATTAATTGATATTGATAGTAATAATAATATTTTTACTTTAAATAATTATAATTTATTATATTCTTTATCAATGAATGTTAAAATTCAAAATGATAATATTATATTGTATTTATTAGGTTGTGTATTAGCACAAATATATAATTGTTTACCTATTTATATACAATATTTATCTATCATTATTAATTATGATAAAATTATATCAAAACTTAAATTAAATATAAAATGTGATGATGAATTAGTATATTTATATAATTTATTTTATAATAATAAAATTTATGATAAATCAATTAAAAAATTATTTGATAATGTTATTAATAAAACTTATAATGATTTATATAATAATTTAACTAATTATAATAGCGAAAGTTATGATATTTTTAATGAATTAGTTAAGATTTATAAAAATGAAGATTTATTAAAATTAAAAGAAACAATATCAAAATCAGATATTATTGATATAATATTTATGTTCATTTTTAAAAATAATATTATTGCTAAATTATTAAATGAATCTATTATTATGCATAAAGGTAATATATTTAAATCTATTAATGATAATAAAAAATATACTTATGTTCATCTATATATAAATGTATTTTATCCACAAAATGAAATATTTAAATATATATCAAGTGATTCAATATTAAATGATAACTCATTATATTATATTTATTTTTATGATAGTATACAATTATTAGGTGGAGTTAAAAAATTAGCTAATGTTAAATTATTACATAAAATAAATCCGAAATTTTTAAATAAAATAGATATTGATATTGTTCGTATAAAAAATCAAATACAAAAATATAATAATACTAATTATGCTAATACTTTAAAAACAATAATTTATGAAATTGAAAATAATTAATTGAATGAATTGATGAGTAAGGTGAAGATTAAGATGAAGATTAAAGTGAGAATTAAGGTGAGAATTAAATTGAGGATTAATTTAAGAAGTAATTAAAGAATTAAGGTGAAGATTAATTTGAGGATTAATTTAAGAAGTAATTGAGAATTAATTGAAAAATTAATCAAGAATTAATTAGAAAATTAATCAAAGAATTAATCAAAGAATTAATTAGAAAATTAATTAGAAAATTAATCAAGAATTAATTAGAAAATTAAT
>AUXO010327291.1_pt1 | contig 14050 bp, 13 predicted proteins | sample 768731 | NCBI WGS metagenome assembly AUXO01 (sample SAMN02715735, study PRJNA202380) | gut metagenome | biome: sheep rumen | host: Ovis aries | place: New Zealand: Palmerston North | reverse complement strand
ATAATTATTACACCAATACAGTATTATCTTTTAACATTAATGGGTTGTGATTCAAAGCTTGCACTTACAATAACCTTTGCAACAGGATTAGCTGTTATTGAGTAACAATGATAAACAGTTCTAGAAAACATTATGAAAATAATTTAGTTGTTCAGCAACATTTAAAGGCAATGATGATTCTAGGATTTATTGGTGCAGTAATAGGTGCTGTCATAGCTCAGTTTATTGAGGTAAATATTCTGAAGGTTATTTTTGGTTTAATATGCATATTATCAACTTTAGTTTTGGTAATTATCAAATCACCATCAACATTGGATAATATAAGAACTGAAAAATATTTATTTTATAGTGCATCATTTTTAACAGCACTACTTAACGGATTAATAGGTCCTGCAGGTGCAGCTATTTTAATTCCCATATTTGTAGCTTATTTCAAATATCCTCTTAAGAATACTCTAGGTACTACCAGTGCATTAGCTGTTACAACATCACTTGGTGGAGTTCTATGTTATATTATTTTAGGATGGAATAATCCGAATTTACCTGCTTTTTCATTAGGATATGTTAATTTACTTCAGTTTGTATTTTTAACCATTACCAGCATAATTGTATCTACATATGCTGCAAGCCTTGCTAAAAAAATAAGTGTTAAAAAATTGAAAATTCTCCAAGTAATAGTTATTTCATATAGAGGTTTACAGATGATGGGTCTTTTTGATTTAATTCTATCAATTGTTTAATTGACATCATTTTTTTATTTTTTTTTTGGTTAAATGAAAAAATAAATACTATTTTTGTTTTATTGGATATTATTAGTATATTCCTATTTTATAGTAATATTTATATAGTATAAATTTTAAATATAACATTGTTAATTATAAATAAAATTGTAAAATTTAAATTTTTTTATTAAAAAAATATATAACAACGTTATATTATATAATGTATTTAATGAAAATAAATTGTATAAGAGTAATCACATATGTTATAATATAACAATGTTATAATCTTATTGAAATCAAATACGGAGAATAATAAATGTCAAACAAATTAATATATATGGATAACTCAGCTACTAGTCCAGTAAACCCAGAAGTCTTAGAATGTATGCTTCCATACTTCAATCAAGAATTCGGTAACGCATCAACATTATACACTTTAGGTGTAGAAGCAAAAAAAGCAGTAGATAAAGCAAGGATACAAGTTGCAGAACTTATAAATGCAAATCCAGAAGAAATAACATTCACAAGCGGTGGATCAGAATCAGACAATATGATTATTAAAGGAATTGCATTAAAGAAAAAACAAGAAGCAACAGAAGATAATCCAAAAAACCATATAATAACCACAACTATAGAACATCCAGCAGTAATGGAAACATGTAAGTTTCTAGAAAAATTTGGCTTCGAAGTTACTTACCTACCTGTAAATAGTGATGGTCTTATTAGTTTGGACGAATTAGAAAATTCCATAAAGGATAGTACAATACTAATTACAATAATGCATTCAAATAATGAAGTAGGAACAATACAGCCAACAAAAGAAATTGGAGAAATTGCAAGAAAACATAACGTATTATTCCATTCAGATGCCGTACAGAGTGCAGGAAAAATACCTGTAGATGTAGAAGAACAAAATATTGATTTACTGTCCATATCCGCACATAAAATTAATGGTCCAAAAGGTGTAGGAGCAGTTTACATCAAAAAAGGAATCTCATTAGAAGTACTCATTCATGGTGGTGGACAGGAAAAAGGATTGCGTTCAGGAACAGAAAACGTACCTGGTATAGTAGGATTAGGAAAAGCAGCAGAAATTGCTAAAAACAAATTAGAAGAACACATGCAACACAATAAAGAAATCAGAGATGCTTTAATTGAAAAAGTCACAACAGAAATTAAAGATGCTTACGTAAATGGAAGCTTAGAAAAAAGACTTCCTAATAATGTACACTTCAGATTTTCAGGAATTGAAGGAGAATCCTTAATTTTAAGACTTGATCAAAAAGGAATAAATGGAGCAACAGGTTCAGCATGTTCAACCCATGATCTTAAAGGATCACACGTATTAGCAGCAATCGGTATTAAACCTGCATTATCACATGGATCACTAAGATTATCTATAGGCCCAGAAAACAGTATAGATGATGTTGATTACATCGTAAAATCAATTGGCGAAGTTGTATCATATTTAAGAGAATTGTCACCATTATGGGATAATGAAACTGACACATACATCGGTGATAGATTCGAAAAAGAAGTAGATGATGAAGACTTAGACCGATATTAATAAAAAAAGGTGATTCATAATGGAAGAGTACAGTGATAAAGTAAAAGACCACTACACAAATCCACGTAACTCTGGAATTATAAAAAATCCTAGTGGTGAAGGTACAGTAGGAAACCCTGTATGTGGAGATATAATGACTATTTATATTAAAGTAGGTGAAAATGACATATTAGAAGATGTAAAATTCAGCACATTCGGTTGCGGAGCTGCTATTGCAACAAGCAGTATGATAACAGAAATGGCAATAGGAATGACTGTTGATGAAGCATACAACATCACAAGAAATGATGTGGCTGAAGAATTGGACGGATTACCTCCTATAAAATTACATTGTTCAAACTTAGCTGCTGATGCACTTCAAGCTGCAATAGAAAATTATAGACAAAAACAAGAAAAATAACATTCCTCCCCTTTTAAGAATAAAAAGGTGAAAATATGATTGATGAGCAAGAATGGGATTTGGACTACATTAATAATCTTATAAAGATTGATGAAAAATGCGAATCAAAAATAAGTTTAAATTATGATTTCATTACAGAAAAATATTTTGAAATGTATGAAGTAGCATTAAATGCTGGGACAATAATGCCATACCGTTTTAATTCACTTGGAGTAGCATATAAAGGTAATAAACATAACAGACCTACAAAATTAACAAATAATGATCCAAAAGTTAAAGAAAGGCTAGAAAAATCCTATAAAAAAAGAAATGAACTGGCATTTAAATACGCAGGTTCAAACCCAAATTCCGTTGAAAGATATGAAAAATTCTTAGATAAGGAAATTTATGATTTTATAGAAGAATTCCCTCAATATAAAAATTTAATTAACAAAGAAAAATGAAAAAAAAGTGATAAACATGACTATAGAAAACATAAAAATATTAAAAAAACCGATAGCTAATGATATTAGTGAAACTATTGGAAACACTCCGTTAGTAAAAATTAATCGATTATCTGAAGGTATAGATGCTAATATATTAGTAAAAATTGAATCATTTAACCCAGTTAGTAGTGTTAAAGATAGAGTAGCAGTATCATTACTTGAAGAAGCAGAAAAAGCAGGAAAAATTAATAAAGACACAACTATTATTGAACCAACTAGTGGTAATACTGGAATAGCACTTGCGTTTGCATGTGCTGCAAAAGGATACAAACTTAAAATTGTACTACCTGAATCATTTTCAGTAGAAAGAAGAAAACTCATAAAGATATTTGGAGCAGAATTAATATTAACACCTGCTTCAGAAGGAATACCTGGAGCAATAAAAGAAGCTGAAAGATTACATAAGGAAATAGAAAACTCATTCATACCACAACAGTTTGAAAATCCTGCAAATCCTAAGATTCATGAAATTCTTACAGGTGAAGAAATATATAAGGATACTGATGGAGAAGTGGACATAGTTGTATCAGCTGCAGGAACTGGTGGAACAGCTACCGGAATAGCAAGGGCAATTAAACCTAAAAAAGAAGATTTTAAAGTAATAGTTGTAGAAGCAGCATCATCCCCAGTAATTTCTAAAGGAGAAAAAGGAGTTCATAAAATTCAGGGAATAAGTCCTGGTTTTGTAGCTGACACTTTGGATTTAGATGAAATTGATGAAGTTGTAACTGTGGAAGATGAGGATGCAGGAAAAGCAACAATAGCATTAGCTCAAAAAGAAGGTATATTGGCAGGAATTTCTTCAGGTGCTGCAATTAGTGCTGGTTTAGAAATAGCTAAAAGACCCGAAAATAAAGGAAAGACAATCGTAGTGATATTACCAGATACAGGTGAAAGATATCTTAGTGTAGACTGGTTATCAGAATTATATTATTAAAAAAAAACAGGAAGTGAAATAATGGCGTATGAAGTTAAAAATAATAAAAATATTGCAACATTAGGATTGCATGTAGGACAGGAAGAAACTGATGAAACAGGTTCAAGGGCTGTACCAATATATCAAACAACATCTTATGTATTTAAGGATACAAAACAGGCAGCAGACAGATTTGCTCTAACTGATGTAGGAAATATTTATTCAAGACTTACAAATCCTACAACTGATGCATTTGAAAAAAGAATTAGTGCAATAGAAGGAGGTTCATCAGCTTATGCTACATCTTCAGGAATGGCCGCTATATTTTATACAATTATTAACCTAACAGAAGTCGGAGATAATATTGTATCCGCAGATAATTTATATGGTGGAACATTTGAATTGTTTGAAAACACCTTAAAAAATCTTGGAAGAACAGTAAAATTTGTGGATTCACAGTCACCTGACGAATTTGAAGAAGCTATTGATGAAAAAACTCGTGCTATATATGTTGAATCTATTGGAAATCCTAAGTTAGACATACCTGACTTTGATGTTTTATCCGAAATAGCTCATAAGAATGGTATTCCATTAATAGCTGATAATACGGTAGGTGTTGGATCAGTTAGACCATTTGATCATGGAGCAGATATTATAGTGGCAAGTGCTACTAAATATATTGGAGGTCATGGAACTACCTTAGGTGGAGTTATAATAGAAAAAGGAGATTTCAATTGGGATAATGGTAAATTCCCAGGATTAACTGAACCTGATGAAACATATAATGGTTTAAAATTCTATGAAACTTTAGGACCTGCAGCATTCACAACAAGAATAAGAGCAGTACTTGGAAGAGATACAGGGGCTGTTCCAAGTCCGTTCGGTTCATTCTTATTATTGCAGGGACTGGAAACTTTAAGTTTAAGAATTGAAAAACATGCTGAAAATGCACTTGCTGTAGCAAAACACTTGGAAGAACATCCTAAAGTAGCATGGGTCACATATTCCGGTCTTGAAAGTAGTCTTAACCATGAAATAGCTAAAAAATATGCGGAAAAAGGTTTTGGTGGAGTAGTATCTTTCGGTTTAAAATCAGGTTATCAGGGAGCTATTGATTTTATTAATAATACTGAATTACTTTCACTCTTAGCTAACATTGGTGATGCAAAAAGTTTAGTTATTCATCCAGCTTCAACAACACATTCACAACTTACCGAAGAACAGCAAAGAGCAACCGGAGTAACACCCGATTTAATAAGATTATCAGTTGGTATAGAAGATTTAGAGGATATTTTAGCAGATATTGATCAGGCATTAGATAAAATTAGTTAATTGATTAATAGTTTTAAATTATTATTCTACCATAAATTTAGTCCTTAAAAAGTAATTGGAGTAAAATCACTCCACTCCTCATTTTTTTTATTATCTACTAGAATTAAAGTACTTTATTAATTTTTACTGTATTATAAAGTTAAAATTATTATATATTGAATTTTAACCGGATTATATCTTGTTAAAACTATTTTTAATTATCAATATTGAATATCTATACTTTTTTCAATGGTAAACTTTTTGTATATATTTCATATAATTCTTTATTATTTGTTATAGTATCTATATCAATTAATTCCAGGCTAGTTTCTTTGTTATGTTTTGCAATACTTAACTGGCTGTTTATGAATCCTTTATTTTTTATTATTTTAGTTAGTTGTTTTGAATAACTTTTTTCTGGATTATTTATCCTTTGTCTGATATTCCTTATTATCTCTTCTTTCTTTAAATTTAAACTCTTATTCATGTCTGATAGTTCATTTAGTATTTCATTTGCCCAATTGTTTATAGTAATTTTTATTCCATTTTTATATAGAAATACATTTTCATTGAATGCACTTTCTGCGATTATTTCTTCATTTATTAAGCCTTCTTCCTGCCATTTTTCATAATCACTTTCTTCTTTTAAAAGAAGATATACTATAAATAAATGTACAAATTTTGCATCATTTAATGAGATTCCACACTTATCAAATGGATTAATGTCTATGCTTCTTATTTCCACGTATTTTATTCCATCATCATTAAGTGATTTAAGATAGTCTGATGGATCAGCAGATTTTAATCTTATTTGTGTGTATAATTCTTTTGCTTCTGATAATATTCCTTTGTTTATGTATTCCTGTATATCTGCTGTAAATTCTTTAACACTGGTATATCTTGGAAATAATTTCTCCAAGTTTTTATATCCTGCACGTGAATTTCTAAAGGAGACCCCATTTTCTGAATAGTAACTACCAATACCATCCTTTTTATCCATCATACTTGTACATTCTTTTGTGAACGTGTTATGTGCAGCCGGAGTTGATCCTGTTATGAGTATTATTAACCATTTATAACGAAGATAGTTTCTTGCAACTTTTAAGTAGACACTGTTTTTAAATTCTTTGTAGCTAATTATTTTTTCAGAATTTTCATATAATTTTTTAATCATTTCTTCATCAAATGAGAAATTATAATGTATTCCTGAAATCATCTGTTTTACTTTTCCATATTTTTGTGATAAATGTTCACGATATATTCTTGCATTTGATTCTTCATTACCATAATCTGCAATTGGTATTTTATCAGGATTTGGTAATATACATGGAAATGACTGATTCCATATGTATTCATCACTGTTTATATTTGTGTTAACTATATCAACTAAGAATGATAATACTTGGTAAGCATCCTTTAAATTATTGTACGTTGAGGTTACAATTTCTATTTGACTTTCAGAAAAGTCTGTTGTAATATATGGGTTTTTTAATTTGTCACCAAACACTTCCGGATGTGGAGTTAATGCTAAGTGGCCTTTAGAGCTTACTCTTATACCTTCTTTTTCAAATCCAAAGTTTCCCTTTAGTAATTCTTCTGGTGTTAAAATTTTAGATACAGATTCAATATTTAATAAATCGTTCATACTTATTTATTTGTAAATAGTTAATATTAAATATTAACATTGTTATATTAATAAAATTAATATTTTTTGAATATAATTAAATTATTTTTAAAAAAAATAGTTGAAAAATAGAAGAATATTTATATATTAATATCCTTCTTTTATTACTTCAATTAAATCATTGACAAATTTTTTACGAGTATCTTCATCCAAATCAAGTAAAGACAAATAAGGATTTAAATCTTCAAGTTCAACAAGAAGTAATTTACCATCCTTAGTTCTACAAGCATCTACACGCTCAATAGCATTATTAATATTATTCCATTTAATAAATTTCATAGCAAACTCATAATCATCATTATTATAATCATAGTTTACTAGTTACCAACGTTTACTTGTATCCGGAGCATAAAGAGCATATTCTAATGTTTCATTAATAAAATAAAATGAAACTTCATACTTATAATCTATTTTAGGCTGAATTAACATACCTTTCAAATCACGTTCTAATAATTCTTTTTTAGATAAAAACTCCAGACCAATAGAATCAGCACCATCATTTGGCTTAATAACATACTCTTCAACATCAGGTAACAGATGTAAATCATTTAAATTATCAACTGTTGGAATAACAGGATAACCCTTTTTAAACAAGTCAAGAAGATATTCTTTACCACACATATCAGCCTTACCAGTAAATTCATTAAATGTTTTAAGATTTTTTTCCTCCACACGTTTCCTGAAAGAATCATAAACATCTTTAAAACCTAAAACACTCCCAGTGTTTCTGAAAATAATTAAATCAACATCATCTTCAAAACTTTCTGAATTACTAGGATGACATAATACTAAATCAAAAATATTTTTAAGTTTTTTACTTAGAAAAAGATCCTCCTTATAATAATCTCTACCCTGTGCATTATAATAGAAATCTGTTAAATACAATATTTTCATAATGTTAATCCTTAATAATATATAATTTTAATATATTTTACATTTGATAAAATCTTTCTCAGCCAGATAATTTAAAACTAAATCTTATCAAATATATCTTTCTAGCTAATTTTTATTTCCCAATTATTATTTCATTAGATGAATTCATAAATCTTAATTATTCATTTTGAAGTGAATATCTCTAAAAGTTGAAATTATAGGAACCAATATGTATAAATAAATGAAATTAGAAGAAACATTAAAATCTAATAGATTAATAATAATTGTCAAAAGCATAATCATTTCCAAAGTATGAACCGTATATTCTCTTTCTTTTTTAGATGGACGTTTTTCGAGAAAATCTCTTTTATAAGCATAATAATACATTAACGTGAAGAAAATTAATGTTAAAAATATGTTTACACCAAAAATAACCTCCGATGCAAAGAAATGAGAATAATTACCTATAAGTGAAGTTGTAAATGGAATAAATGAAATAGTAATTAAAAACATTATATTTATCCAAAGATAAGGTAGGTTTAAATTATTCAATTTAATAAATTCATGATGATAAATCCAGAATGTACTGATAAGAATAAAACTAACAACAGTTAATCCTAACGTCGGAGCCAAATTTGTTAAAAAAATTAAAAAATCATTATATGTGTTTATCTGTATTTCTGGTAGACTCATACCGAAAATTAATAAAGTCATTACCATACCAAATATTCCATCGGTTAAACCCATTAAACGATCAGGATTAAATTTTAAATCTTTTTGAAAAGCATTCAAAAATTTTTCATAAACAGATAAACCCTTATTTATCTTGGAAAAATTATTCAATTTATCCTCATTATTATTTTTACTTAAATCTTTATATTGGAGATATTTTATAAATTTATCCAATTTAGCATTATACTCTTCATTATCATTTTTTTCTTTAAGATATTGTATTTTTTGATATATTTCTTCACGCAAGTCATCTAATTCTTGTTCCGATGAACTAATAATATCAAACTCCCATAAATCCTTTTTATATTAATTAATATATACTGAAAAATTATATAAGATTTTTTAGGTTCAACAGAATATATAATGAAAACTCATTAATGATATTTACATCAATACTTTCTTATTTTACATTTGTTAAATTCATTACTCAAAATATTGAATTTAAATTTATCGAAAATATTGCAAAATATTCAATTTCACTACATGTTTAGTTTCTATATACTAGAGTAAAGCTTTTTTTATACTATTTTGTAATTTGAAATGCGTCCTGTTAATTATTATATGTTAAATTATCTTTTGAATACATATTCCTCTATATCCATTTCATCAACAGTACATTTATCTTATTATACAATCATTAATAAGGATGGATAACTAGTATGTTATTTTGTTTTCAAAGTAAAAATGACATATATTATACCCATAATCGTATAGCTAAATATAATTTTATGAAGCAATTATCGTTAAAAATCATCGATATCTATATACTTTAACGAACAGAAATGGAATCATTAAAAACAAGAAATAATACAATAAACACACAAGCAGCAACAAACAGCCAAAAAATACAAGAACTAACCAATCAAAACCAAACACTAACCACACAGAACACACAAACCCAGGAACAAATAACACAACTAACAACAGAAAACAAAGAGTTACGAGAAGAAAACAAACAACTCACAAAACAATTCGAAGAAGAACACAAAGCCAAAGCACAAGTAGAAATAGAAAGATACAAACTAAATGGTGAAAAAGATGTACTTAACATGAGAATAACAGCACTATAGGAAACAAAAGACAACCTCAATGAAACAATAAGAAGCCACAAAGATGATTTAAGAATAAAAACAGAAGACACAGACAAGCTAAGAAGAGAATATGATACTATACGTGAAGAACTAGAAAGTAAAAGAAAACAACTACAAAAGTATCTTAAGACAACTCGATAGTATGAGCTTCATGGACAGGATATTAGGAAGGTATCCTGAAGACATAAAAGAATTGAAAGGGTGATTACTAATATTCTTTTTTAACATTATTTTTATTATTTTTTTTGTATTATTTTTGTAATAAGGGTAATTAGAATAAAAAATTTTCAAATAAAAATTTCATACAAAAAAAAATATATAAAAAAAATAGGGAATTTTAAACAAGAAATCAAACTAATTCTAAATAAGAGTACCAATCAAAAAAAAACAATACCCCCAAAGATATATTATTTCTCGTTTTTCTTATTTTTAATCAAATCTTCCATTTCATCAAATTCACTATCAATGTATCTACGTATCATTGAAACCGATAAAGTAGCAGTACCAACACCGGATAAAATAAATCCACCCCAAGCCAATACTAATGAATCAAGTTTTCCAATAATAGAATTTCCTGAAGCTTCAAAACTGTTACTTGTAAAAGCATTAGTAACCATAATTATAGAATCCAACGGAGTAACATTTTCAGTTAGCATAGTAAATAAAAAACTAACTAGAACAATGGAATATAATAAAATTATAGTTATACCTAAACCATTATTTTCAGTATACTTAATAAATTTATGATAATATACCCTCATAAAGTAAATATATCCAATTGTATGGAAAAAATCTAACAAAACAAGAGTAGAATTACCAAATATTAAGTGAGATATTGAACCAAAAGGAGTCAATAAAAGTAATAAAATACTATCTTTGAATGAATTCCTTCTCTCTAAAGTTACAAAAAGATATACTGAAATAATTATATCCAAAGCAAACATGTACTGTGAATCAGCCATTTCATCAAAGAATAAATATAAAGAAATAATTAAAAATATTAAAATCATTATCAAGTAATAAACTTGTCTGAAATTTAATATTTGCTCTTTAGGGAAATATTCTAAAGGATTTAATAATTTTGAATTTTTAAAACGGGGCAATGATTTAATTTTATTAACAATAAACTTGCCCACATATCCTAAAATAGCAAAAATTACAATAGCTGAAACTAATTGAATAATGAGAAATATTACTGATAAATTATCCATCATTTATCATCTCCTTCAATTAATTTTTCTAATTCTTCAAATCTTCTCCTGAAATGCTTTACTAAAATTGCCGCAGTCAATGTTGCAGCACTGGCTCCTGAAATGACATATCCTCCCCAAACTAGTAATAAACTGTTAAGTTTACCAGATATTGTATTTCCGAAAATACCATAACCGTTACCTGTAAACTCATTGGAGATCATTACAAGTGAGTCTAATGCATTAACATTTTCGGCATATTGAGTTATGAAGAAACTACCAAAGATGATAATAAACAGTACAATTACAGTTACTCCAAGACCATTTGAATAAGTATATTTCATAAATTTGTTATAATAAGTTTTTGCAAAGTATAAAAATACAAAAACGTGTATTAAATCAATATATATGAATAAATCATGTTTAAATAATAAAAATGATAAAGATCCAAATGGAATAAGTAATAACCATATTACCTTATTTTTCAATGGCTTTTTATCTAATGTAATTGCAAAATACAATGATAATATTATGTCAAATATTGGAAAATACATCAGTACTTCTTTTCCTTCTCCAATAAATGCATAGAAAATATTAACAATACATAATGCCATCATTATTAAATAAAAAACTTGTCTTAAAGAATATACTTCATCTTCAGGCAATAATTCATTTACATTTATAGATTTCAAATATTTATTTTTTAATTTATTATATATAAACCCACCAAAAAGGGTTAAAACTAAAAAGATAGAAATTAAGATAGTAAATTCAAATATAATTTCACTAAATAATTCCACAAATGTTCACCAACATTTTCTTATATATATTAACTTTTTATTATTTTAATTATTAATTATTTGTGTTAAATGTGTTTCTCTGATTTAATTAAGTCAAAAATCATTCGTTATGTATATCCTTTAACGAACATAAAGACCAAGAAAAAAATAATATAAAAAAAGTCACGACCATTTAAAATAATCATTGTTTCTATATTTATTCATGAAATTAGATAAATATATTTAAAAATAAATATAAATTACAATACAAAAATGTATATTTTCTTAAGGTGCATAATATGAAAAGTAAAACTATGTTGGAATATTTATCATTATGTTTTTTGATTGTTGTATTGATATCTCCTGTTTTTGCAGATGATCCGAATTTCACTGCTAAAACAGAAAGTGATACTTTAACGGATAGTGTAAGTGATATTGATTATCAATACAATACTATACATAAAACATATGAAAAAAATAATCAGAAAAGTATTGCAAATAATTTAACGGCCAATACTTATGAAGAATTATTGTTATATTCAAAGGGAAATAAACCAATTTGTCTTAATAAATCACGTGAATATAAAATCACGGAAAAAATAGATATATATGATAAAAATTTAACTATTTACGGTAATGGAGCTACAATCCGTGGAACCAACAATAATACACAATTTTTATATTCAAGTTCTTCGAATGTTATTCTGAATAACATTAATTTCTTAAATATTGGAAATAAATCCGTAAATGGATCTATAGCATTTACAACTGGAAAAATTACTATAAATAACTGTACAGTATCCAATTCAGAAGGTTTTTATGGTGGAGCATTTTATGCAAGAAATGGTTTTGTAGAAATTATAAATACCACATTTAATAATGTTTCGGCAGTGATTGGTGGTTGTTTATATGCCGATGGTGATATAAAAAATGTAAAAGTAATCAATTCCACATTTATGAATAATCAAGCATATTCTGATACCACTTTTCTTAGAAGTGGAGCTGCCATATATAATGGTGCATATTATGATACTTCAAATATGAAAATACAAAATTCTAAATTCATTAATAATTATGGAAAGTATGGTGGTGCTGTAATATATAATAATAGGAAATTAACCATTGATAATTGTGAATTCATAAATAATAAATGTGATGGATTTTTTTCTAAAGGAGGAGTACTCTTTTCGGGTAATGTTTATAACATTACTAACAGTAAATTTGTGAACAACAGTGCATATATAGGTGGAGCAATATGTGATGAAAACTATAATGGTGGTGTTGAAAATGATAGAAGAATAATCAACTCTACATTTATAAACAATAATGCATATGAAGGAGGATCCATTTTTATTGGAGGAAACATTATTATCCTTAATTCTAAATTCATTAATTCTACTGCACAGATAGGTGGAGCAATTAGGGGGTATGTCTCAGATCAATACATTAACAATTCTGAATTTACAAATAATAATGCAACCAATGGTTCAGCTATTTATTCAGAAAGACTCGATGATGTTATAATTCATAACTCAACAATCAATAACAATATTGCCATACTGGGTACACTTAATACTGGAAATACATTAATAGTTGATTCAAAATTTTCAAATAATAAAGCACAGAGTTTAATTATACTCAGTGAAAATAAAACAATAATCAATTCAACATTTAATACAAAAATTAATCTAAAATTTGACAAAGAAACACCAATGTTAAATCAGGATATAACAATAACTGCTGCTTTAACAGATTACTTTAATAACCCATTAACTAATAGAAGTATCAATATTAAAGTTGGTTCACAAACTTATAAACGATTAACTGACAAAAAGGGTTTAGCTACATTAAATATAAAAACTACATTATTGGGAACAACAAATGTCACAGCAAATTATAATTCTGTAGATGATTATATCTCATGTAACATTACCAAAAATTTTAATACCAAAAAAATAGGTACCAAATTTTTAATAAATGATATAAGACAAACACAATACACAGATAATTTGACGATTAGTGGTAGATTCACTGATATTAATGGAAACAATTTAAGATATACTCCAGTATTTGTATTAGTTAACAATGTCAAATATACAGTAAAAACAGATGATGTTGGAACATTCAAGCATACATTCAAGGCAACTACTATTGGTAAAAACAACGTAACTATTTATTATCTTGGAAATACAAGATATGAAGGAGCAAGTAAAGATACTTCGTTTAATGTTGTTAAGAAGGATACTAAATTTACGGTTAATTCTATTGGTCAGTCACAGTATTCTGATTATGTTGTGATT
>AUXO015218007.1_pt1 | contig 14051 bp, 12 predicted proteins | sample 768731 | NCBI WGS metagenome assembly AUXO01 (sample SAMN02715735, study PRJNA202380) | gut metagenome | biome: sheep rumen | host: Ovis aries | place: New Zealand: Palmerston North | reverse complement strand
GGTAAGAGTTGTCCTACAGAAATATTAGAAACACTTAGTGCTTTCAATATCGAAGGACGACCAATATGGAAACCAATGCATATGCAACCTGTATTTAGAATGCATCCATTTATTACAGCTAATGGAAATGGTAGAGCAAGAAGTAATGCATACATAAAAGAAACAGGAATGGTTGATGTAGGAGCAGATATCTTTGAAAGAGGATTATGTTTGCCTAGTGATAATAAGATGAGTATGGAACAAGTTGATAGGGTTATTGAAATTATAAGATTATGTTTTAACTAGATTGGATGAGATGAATTTGAGTAGAAAACGTGGATTTTACGAAAAGTATATAAAAAGATTATTTGATATTATATGTTCGTTATTAGCTATTATATGTTTTTCTTGGTTGTATATTATTGTTGCTGTTTTGGTAAGAATAAAATTAGGTTCGCCTATAATATTTAAGCAGCCAAGACCGGGTTTGATAGATAGTAAGACAGGTAAAGAAAAAATTTTTTATATGTATAAGTTTCGTACTATGACTGATAAAAAGGATGAGAATGGTAACTTGTTGCCTGATGAAGTTAGATTATCTTCGTTTGGTAAAAAGTTAAGAGCTACAAGTTTAGATGAATTACCAGAAGCTTTTAATATTCTAAAAGGAGATATGAGTATTATCGGTCCACGTCCTCAGTTAGTAAGAGATATGGTGTTTATGACAGAAGAACAAAGAATGCGCCATACTGCTAAGCCTGGACTATCAGGATTAGCTCAAGTTATGGGAAGAAATGCCATAACTTGGGAAGAAAAATTTAAGTGGGATTTAGAATATATAAAGAAAATTAGTTTTATTAATGATATAAAAATAATTTTCTTGACTGCAAAAAAATTATTTGGACATGAGGAAAGTTCGGCGGAATTAGATGTGACAGATGATTACGGCGATGCTCTTTTGAAAGCAAATAAGATAACGGATGATGAGTATAATAAACTTCAAGATTACTCAGAAAAAATTTTAAAAGAATGTATAAGAGGAAGATAAATGAAAATTTGGTTATTAAATCATTATGCGGTACCACCACAGTATTACCCATTGGCGCGACCATACTTGTTTGCGAAGAATCTTATAGAAATGGGACATGATGTGACAATTATTGCGGCAAGTACAATACATAATTCAAATAGTAAAAATCTTATAGAAAATGGTGAAAAATTTAAAATAATAAATGATAATGGAGTACCTTATGTGTTGGTTAATTGTACTCCGTATCAAGGAAATGGATTGAAGAGAGTAAAAAATATATGGGATTTTGCTCATAAGATTCCAAAGGTGCTAAAAGGGTTTGAAAAACCAGATGTTATTGTTGCAACAAGTTTTGATCCATTATCTTGTTATGCAGGAATTAAATTCGCGAAAAAAAATGGTATAAAGTCTGTTGCTGAAATAGCAGATTTGTGGCCTGAAACATTAGTTGCATATAAAGGAATAAGTAGAAAAAATCTAATTGTAAAGTATTTAAGAAGGATTGAAAAAAACATATATAAAAAATCAGATGCAATAATATTTACAATGGAAGGAGCTTATGATTATATTCTTGAACAAGGATGGGAGAAAGAAATATCAAGGGAAAAAGTGTATTATATCAATAATGGAATTGATTTAGAACAGTTTGATTTTAATAAAAAAGAATATCCTATTGAAGATGAAAATCTGGTAAATGATGAAATATTTAAAGTAGTATATGCAGGTTCGATTCGAAAAGTAAATAATTTGGATAAATTGCTAGATATAGCTAAAAAAGTAAGTAATAGAAAAGTTGTTTTTTTAGTATGGGGAGATGGAGATGAACTTCCTAGATTAAAGGAACGAATAAGAAACGAAAATATCAATAATGTAATTTTTAAAGGTTGGGTTGAGAAAAAAAATATTCCATATATTACCAGTAATGCGGATTTGAATTTTGCTCACAATGAAGCATCACCATTGTTTAGATTTGGAATAAGTTTTAATAAGATATTTGATTACTTAGCAGCGGGTAAACCTATATTATGTGATTTTAAAGCAAAGTATAATCCTGTTATTCAAGAAAAAGCAGGTTTTTCAGTTGACAGTGGAGAAGTTGAAGAAATTGCAAAGGTAATTGATGATATATCTAGTTATTCTAAACAGAGATTAGATGAAATGGCTGTAAACGCAAGAAGCGGTGCAAGTAATTATGATTTTAGAGTGTTAACAGAAAAATTATTTGAGGTAATAAATAAATAAAGAAATGGAGAAGTGCTATGAAATATGCATTAATTGGTTGTGGTAGAATCAGTCCTAATCATATTGAGGCTGCAAAAAATAATAAATTAGATTTCGTTGCGATGTGTGATATTATTCCAGAAATAATGCGTGAGAAATCAGAAAAATTCAACTTGGATAATGTAAGAAAGTATACTGATTACAAAGAAATGCTTGAGATTGAAAAGCCAGAACTTGTAGCTATAGCTACGGAATCTGGGAAACATGCTAAAATTGCGATTGACTGCATAAATGCGGGATGTAATGTGATTATTGAAAAGCCTATTGCACTTTCGATAAGTGATGCAGATGAAATTATTAAAGCTGGTAAAGAGAAAGGTGTAATAGTTTGTGCTAATCATCAGAATAGGTTTAATAAATCAATCCAATATATTAGAAAAGCATTAGAAGATGGACGATTTGGGAAATTATCTCATGGAGCTGCACACGTTAGATGGAATAGAGGAAAACAATATTATGATCAGGCACCATGGAGGGGAACATGGGAGCAAGATGGTGGTTGTTTAATGAATCAATGTATTCATAATATAGATCTTCTTAGATGGATGATGGGAGATGAGGTTGAAGAAGTAATGGCTTATACAGATCAGATTACGCATTCTTATTTAGAAGCAGAGGATCTTGGAATGGCTATCGTAAAGTTTAAAAATGGTTCATATGGATTGATTGAAGGAACAACTAATGTTTATCCGAAAAATTTGGAAGAAACATTATACTTATTTGGAGAAAAAGGAACGGCTAAAGCTGCTGGAACTAGTGACAATATTATCGAGGAATGGAATTTTGGTGATGGTGTAGATGATCCAGAATACGTAAAAAATACATATGGAGAAAATCCACCGAATGTATATGGATTTGGGCATACTCCGCTTTATGCAGACGTTATAGATGCTATTCAAACGGGAAGACAACCTTATGTTGATGGTGAAGCGGGAAAAAGAGCATTGGAGATGATTCTTGCCATATATAAATCGGCTAATGAACATAGACCAGTAAAATTTCCATTAGAAGAATGCAGCACAATGGACTTTGTTGGGAGATTCAGTTAAGGAGATTATTTATGGGTGATTTTTTTGTGCATGAATCAAGTGTTATAGATAAAAATGTTGAAATTGGAGAAGGAACGAAAATTTGGCATTTCTGTCATGTCCAATCTGGTGCTAGAATAGGAAAAAATTGTTCATTTGGACAAAATGTAAATATTTCAAATAATGTAATAATCGGCGATGGAGTTAAAGTACAGAATAATGTATCAATTTATGAAGGGGTTGAATTAGAAGATTATGTTTTCTGTGGACCTTCATGTGTTTTCACAAACGATTTGAATCCAAGAGCAAAATATCCTAAAGGAAGTTTGGCATATAAAAGAACCGTTGTTTGTGAAGGCGCATCAATAGGGGCTAATGCTACAATTGTATGTGGACACACAATTGGAAAATGGTCATTGATTGGAGCAGGAGCTGTTGTTACGACAAATGTTCCTAATCACGCACTAATGCTTGGCGTACCTGCGGTATGCAAGGGATGGGTATGTGAATGTGGAGAAGTGTTGAATGATGAATTAATTTGTATAAAATGCGGACGTCATTATATTCAAGAAAGATATGGTCTTAAGGAGGAAGCATAAATGCAATTTAGAGATTTAAAAGCTCAGTATAAAAGCTTAAAAGAAGAAATTGATGAGGGTATAAGTAATGTATTAGAGAGTTCTAAGTACATTTTAGGAGAACCAGTAATAAAATTAGAAGAAAAATTAGCTGAATATGTTGGACGGAAATATTGTATTTCTTGTGGTAACGGAACAGATGCATTGCAGTTAGCATTAATGATTTTGGAAGTTGGACCAGGGGATGCTGTGTTTACTTCAGATTTTACATATTTTGCATCAGCATCAACATCTTCTATTTTAGGTGCGACACCGATATTGGTGGATATTGATTTGAATACATTTAATATGGATCCGGAATCATTAGAAAAACAGATAAATAGAGTTTTAGAGGAAGGTAATTTAAGACCAAAGGTGATTATTCCAGTTGATTTATTTGGTCAACCTGCGGATTATGATAGAATTATACCCATTGCTGAAAAATATGGATTGAAAGTATTAGAGGATGGTGCACAAGGGTTTGGAGGAAGTATAAGAGGAAAGATGGCATGTTCATTTGGAGATATCTCAACGACTTCATTTTTCCCGGCTAAACCATTGGGATGTTATGGTGATGGTGGAGCAGTTTTTACAGATGACGAAGAGGTTGATGCAAGACTAAGAAGTTTAAGAGCACAAGGAAAATCTCCGATAGATAAATATGACAATCGTGAAATAGGAATGAATAGTCGCCTTGATACAATACAGGCAGCAATTCTTCTTCCAAAATTTGAAGCATTTAAAAAATATGAGATTAATGATGTTAATAAAATAGCAAGTTGGTATACTGAGAGATTAGGTGATAAATTTGTTACACCTAAAGTGCTTGAAGGATATGTTTCGTCATGGGCTCAGTACACAATATTAGTGAAAGATTGTGATGAAAGAGATAGAATTCAAAATAATCTAAAAAATAATGATATTCCGTCAATGATTTATTATCCAAGAGGTCTTCATCAGCAGGAGGCATTTAAGTGGATGAACTTAGATGATTCAATGTATGTTAATACGGTGGAAGCTACAAGAAGATGTTTAAGCCTTCCTATGCATCCGTATTTAAAGGAAAACGAAGTAGATATGATTTGCACAAATATTTTAGGAAAGTAGTGAGGGTTATAAATGGAATTTAATAATATATATAAAGGATTGATTTCTGGAGAAGAAAAACTAGCATTGGTTGGACTAGGGTATGTGGGTATGCCTATAGCGGTTGAATTTGCAAAACATATTAATGTAATTGGTTTTGATATAAATGAAAAAAGGGTAAATGAATATAAGAACGGAATAGATTCTACAAATGAGGTTGGTGAAGCAATTAAAACAACAACTGTAGATTTTACTTCTAATCCAGAACGACTAAAGGAGGCAAGATTTATTGTTGTTGCTGTTCCTACACCTGTAAATGAAGATAATAGTCCAGATTTGCGTCCTGTCGAAGGCGCATCAAAAATAGTTGGACAGAACATTACACCAGGGACAATAGTAGTGTTTGAGTCTACAGTTTATCCAGGTGTTACAGAAGATATATGTGTACCTATAATTGAAAAGGAATCAGGTCTTAAATGTGGAGTTGATTGGAAAATAGGGTATAGTCCTGAACGTATTAATCCAGGAGATAGAGTTCATACTTTAACAACTATTCGAAAGGTAGTATCAGGTATGGATGAGGAATCAGCTAATGAGATAAAAAAAGTGTATGATATTGTTATTAAAGCGGGTACATTTCCAGTTTCAAATATAAAAACAGCTGAAGCCGTAAAAGTTGTAGAAAATAGTCAGAGGGATATTAATATTGCATTTATGAATGAAATAGCAATAATTTGTGATAAACTGAATATTGATACGATTGAAGTTCTTGAAGGAATGAATACAAAGTGGAACGCATTAGGATTTAAGCCAGGACTTGTGGGAGGACATTGTATAGGTGTTGATCCTTATTACTTAACAAATGCAGCTGAAAAATTAGGGTATCATAGTCAAATTATTCTTAATGGACGTAAGGTTAATGATAGTATGGGAGCATTTGTTGCAGATGCCGCAATTAAAGAGATGATTGAAGCGGGTATGGCGCCTAAAAAAGCTTCAGTAGTTATATTGGGACTTACTTTTAAAGAAAACTGCCCTGATACAAGAAACAGTAAAGTGGTTGATATTATTAATAGATTAAAAGAATATGATATTGAGCCGATTGTTACAGATGCTTGGGCTGATTCAACAGTGGCTAAACAGGAATATGGAGTTGATTTAGTTGATTGGAAAGATTTACCTAAGGCGGATTGCGTGATTGTTGCTGTTGGACATAGCGAGTTTAGAGCAATGTCTACGATGCAGATAAAGGAGTTATTTAAAGGGGATTTGTCAGATGATGAGAAAGTTCTTGTTGATGTAAAATCTTTATATAGAATGGATGAGTTAAAGGCATCTGGAATGAGATTTTGGAGATTATAATTATTAGGCCGAGGATAAAAAATGATTATTTGTTTTGTAGGACCAGCGAATAGTGCACATATTATTAAATGGTGTAATTGGTTTGCTGCTTGCGATAATGAAATTCATGTAATATCTTTTACTCAGGGAAAGATAACTAATTCGAATGTTCATGTTGTTGAAACAGGTGTAAATTCACAAGAAAATGATTTTAGTAAGTTGAAATATTTGATGGCAGGAAAAAAAATTAGAAATTTAATAAAAGAAATAAAACCTGACATTATAAATGTTCATTATGCCACTAGTTATGGAATGACTATGGCTCTTAGTGGTGTTGATGATTACATACTTTCTGTATGGGGGTCAGATATTTATGAATTTCCACGTAAAAGCATAATGCATAGATTAATGCTACAATATAGTTTAAAAAAAGCTAAAATGTTATTTTCAACAAGTAAGGCTATGGCATTAGAAGCTAAAAAATATACAAAAAAGGAATTTGAAATTACACCTTTTGGTGTAGATATGAATCTGTTTAATCCAAATAAGAGAACGAGAGCCATAGATGATAAACGTTTTATTGTGGGGACTGTAAAAACGATGGCATCAAATTATGGGATTGATTCTATTATTGAAGCATGTGATAGAGTAAAACAATTACGACCAGATATACCTTTATATATCCGATTATCTGGAGATGGACCTGAAATAGAATCATATAAATCACAAGCTAGTAAATGTGGATTAAATGATTTCACTACTTTTTTAGGCCATATAACGCAAACTATGGCAGCAGAAGAATGGGCAAATATGGATTTGGCAATATTGCCTTCTATACACGAATCGTTTGGTGTCGCAGCTATAGAAGCTCAGGCTTCAGGAACGCCGGTTATAGTTTCTAAAGCACCAGGATTATTGGAAACAACTAAACCTGGTGATACTAGTATAGTTGTAGATGCTAAGGATACTATAGCTATTGCAGATGCTATATGTAGATTATATGATGATAAAGAACTATTAGAATCTATGAAATATAAATCTCGTGAATTTGTTGATAGTAGATTTAATATTGATAGTTGTTTTGAAAAGATTGAAGATTTATATTTGAAATTCATTAATTAATGGGGATTAAGAAAAAGACTGTATATTGATACTAAAATAATAAATTGGACATATGAGTATTAGGTCTGTATGTCAAAGAGTAGGTTTAAAATGAGTGAGTCAAAGAAAAAGATATTTGGAAGATATCAATATATTCTTATGCTGTTAATGATTGTGTCTTTGTTATTAGGACAGACAGACAGCTTTATAGCGAAAACAAGTGTTATAGTAATTGGTTTGATAGAATTAATTATTGTATACTCTTCTATAGGAATTAATCTTAGAAAAGTATCCATATTAATATTGATATATATGTTTATGGTTATTTTTCTTTTATCTTTATTAGTATTTACATATTCATGGAGTTTTTTTTCGGTTATTGTTCAACAAAGCGTTTTATTTTTAGCTTTTTTTATGGATGGTAAAGAATGTAGCGAAAGAGAGTATATTAACTGGTACAAAGATGCAATTGTGCTTTTGATTATTTTATTTATAATGGATGTATCATATTTTTTTAAAACTCAGCATGACTATTTTAGTGTACCTATTTTTGGATTAGGTTTTTTTCTCCTTTGTTATGTTAAGAGAAAAAAAATAACATTAGTATTGCTTGCAACTTTAATGTTTTTTGTACATGGAAGAAGCACTTCATTAGCATTTATGGTAATGCTCTTTATCTGTTTTGTTTTTGAAAAGAAAAAGATTAAGAAATGGATGTATAGTGCATTATACTGGATTTTTACTCTGGTTGTTGTATATCTTCCAAAATTTTATATTGATTTTTATAATTCACCTAGAGCGTTAGAAGCAAATTTATTTGTTAGAAAATATACTGGTAAAAATTTATTTTCAGGTCGAGAATTCCTTTGGAATTTTGCATTTAATCTTATTGAGAATAACAAATTAGTTGGTATAGGTGGAAGATATTATAAAGAGTTTGAACCAATTGCAGGAGTATCGACTCACAATGTTTTTATTTTTTTAAGACTTGAAGGTGGATTGATTTTGCTTTTTATTTTCTTGTTGTTTTTTTATTATTTATGGTTACGAATATATTTATATATGGATAGAGAATACTATCCATTGTGCGTTGCGTATGTTGTTGGTTTATTTATTAGAATTAGTTTTGATTTGACTTTTATTGCTAATAATTTTGGACAATCTGTAATTTTATGGATCCCAATTGTGATAATTTTGAATAAATGCAAGAATAATAAGAAAAAAGGTGTTGTTTATAAATAATTATAAATGTGTATTATAAAATATAGAAATGAGGCAATAACTATGAAGATTTTAACAATTTGTGAAACATATCCTACAAAAGAAGTATATTCGGCAGGAACATTTTTTCATGTGAGAAATATGTATTATACTGAGCATGGTAATAATGTTGATGTGATTTCATTTTCAACAAGTGTGGATTACGAAATTGATGGGATTAAAGTGTATGAAAAAGATAGTTTTTTAAATAATTGTAGAATCGATGGATATGATGTTGTCGTTTGTCATGCGCCTCACTATAATACTGCAATTAAGTTTTTAAAAAAATATTGTACTTCGCTTGATAATCTTGTATTTTTCTTTCATGGTAATGAAGTGTTTGATACTTTAAAGGTTAATCCTTATATATTTGATTATGACGCAGGAATAAAGGTTATAAAAAAGATTAAAAGAAAAATACGAGATAAAATTAAGTTATTTTTGATTAGACAAGCATTAATATCATTTAATGCATCTTATGTTTTTGTTAGTAATTGGATGAAAAAAACTTCTCTATCTCATTTGAATTTAACTGAAAATAAATTACATAATCAATGTTATGTTATAAACAATAGTGTAGGAAAGCCGTTTGAAAATAATTCGTATGATTATAATTGTCAAAAAAGCTATGATTTCATTACTATAAGAGCAAGAATTGATGGAGTTAAATATGGAGTGGATATTGTGGAAAAATTAGCAATAAACAATCCGAAATTATCTTTTTTACTTATTGGACAAGGAAAATATTTTGATAATAAAGAAGTTCCATCTAATCTAAAAATTGTAGCAAAATCATTAAATCATACTGAAATTATAGAATATCTTCAAACAGCAAGGTGTTCTCTATTACCTACAAGATGGGACTCACAGGGATTGATGACATGTGAAACGGCTACATTTGGAATGCCTACAATAACGAGCGATATTGAGATTTGTCATGAGATGCTTGATTCATTTGATAATGTTGCATATATAGATAATAAAGGCATAGATTTAATTAATCTTGAAAATATGTTATTAGAATTAGAAAGTAAAAAGAGTGAAAAAAAGAATACTTTATTTTTTGCTGAAAAGACAGTAGGAGAAGAATTAAATCTATTTGAAAAAATAGCGAGAAAATAAGATGGAAAAGAAGAATAATTTATTAAAGTCATCAATATATCTTTCTATAATGATAGTATTTATTAAAATGGCTGGATTTTTAAAGCAAATTGTAGTTGCATACTATTATGGAAGCTCAATAGATACAGATTTGTTTTTTTTAGCGTATAGTTTTGAAAATACAGTTACATCGATTTTGTTTTCATCTCTACAAATTACAACAGTTGTAATTTATTTATCAGAGTTGAAGAATAAAGGTCGTGATGAGGCTAGTGATTTTATATCAAAGATCATTATAACATTTACTCCTATAGCAATTGTTGTTGCGTCTTTAATATTCTTTTTTTCTAATCAGATAGCCTATATTTTAGCACCGTCATATGATGTTGACTTAAGATATTCATTATCTAATGTGGTGAAATTATTTTCATTGGTAACAATTTTTTATCCTATCATAACAACTTTAAGTTCTGTGTTTAATGCTGAAAATCAGTATGTAAAAGGAAGAATTAGTACGCTAATTACAAATTTGATAGATATTGTAATTATCGTATTGTTTGCTAAATCAATAGGCATAGCTGCTAGAAATTATAGTTTTATAATATCTAGTGTATTAAATGCAGTTTTGTTGATCTTGATGACAAGGAATGTTATAAAACTTCGAGTATTAAGGGTGAAAAAAGATCCTAGAATAATAAAATTGGTAAAACTTACGGTTCCGATAATGATAGGTAATGGAGCAACGATTCTTATGACGTTGGTTGATCGTGTTATTAGTTCTTACCTTGATTCTGGTGGCGTTTCTGCGTTAGATTATGCTAATTCAATATATAGTATACTTATTAGTTTTGTAAGTACTTCATTGGCTACAATTTTAACAACATATTTTGCTGAATATGCTTCTGAAGGAAAATACGAACTTTTAAAAGAAAAATTTATTAATATTTCAAGAATCTCACTTATTTGTATGGTATTGATTTGTGCTATTGTATTTAGCTGTTCTTTTGATATAGTCTCAATTATATTCGAAAGAGGTAAGTTTACGAAAGATAGTTCAGTTTTGGTATCGTATGCATCTAAAGGGTATATTATAGCTGCTGTATTTGTGACAGTTAAAGATATTGCAATACGTTTGTTATATGCTAATGAACAAACAAAATATCCTTTTTATGCAAGTATAATAAGTGGAGTTATAAATATAATTTCTAGTTTTCTATTGATGAAAGTGATGGGCGTTTTAGGCATTACGTTAGGTACAGCGATTGCGGAGTTTGTAGCAACTATTTTATGCATCATGTTTTTATCTAAAACAATTAGTTCTTTTAAACCATATAAATTTTTGATTGAATGTTTTCCGATTATTATTTGCGGAATGATTACATTTATTATTATGACTATAGTTGGTAAAAATTTGGTTTGTTTCTTGCCGATTATTAGAGTGATATTGATAGCATCTTTAGGTTGTATTATTTATTATATTTTATTAAAAGTATTAAAGATAAAAGAGTTAAATCAGATCCAAGAAAGTATGATATCGAAAATAAAAAATAGGTTAGGCTAAATTATAGATTGTTTTAAGGATAAAAATATTTAGATAGAATTATAAAGGGTAAAGAATATGGATATTAGTATTATTGGGGAAAAGTGCTTTGGGTGTTCAGCCTGTTTTTCTTCTTGTCCTACAAAAGCAATTAGTATGACGCCGAATGAAGAAGGTTTTTTATATCCGAATATAGATAAAGATTTGTGTGTTGGATGTGGGAAGTGCATTGGAAGCTGTCCACAGTTTTTGGAAAAAAAGAATAATGACGATAATAAAATTTATGCAGGAATACATCGTGATTATTCGGTATGGAAAAGCAGTACAAGTGGAGGTGCATTCCAGGCAATTTGTGACCTGTTTTCAGATGACAGTACTTATATTGTTGGTGCAGTATTTAATGGAACTGAAAAAAAGGTAAGTCATAATATTGTTAAAGGAAAGCTTGAAGCTTTTAGGTTTTCTGGATCGAAATATGTTCAAAGTGATATCGGAGAATGTTATAATTCTGTCCGTGAATATTTGATTGATGGGAAAAAAGTAATATTTTCAGGAACACCATGTCAGGTAGCAGGACTTAGACGAGTTCTGGTAGATGTTGATACAACTAAGCTTCTTTGCGTTGATTTAATATGCCATGGTGTTGGAAGTCCAAAAGTTTTTAGAGATTATGCTTATAGTTTTGAAAAAAAGTATAAATCTGAAATTATAGATTATAAATTTAGAAATAAAAAAATTATTTTTGGTATACATCATTTATATAGGAGAACTATAGAATTAAAAAATGGGAAAAAACTACAGTCAAATAATGACTTATATACATCTTGCTTCTTGCAAAGAATAGTATGTCGAAAATCTTGTTTTTATTGCCCGTATAATTTAGATACTGTTGAAGGAGATATTACTATTGGTGATTTCAAAAAACAGTATTATGTTGAGAATAAATTTCCTTTTAATAGAAATGGTTCCGTTGTTATAAGTCATAATTTAAAAGGGGATGCAATTTGTAAAAAGTTAGATTCATATATGTCTGTATTAGAATTAGATGACAGCGCAGTAGATTATCCAATTCATAATAATGTTAATGAAAATATTAGAGATGATTTTTTTGAGGAATATACATCTTCATCAAAAGATATAAAATTGTTATTGGGTAAATATGTAAGAAGACCAAGATTAATTATCAGAATATGGTCGTGTGTACCTGACAAAATAAGAGGTAGCTTTAAAAAAATTATGGGATGGTAGAAATATGAATGTTGGAATAGTAACTTGGCATAAGGGTAATATTGGAAGTACTTTGCAAGCGTATGCTCTTTCTACAACTATAAAAAAATTAGGATATGAAACAGAGTTGATTAATATAAAAAATAGTAAATATGATTTTGTGATTAGAAAAATCAGGAGTGCTTTGTTTCACATTTGTTTTTTGAAATCAGGATTGACTAGAGATTATACTTATAAATTTATAAGAAAGAATGTTAATGAGTCACCAGAATTGTTATATAATGAATTGAGCAAGTATTCAAAAAAATTTGATGCTTGTGTATGTGGAAGTGATCAAATTTGGAATTGCGTTTTGGGCGTAAATCCAGCCTATTTCTTACAGTTCGTTCCTGATAATAAAAGAATTTCTTATGCACCTAGTATTGGATTGATGGATTTAAAAGATGAATGTAAAAAAGAATTTTGTGAGTACATTAATTCAATTCCATATTTATCTGTTAGGGAATTACAGGGAGCTAAAATTATTAAAAACCTAACAGGGTTGAATCCGAAAGTGGTATTAGACCCTACGTTATTATTAAATAAAAAGGAATGGAGTTCATTAGCAAATGGTGTATCATTGAAAAAGTTTGGGTTAAAAAAAGATGAATACATACTTTGTTATTATTTAGGTAATCATAATAGATATATAGATTATACAAATAAACTTTCAACTGCTACAGAAAAGAAAATTATATATGTGTCTTTTAAAAGAAAACATTTTGGTAAAAACCAAGTAGTTTGTTCAATTGAGGAGTTTCTTATGCTTGTAAGAGATTCGTATTGTGTATTGACTGATTCATTTCATGGAACTGTAATACCAATGAATTTAGGGAAAAAAGTGGCTGTGTTTGAAAGATTTGTTGAGAATGATCCACTAAATCAAAATAGTAGAATATATAATGTGTTAGAGAAGTTTGAACTGAGAGATTGGATTATTTCACCACAGGAAGATATTAATAGTTTTATAAATAGAAATGATGACATGAGTTATATTCAAAAAGAATTAGAGAAAGAGAGAGTAGAAAGTATAGAGTATTTAAAAAAATCTCTATATGAAGCTTGTAATACTTAAATATACAAATATAATTTGCTGGTAAGAAAGCTCAGCTTACTGATGATTTTATGATTATTGCTCGTATTGAGATTTTGATTTTAGAGCGGGGAATGGAGGATGCATTTGAGCGTGCGAGAGCATTTGTTGCGGCTGGGGCTGATGGTATTATGATTCACAGTCGTAAAAAGGATCATGCGGAAATTGTTGAGTTCTGCGATAAGTTTAGAGCGGAAGATAAGAATACGCCGATCGTGGTTGTACCTTCAAGTTTCAATGTGATTACTGAGGAGGAGCTTGCTGAGCATGGCGTGAATATTGTTATTTATGCTAATCAGCTTACTAGGTCGGCATTCCCGGCAATGCA
>AUXO012785616.1_pt1 | contig 14051 bp, 16 predicted proteins | sample 768731 | NCBI WGS metagenome assembly AUXO01 (sample SAMN02715735, study PRJNA202380) | gut metagenome | biome: sheep rumen | host: Ovis aries | place: New Zealand: Palmerston North | reverse complement strand
GTTAATCTTTCAAAATAATCTTTTTCATCTTTTGCTAAATATGCAATTCTTGGCATATTTATAGTAACAACACCAATTGATCCTGTTGATTCTCCAGAACCAAAGAATCCACCGCTCTTTTTTCTAAGTTCTCTTAAGTCAAGTCTTAAACGACAACACATAGAACGAACATCACTAGGTTCCATATCTGAATTTATATAATTTGAGAAATAAGGTGTACCATATTTTGCTGTCATTTCAAATAATAGTTTATTATTTTCTGTTTCAGAAAAGTCAAAATCTTTAGTAATTGAATATGTAGGAATAGGGTATTGGAATCCTCTTCCATTTGCATCTCCTTCAATCATTATTTCGATAAATGCTTTATTTACCATATCCATTTCTTTTTGGCAGTCTTTATATTTAAAGTTTTGCTCTTTTCCACCAACAATAGCATTTAATTCTGCTAAATCATTTGGAACAGTCCAATCTAAAGTTATATTTGTAAAAGGAGCTTGAGTACCCCAACGAGATGGAGTATTAACACCATATACAAATGATTGAATAGCTTGTTTTACTTCTTTATATGATAAGTTATCAACTTTTATAAAAGGTGCAAGATATGTATCAAATGAAGAAAATGCTTGAGCACCAGCCCATTCATTTTGCATTATTCCTAAGAAGTTAACCATTTGATTTGTTAAAGTAGATAAGTGTTTAGCAGGAGAAGATGTTATTTTACCTGGAACTCCACCTAAACCTTCTTTAATTAATTGCTTTAAGCTCCATCCAGCACAATATCCTGTAAGCATAGATAAATCATGAATATGGAAATCACAATTTTTGTGAGCATCTGCTATTTCTTTATCATATATTTCAGATAGCCAATAATTTGCTGTAATTGCACCACTGTTGCTTAAAATTAATCCACCAACTGAATATGTAACAGTTGAATTTTCTTTTACTCTCCAGTCAGATACATTTAAATAACTATCTACAACATTTTTATAATCTAAAACTGTAGATTTTACATTACGCATTTTTTCATGCATTTTGCGATATATGATATATGCTTTTGAAACATCTACATAATCACCTTTTATTAAAACATTTTCAACACTGTCTTGAATATCTTCTACATTAATTATATTATCTTTTACCTTTGGTTCAAAATCAGAAGTAACTTTAATTGCTAAAAAGTCAATCATATCATCATCATATTTCTTTTCAGCTGCATCAAAAGCTTTTTTCATAGCTTCTGATATTTTGCTTATTTCAAAATTTACTATTTTTCCATCTCTTTTTCTTACTTTGTACATTTTCTTATTCCTCCTTGTTAACTCCACGAATGTATACATTCGGATAATCTTTTAAAATTTTGTTCCATAATTTTAAATTTTCATCTGTAAAGCTTGTTAAACTTTTGTCTAAAACATATAAGCTGTTTTTAAAGTTTTGCAAATAATATTTGCTGTTTCCTATAAGCTCTATAATATCTAAAATGTCTTGTATTGTATGGTACTCATTAATTATAGTAGTTCTAAATTCAAAATCTATTTTATTTTGTTTAAGTAAATTGATACTATTTAATATATTTTCCATATTTATATTTGCTACACCAGATGTTTTATTATATTTAGCTAAGTTGTTTTTTATATCCATTGCAACATAATTAACTAAATTATTATCAATTAGATCTTTTAGTAAAACAAAATTAGTTCCATTTGTATCAAGTTTTACATCTAAATTAAGTTTTTTTATCTTTAAGATAAAGTCTTTTAAATCATTTTGCATTGTAGGTTCTCCACCAGAAATTGTAACACCATCTAAAAAGTTTTTTCTTAAATTTAAATAGTCTAATATTTCATCTTCATTTATTAAATTATTACTTTCAAAAGGTATTAATGATGAATTTTGACAAAATGGACATTTAAGATTACATCCTTGAGTAAATACTATACAAGATATGTGGTCAGGATAGTCTTGTAGGCTTATTTTCTCATATCCTGCAATTTTCATATTACCTCCTTCTTTTGTGTGATAAAAATATTATACTTCTAAAAAAAATACAAACTGTTGCAAATGCAACAAAATTAAAAAATAAATTTAAAAAAATTTATAATACAACTCCAAGTAAGAAAAGAAATTTTTGAATTTGTAAATAAATGTAAATTAATAAAATATAAAGATAAAATTAGCTTTGAATTTTTATTTTATAAAAAACAAAAAGTGGCTTAAAATTTTTTAAAGAAAACAGCAAACAAGTGTTTACAAATTAAAAAGCTAGTGATATAATAAAAATGAAAACGATTGTTTGGGGATGGTTATAATGCAGGATAAATATGACAAAATATATATAGCAATTGATTTAAAGAGTTTTTATGCTTCTGTTGAATGTAGAGAAAGAGGATTAAATCCACTTACAACTAATTTGGTAGTTGCAGATAATAGTAGAACAGAGAAAACAATATGTTTAGCAGTTAGTCCTTCTTTAAAACAATATGGAATACCAGGAAGGGCAAGGTTATTTGAAGTTATTCAAAAAGTAGAAGAAATAAATGCTAAAAGAAAACTTTATGCACCAGGTCATAGATTTAGCTGTTCTTCTTATGATGATATTGCTTTAAAAAATAATAAAGACTTAGAACTTGGATATATTATTGCAACACCAAGAATGAGTTACTACATGGAATATAGTACAAAAATATATAATATTTATTTAAAATGGTTTTCAAAAGAAGATATATTTGTATATTCAATTGATGAAGTATTTATTGATATTACTAAATATTTAAATACATATAAATTAAGTCCAAGAGAACTTGTTACAAAAGTAGTCCAAGATGTATATAATCAAACTGGAATTACTGCAACAGCTGGAATCGGAACAAATCTATATCTTGCAAAAGTTGCAATGGATATAGTTGCAAAACATACAAATCCAGATAAAAACGGTGTAAGAATTGCAGGACTTGATGAAATGGCATATAGGAAATATCTGTGGAGCTATAGACCACTTACTAAGTTTTGGAGAGTTGGAAATGGAATATCTAAAAAATTAGAAAAAAATGGGATATATACAATGGGTGATATAGCAAGAGTATCTGTTCAAAATGAAGAACTATTATATAAGTTATTTGGAATAAATGCTGAGCTTTTAATAGACCACGCTTGGGGATATGAACCATGTACAGTTGAAAGTGTAAAATCATATAAACCAGTAATGAATAGTTTAAGTTCAGGACAAGTATTACACTGTCCATATAATTATGAACAAACAAAATTAATAGTAAAAGAAATGGCAGAACTACTTTCTTTAGACTTAGTACAAAAAAGATTAATTACAAGTAAACTTGTTTTAACTATTGGATATGATATAGGAAATCTTACAAATCAAGATATAACTAAAAAATATTATGGAGAGATAACAGTAGATTATTATGGAAGAAAGGTACCAAAGCATGCACATGGAACAATAAATATAGATCATAAAACATCTTCAACAAAGATTATAACAAACAAAATAGTAGAACTATATGAAAATATAATAAATAAAGATTTGCTAACAAGGAGAATAAATATAACAGCAGTAGATGTGGTAAATGAAGATGATTATAAAAATATAAAAAAATATGAACAAATGAACCTATTTGTAGATTATAAAAAACAAGAATATCAAAGAAAAAAAGAGCAAGATGAAAGAAATTTGCAAAGAGCAGTTTTAAATATAAAATCAAGATATGGAAAAAATGCAATTCTTAAAGGAATGAATTTTGAAGAGGCTGGAACAACAATTGAAAGAAATGGACAAATAGGAGGACATAGAAGTTAAAAAGGGGGAAAAACAAAATGAAATATGATCATAAATATGATGATATAATAAATCTTCCACATCATGTATCAAATAAACATCCACAAATGTCCATATATGCAAGATCTGCTCAATTTGCACCATTTGCAGCTCTTACTCGGATATGAAGATGCAATAAAAGAAACTGGAAGAGAAGTAACAAGTCAAATAGAAATTGATGAGGAATTAAGAACAATATTAGATAGTAAATTACAAATAATTATTGAACAAATAAAACGACAAAAAGAAGTTATATTTACTTATTTTGTAAAAGATCAAAAAAAAGAGGGAGGAAAATATATTACAGTTACAGGAATAGTAAAAAAGATAGATATGTATGAATGGTGTATTTATTTAATGGATAATACTAATATACCTATAGAAGATATAATTGATATATCAGGAGAAATATTTAATTAGATGATGTGAATAAAAAAGAAGATTATAAAAATGAAAAAATAGATAATAATGAACACAAATAAGGCAGATAATTATTGAAAATTATCTGTCTTTTATGATATAATCTGCTTGAAAAATAATCTTTTATAGATAGGAGAAACAATATGGATAATAAATTGTATGATATGATTTTCAAAAGGAAGTCTTTTCATTTATTTAGAAACATAGGAAATGAACATATTACTGATGAGGAAATAAAAGACATAGAAAATGAATTTACCAAATTAATTCCTTTAGTAGAAGATATAAAAGTAAAAATTAAAATAGTTAAAGAAGGAGCAACATGTAGAAGAGGCCAAGAATATTGTATACTTTTTTATTCTGAGAAAAAAGAAAACTATTTGCAAAATATAGGCTATTTAGGAGAACAATTAGATTTGTATTTAGTATCTAAAAACATTGGTACATTATGGTTTGGAATCGGAAAAGTAGAAGAAAAAAAGTTAGATGATTTAGATTTTGTAATAATGATAGCAATAGCAAAAGTTGATTTACCTGATAAGTTTAGAAAAGACATGTATAAAAGTAAAAGAAAAGAATTAAAAGAAATATGGAATGGTGAAAACTTCTTAGACATTGGAAATATTGTAAGATTTGCTCCAAGTGCATGTAATACTCAGCCTTGGAAAGTAGAAACATCAGAAAAAGAACTAAAAGTATATAGATATAGAAAAGAAGGAAAAAGAGGAATAATGCCTAAAAACATGGTTATTTACTATAATCAAATTGATATTGGAATATTTTTATGTTTTATGGAATTATGCTTAGAAAAAAATAATCTAGAATATGAAAGAAAAATATTTGTAGAAGAGAATCATGAACAAGAAAAAAATTTATTAGCTATATATAAGATAAAATAAAATAATAAAATATAAGGAGAAGAACATATTGGAAATAAGAGAAATATTAAAACAAGAAATGAAAGAAGCTTTAGATTTAGTATGGAAGGTATTTATTGAGTATGAAGCACCTTCATATACTGAAGAAGGAATAAAAGAATTTAAAAAGACAATTGATGATAATAAATGGATAGAGTCAAGAGATTTTTATGGAGCTTTTGATGAAAATGGTAAAATATTAGGTGTTATTGCAACAAAAGATATAACTCATATTGCACTATTTTTTGTTGATGGAAAATATCATAAACAAGGAATAGGAAGAAAGCTTTTTAATAAAGTTAAATCATTAAATGAAAAAGACTTTTTTACAGTAAACTCATCTCCATATGCACATGAAATATATAAACATTTAGGATTTGTAGATACAGATACAGAGCAAAATGTAAATGGATTAGTATTTTATCCTATGAAAGCAATTTTGAAATAAGTATAAATGGAGCGGAAAAAACTTTTAGAAAGGAAAAAATTATGAGTATTATAGTTATTGAAACAATAATTTTATGTGGATTATTTACAATAATGGTATATATGATATCAAGAGAGCCAATTAAAACACTATACAATTATCCGCCTAAAATACAAGAAAGAGTAAAAACACTTGAAGAATATAAAGATAAAATTCCAACAAATGAAAATAAGATAATTGCTAAATTAACAGCATCAATTCTAATGATAGTAATAATAAGTTTAATTATGAGATATATAAATGGATATAATACTTTTATAGAGGGATTTAAATATTCATTTATTATATGGACAATTATAAATATATATGATGCTATAATTTTAGATTGTATTTGGTTTTGTCATAGTAAGAGATTTGTATTTAAAGGAACAGAAGATATGGAAAAAGAATATCATAATTACTGGTTTCATATAAAAGGATCATTAATAGGTGAAATACTAGGACTTATTGTATGTGCTATAGTAGGTTTTGTTGTTTCAATAATATAAAAGAAAAGTATTAATAAATAGGAGGAAAAGAATATGAATAAAAAAATAATTATAGGATTTGTAACAATTCTAATTATAATAATTTTAATAGTTGTAGGATTTTTATACATAAACAACAATAAAGAAGAAAAAAATGAAATACAAAATGAAATACAAAATGAAAATGGAAATCAAAATATACAAAGTGAGATTGAAAACAGGATAAATAATAATTCAATAATAGAGGAAGAAACAGTAGAATATAAAAATGAAGTGGAAGAAAATAATAATATTGAAAAAGAAAATAAAACTAATAATGAAATAAAAGAAGAGGTAAGTAAAGTGGATATGATTCAAATAAAAGTAAATAATAAAATCTTAAATGTAAAATTAGAAGACAATTCTTCAGCAAAGGCTTTTGTGGAAAAACTAAAACAAGGAGATATTATAGTTAATGCACATGAGTATGGAAATTTTGAAAAAGTAGGTCCTCTAGGATTTAGTTTGCCTACAAATGATACAAGAATTACAACAACACCTGGAGATTTAATACTTTATCAAGGAAATCAAATTACTTTATATTATGACACAAATACGTGGAACTTTACTAAACTTGGAAAAGTTCAAAATATATCAAAAGAAGAATTGAAAAATATTTTGGGAAGCGGAGATGTACAACTTGTTTTTCAATTAATAAAATAAGAAAAGAATAAAGAAGGTAAAGGTTGATTGATTAGAAGGTTATATGATATAATGAAGTTGAAATTCTAAAGTAGAGATGATAAAGAAGCGGATCATATATAGTGAAAGGAACTGGTATGGAATATTTAATAAATGGAGCATGTAAATCTGTACTTGGAAAAGTCAGAAAAAACAATGAAGATAATTTTTGTTTTAATTTAGAAAACTTAAATGAAGAAAACAATGGAAGTGAAATATTAACATCAGAGTTTACTAATAAAGAAAATAAAGTATTTGGTATATTTGATGGAATGGGAGGAGAAGAAAAAGGAGAAAGAGCATCATATATTGCATCAAAAATACTGGCAGAATATTCAAAAGAACATATTGGTGAAGAAATAAACTGGAATGAATTTGTTCAGCTTGCAAATGAAAGAATATGTGAAGAGATGTATGGAAAAGACAGAATGGGAACCACGATGGTAGGAATACAATTCTGTAAGAATTATTTTAATATATCTAATTTAGGAGATAGTAGGATATATATTCTAAAAGATGATAATATAGAGCAAATATCTGTTGATCATAATGAAGCTAGATTACAAGAAAAGTTAAATATTAATACAGGATCAAAGGCAAGACTGACACAATATCTTGGAATAAAAAAAGAGGAAATGATAATTCAGCCATATATAATGCAATTTCAATATGAAAACATAAATAAAATAATGTTATGTAGTGATGGAATTACTGATATGTTATCAGATGAAGATATTAAAGAAATACTAAATGGTAAATTTAATCCAAAAGAAATAGTTGAAATACTAATAGATAAAGCTATGGAAAATGGAGGAATAGATAATACAACTGTTATGGTATTTGATCTTTTAAAAAAAGCGCAAAATGAAGAAATAATGAAAGACAAAAAAGATTTTGAAAATGAGAAAATAGATAAATTTAGTACAGTCATAGAAAAAATTAAAAATGCATTAAAAATGTAATAAATAATTAGAAATAAAATTTAAAAGAAGGATTTTGTTATGGAAGAAAAAACATTTTTTAAAGGTGAATGGAAATCAGAAAAGATTTTAGGAGAAGGATCATTTGGAACAGTTTATCAAGCAGTAAAAGAACAATATGGAATAAAAAGTTATTCTGCAATAAAGCAAATTATTATACCACAAAGTGAAAGAGATTATTCAAGACTTAAATCAGAAGGAATGTCAGTAAATGATATAGAAAAATCTTATGACAGCCAAGTAAGAAAATGGGTTGAAGAAATACAATTTTTAAACCAGTTTAAAGATGATGAAAATATTGTATCAATAGAAGATTTTGAAGTACTTGAAAGAACTGACAGACCTGGAAGAATAATAAATATAAGAATGGAATTACTTCAAAATATTGATGACCATGTATTAGACAAGATGACAACAGATAAAAAAGTGCTAAAAATGGCATCAGATATTTTAAAAGCTTTAGAAGACTGTGAAGAAAAGAATGTTGTACACAGAGATATAAAACCTGAAAATGTATTTGTAAATAGTAGAGGGTTATATAAATTAGGAGATTTTGGAGAAGCAAAAAGTATTGAAAAAACAGTGTCAAATATGTCTAAAAAGGGAACAGAAAATTATATGGCACCAGAGATATATAAAGGAGAAAGAGGAAGCAGAAGTGTAGATACATATTCATTAGGTATAATGCTATACAAATACTATAACAATAATAGATTACCATTTATACCAGATTATCCAAATCAGATAACATTTGAAGATAGAGAAACAGCTCTATATAAAAGAATGTCAGGAGAAAAAATGAAACCTCCTGTAAAGGCAACAAGTAATATGGCACGAATAATACTAAAAGCATGTAGTTATGATCCTAAAGATAGATATGGAAGTGCAAATGAGTTCAGAAATGATATTGAAAATGAATTAAAGTCAATTGTAACTCCAATAAAATTATTTGATTTTCAAGAAGGAGAAATTCAAAAAGAATTTAGCATAGAAGAAAGCAAATTTGATAAAACAGAAAGTATATTTTCGGATAATACAACATCAAAATTTGATAAGACAGTAGGAATCTTCTCAGATGAAAATGACAGATTATTTGTAGATGAAAATGAAAAAATAGATAATACTATTGGAGAAAAAATAGAAGATACAAGTATATCAAATGATGAAAAAGAAAAAAATAAATATATAGAAGAAAACTTAGAAGATAATACTAAAAAAGAAGATATAAACTTAGATGAAAATAAAAAAGAAAAAGACACTGAAAAAAAAGGTGGAAAAAAGAAAGTCGCAATTTATATAGGAATAGCTGCTATTGTCATACTTATAGTTGTAGGAATAGTATTTGGAGTTAAAAGTCTGCTAACAGACCCTACAGTATATAAAGTTACAAGAGAAAACTTAAGTATGAATATACCATATAGTTTTCAACCTTTTTCGGAGTCTGGCTATTTGCTAAAAACACAAAATACAATTGGCGATGGTGCTGAATTTGAATTACAATATATAGTAACTATATTTTCTTCAGATATTCATAATGAAAACAATGGATCACATTCAGATGCAAGTTATTATTTAGAAAGAGAAAAAACAGATACAGAAGGATATACATTTGGTGAAATTGAAGATAATATTAAAATTAATGGTAATTATTGGAAAAAAATGAGAGTTACATATGAAGATAAAGCTGTGATTTCAACATTTGATTATTACGCAATAGTTTTTGAAGGAAAAGTATACTTTATCAGATTTGAATGTTTAGGATATTTACCGGAAGAAGAACTTAAAGAAGAAGAATTAAAACAAAAAATAGAAGAGATAAAACAAGCTACTGATATGACTACTTTTGTTAGAATAATTAACTCTTTATCTTTAAGTAAAAGAATATCAAAAACTAAAGTATTTGAAGAATTAAAAATAGATATTCCTGATAAATATAAAACAGAAGGTATTGGGCAATATTTAATAGAAGAACAGGGGACAAATGTAACTCATACTAAATATGCACTAATATCTGTATATGGTGAAATATATGAATATACTGTAGAAGATTTTATAAAATCTCAAAAAGAATATGATTTGTCAAAAGCGGAAACAGTTACATATGAAGATGTAGAAAAAGAAAAAATAAATAATGTTCAATGGAAAATATTAAAAAGAAAAGAAAAAGATGATGAATTTCAAGCAATTAGTTATTACTATATGACATCATATAATGATAATTTATATGTAGTACAATTTACTGTATATGATAAAGGAAGTAATATAACTAAGGAATTAAATGAAGATGAAGTAAAAGAAATGGCTAATGAAATAAAAAATACAATGAAATTTGTAAATAAATGGTAAAATGAAAAATATGCCATTTACAAATTGATAAATATATGTTAAATTAGATATGTATTCTAACAGAAAGCAGTGACGTTTGTGCACTCCTAACTGAAAGAAAAAATTAATAATAATCATAAAATTAAAATGACTATTATAAAAAGAAAAGGAGATAATAAATGGAAACACGAGTTGCAATTATAGGAATTATTGTAAAAAACAAAAAAAGTGTTGAAGAATTAAACAGAACTCTTTCAGAATATGGAGAATACATCATTGGTAGAATGGGAGTACCATATCACAAGAAAGAAGTTAATATCATTTCAATAGCAATTGATGCACCACAAGATGTAATAAATACATTAAGTGGAAAAATTGGAAGACTAGAAGGAGTATCTTCAAAAACAGCATATAGTGATTTCTAAATTAATAGTCTTGTAAATTAAAACTTCTTTCTTATGAAATATTCAAAAGAAAGGAGAAAATATGGAAGAAGGAATACTAAAACAAAGTGTTAAGGATTTTTCAAAAGCAAATGAATTTGTTCAAACTATAATTATAGCTTTACTAGCTTTTTTAGTACCAACATTTTTAGCAAAACTAATTTCAACTATATTTGGAGCAGATAGTACTATTGCAAATAATTCACAGTTAATTGTAGGTTCAGTTGTAAATACTCTACTTGTAGTTTCTGCTTTAAATTTAAAAGGATGGTCAAAAACTATATTTGTAGTTACAATGCCAAGTATTTCTACAATACTAAGTGGATATTTATTTAAATCTGCTTCAGTATTTATGGTATATATGATTCCAGCAATATGGCTTGGAAACTTTGCATTAATTTATGCTTTTAAATATATAACACTTGCAAAAAAGAAAAACTATTTTTTAAGTGCATTAATTGGTATAGTAGTAAAAGTCGCAATAATATTTGGATTTTTCTCTATATTAAATGCATTAAATGTATTTCCACCAAAATTAGTTACAAACTTGCAAAAAGCAATGGGATTAACTCAATTAATTACAGCAACAATTGGATGTTTAATTGCATTTGCAATATATATGGTAGAAAAGAAAAATGAAAAAATAACTGAATAGGAAATAAAAAGCAATGAGAAGCTTAAAGAAAATTTAGCTTCTTGTTGCTTTTTTATGTGGAGCGCAAGCGAATATAAAAGATTATAAATTTAGTTATTGACAGAAAAATGTAAGCTATACTTGACATTTTGCATATATCATGCTATAATAAATGTAAAGTATAGCTTACATTTTGGAGGTGGTAATTATGAATAGAGAAGAGATATTATCAAAAGTAAAAACAAATGGAGAGCCTGATGAAATGGAATTATCAGTACTAATAAAATCTTTAGGAATAAGTACAATAGTAATACCTATAATGTGTTTAATATTTATAATAATAAGACTTATTGCTGGAAAAGCAGTTATAGATGACTTGGTTGCAATTACATTTGCACAACTTTTTGTTTCTGAATTATATAGTTATAAAAAATGTAAGAAAAAATTTAAATTAATAATTAGTATAGTATTTCTAGCAATAACTTTAATAGAAACTATAATGTTTTTAAATGGGGTGATCTAGAATGAAAGATGAACTAGAATTAAAAAATAAACTAAAGGAAATTAGAAATGAAAAGAAAATATCTCAAGAGGAGCTTGCAAAAATGGTAGGTGTAACAAGACAAACTATTATTTCTATAGAAAAAGGACAATTTTGTCCAAGTGCAAGACTTGCTTTACTAATATGTATTGCATTAGAAAAACAATTTGAAGATGTATTTTATTTTTAAAGGAGGAGAGTCAAATGAAAAAGTTTTTGAAAATTAGAAATATAATAGTAACAATAATTGCAATAATTGCAATAGTAGTAATATGTTTTATAAGAAGAAGTGATGTAACAAGTTCAAAGACATGGAAGTATCTAGACAATATATGCCAAAAAGATAGTTATATATTGACAACTAAAAATGTTGTGATAAATTCAATTAAAGATATCGATAATGAAGAAAATAGTGCAAATGAAATAACATGGGGAATTGATAAGAAAAATAGAATTGGATTTATGTTTACACGACAAGTAAATAATGATTATCATTTGATGATACTTATAGAAAATAAAAAATCTGCTGACTGTGAAGCATATATTATAAATGAAAGCAAAGAATTAGAAGGTAAAGGATATTTGGAAGATAAATATATACATTTTCAAAACTTTGGGGGTAATATTGATAGAATGGATGGAATATCTAATATGATGGATAATATTTTTACTCTTAAGAGTTATTTTAGAGGATATGATTTTGTAGACTCAAAGTTTAAATATTATGAAAGATTTGATAATACAAAATATTATATAGAAAATGATAATTTATTTAAAATGAAAGAAACTGATGTTGGAGATTCATATGATTTAAATGTTGAATATGAAAGTTTAAATAAAGAATCTATAGTTAAAAAATATACAGGTAAAGATTTTAATGAATTTACTTTTACCGAAAAATCATATGATGATGAATCAGAATAATTAAATAGAAGATTATTAGATAAAAAATATGAAGCAATGAAAGTTTAAAATATTTAACTTTTATTGCTTTTCTTTTTGTTTTTTATTAAAAATATAAAATTGCAAAAACAGTAAAAAATATTAATAAATATTAATAAATATTTATAAAATAATTGACTAAGTTTTAGTAATTATATAAAATATAAATAATCAACGATTGACAGTAAAAGTTTAAAAACAATGATAGAAAAATTTAAAAAGTAAAGGAAACAAATGATATGATAGAGATAAAAAATGTTACACAATCCTATGTTAAAGGAAAAAATGTAATAGAAAACATGAATTTAAAAATAGATGATGGATTAGTATTTGGATTTTTAGGTCCAAATGGAGCTGGAAAAACAACAACTATAGAAATGATTACAGGTGTTGTTAAAATAGATGAAGGTGATATTTTAATAGATGGCAAAAGTATAATTAAGTATCCTATGGCTGCTAAGAGTAGATTTGGATTTGTACCTGATTCACCAGATGTATTCGAAAAATTAACAGGTTTAGAATACATTAACTTTATAGGAGATATATATGGAGTAGATCCTAAAACAAGACTTGAAAAAACAACATATCTTGCAAAAGAATTCGGTATTTATGAACATTTAAAAGATAGAATACAAAGCTATTCACATGGAATGAAACAAAAATTAATAATAATAAGTGTTCTTTTATATAATCCTAAAAACTGGATACTTGATGAACCAATGACAGGTCTTGACCCAAAAGCATCTCATACATTAAAAGAACTTATGAGAGAACATGCTAAAAAAGGAAATACTGTATTTTTCTCAACACACGTTTTAGAGGTTGCAGAAAAAATATGTGACAAAATAGCAATAATAGACGAAGGAAAAATAATATTTGTTGGAACAATAGATGAATTACATCAAAAACTAAATTCAAAAGATTCACTAGAAGAATCCTTCTTAAAAATAATAGGAGGTAATGATAGTGAGACAAATAACTAGTGTAGTATTTAAAAATTCAAAAAGAAGAGAAAGAATCTCAAAAACAGGAAAAAAAGGCTCTGCTTTATCATTCCTTTCTTTTATTATAGTTTTTGGAAGCTTAGCAGGAATAATGATATGGGCTTCAATTTATGTAACAAATAGACTAAAAGAATTTGATCAAACATTTGCATTTGTAAGTTTAATGTTATTTGCAAATTTTGGAATTCTATTTTTAAAAAGTGTTTTTGAATCTTTAAATGTACTATATTTTTCAAAAGATTTAAAAGTATTTTTAAGAATGCCAATTAGATCAGAAGATATAGTACATGCAAAACTTTTAAAAATGATAACATCAGAATATGATATGGAAGTTATAATGCT
>AUXO010727274.1_pt1 | contig 14053 bp, 13 predicted proteins | sample 768731 | NCBI WGS metagenome assembly AUXO01 (sample SAMN02715735, study PRJNA202380) | gut metagenome | biome: sheep rumen | host: Ovis aries | place: New Zealand: Palmerston North | reverse complement strand
CATTTTTCAAAATCTTTGCTACTGAACATAATCGTATATTTAAAATGTCAGTGCAAAGGTATATCATTTCACTTTTTCTTGCAATACGTCAAAATTGGCTGCTTACAGTTCAAATTGAAACCATTGGTCTCATACTTATAGGAAGCCGATAATCTGACGTAACCAAGTCCAATTGCACATATTTTAAACTTGCTTTTTACACCATTGTTTTATATTTGTGAAAAACCAGATCCTAATATCCGTCAAATCAATATTTACCCAATAAATATTTAAAAGGTCTATATTCCAAAAGACGGATTATTATTTGTATACTTAGCAACGAAAGAGTCATAACAGATAAAAGAAAGAGTAATGATGAGAGTGAATCATCGGGAGTAATCATTAAATACACCATATCTATATAAACACACAAAAACACAAAGTGTGCACAATAAATGACTAAAGAATTCCTTCCAAAATAAGAGAATATAAATAGGGGCTTTATCTTTTGAACAAAATAAAACATTGAGAAACTACCTGTTAGTACATAAAACACATAAATTGGTAGTTGCCAAATTGAGTGAATATTAGCATAATGGCTAATAATCACAGGAGCAAGGATTGTATTATTCAAACCTATATAATTAAGAAGATAATAAAAGAAAAATATACCCATAAACAGGACAATTGAAGTCTTAAACAATATTTCATGAAAAACATAATAACGTTTCAACAACACACCGATCCAAAGAAAAAATACCATACATAAGAAGTCTTTAACATGCAAATAATTGTAATAGTGATAAGGGTTTTCGCAATCTGGGAATATTATAATACTAAAGAAACCTACAGTCATTAAACCTATTAGGACTAATCCCATCAAATAATCCGAATTTATTGTTTTCCGCAGAAAAAATAATGATATTTTTGAAAAAAACAATGCAGAAAGGAACCAATAATCTTCTATCAAAAAGAAATAATTAAGACCGTCATAATTGTAATATAGACCCTCGCCCAAATACAGAACATAAAATACTCGACTAATAATAGAAAAACTAAACCAAGGAATAATGATCGTTTTTATTTGCTTCTTTACAAAAGCCTCTCCCTCAATATTGAAGTTTGTTGTGAACCCTGTTAAAATAAAAAAAGCCTGCATAAACCAACACACATAATATGGCGATAACACAAAAAAACTAGCCATATATGTGACATCTATATTATGCCCATCAGATATGTTAGGAATATGTCCCCACACCATCAAAAGGATTAAGATGCCCTTACACACATCTATCCACTCTATCCTATTACTTGTATTTAAGCAATCTCTATCTTTCATTCAACAACCCATTTCGTAACTCTGCATTTTCAAAAATACTATTTCTTACGTAATATTATCTAAGATTTTGCATAATACTTCAACCCGCACATCTTCTTATAACAAGATATAATTCTATTATGGACATAATTCACATGAAAAGAAAATATTTTAACTCTAAAAATGACTTCGACTTTATATAAAAAAAACAAAAAGTGGCAATAAAAAGATTTATACCTATAAATCGTGCTTTTAGCTTTCTTAAAAATATAGTTTCTATAATCTCTATTTTCTATTTTTAGACATTCTCCTAAAAATTCCACAAGTTCAAAATGCCTTGTTATTATATAAAAAACTTCTTGAACAACATTGTAATTCTTATCACAAGAAATGTCAAGGAAAGTACTTAAAGATGTCGTTATCTTTATAAGATTCCAATGATCTCCATCTGGAGCATAGTATTTCACAATTTCATTATGACTTAACACAAATGGTTTTTCATCCAATAAACAACCCAACATAGGAAGAATGTGCGGTACAGAACAATATGAATAATAAAGAGGTAGTGATAAATAAGGTTGTGCCTTTTCTAAATTAAAAATATTAGTAGATAAAAAAATAATATCCCCCGCTGTAAAACAGTTCTTATTAAACGAGTTTTTAAAATCAGAAATATTTGATATAATAATATCTTCACTATATGAAGAATGGTTTAGATTATGATATTTAATATATGGTATCTCAGGATATTTCATGGCATCTTCTTCTATAATGTCAAGACATCCATCAAGTACCTCATCATCATCTCCGATAATCCACAAATATTGCGATTTCGCAAAAAGGAAAGCACTTCCTATATTATAATCTCCTCCTGCATTATATGGACGGTTATATATGTCTATATTTTTAAGGAAGCTACCTGAGAACGAGTTTGAAACAGAATTTTCAACGTTGTAAGCAGAGTGATTATTAAGTATCACAATATAATACTTATCAACAGCATCTTGTCTCTCAATAGATTTCAACAGTCTTATCAATTGCTTTTCCCTGTTATAGGTAGGAATTACAATCGTCAAAAATTTATTCATACACAATGCCATTTTGTTTTTTTTGACTTAAATATTGAATATGCCCATGGAGCAATCAGCAAATTTATAGTACAATAACCTATTGTTACGCCATAAAGGCCGTATGTTTTACCCAAGAAAAAAGTCGAGCACAAACAGGCTACGCCATTACAAATTGAGAGAACAAGATAGGGCTCCTGCTTATGACACCGAAGATACATGGCCCAAGAACTGACAAATTGTTGTATATATATTGAAACCATCATAAAAAATAAAGGCCAATAATCTAAAAAACGGTCTACAAGGATATGATTTCCAAAATGAATTTGTGATAGATCCAATATCCATATTAATAAATAAAACAATAATAGTAAGAACAAACTAAGTGAAGTCATCTGTTTTAAAGTCTTATTAAACATAGAGTCCAAAGTCAAATAATCTTTTAAAGCAATCAACTTAGAGAAAAGAGGTATTTTTGTATTCATCCAACTTTCGGAAAGTGTCCGAATTGCATTAAGCGCAGTAAGAGTAATTCCCATCTGGCCTGCTACTACAGGCCCCTCTGTGGCAAATAAAACCGGATTAAACAATTGGAAAATAAAATACCCACTCATCCAACTCAGAGCAATTTTCCACTGATATGGAAATATCTCCTTCAAATAAGATACACGTTCTGTTATTGAAACTCTCCATAAATTGACAAGAATTCTTACCAAACCCGTTCTCCAAACATAAATTTGCCAAATCGTAATAGATAAAAGAGTACCAATTCCAATTACATATAATTTAAAACCAATTGCTAATCCAATCCAATTTACTATAATAAAAGGCTGCTGAATAAAACTGACCTTGCTCATCTCCTTAACTTTACCGAGCCCAGTTAGTATAGAAATAAAAGGCGACTGAAAAATATTAATTGCAGTGGCTAAGCATATCAATAACCAAGGAATTTCCCAAGAAACATCAGAAGAATCTGCATCGCCATAACTACCAAAAAACAAAAATCCAACAATTAAAAGAAAAGTAAAAACTGATAAAGCCAAGAATGAATACCATTTCACACAAAAATGAATTAACGACGCCAATCGAGACAAATATCGACTCTCCCCTCGAAAGTGATTATTATTATCTAATTCCAAATGAGAGGCTTCATGTGCGACATATTGTGTCATGATACCTGTAAGCCCCAGTTCAAAGAATACTTGTAATGCTAGTATACTTCCGAATGTGTAATAGAAGCCCTGCTCTACCCCTGTAAGAAATGTAGTGATGAAGAATACTGAGACGACACCAGTAAAGCCTTGAATAATACGAGAACCTGATGAGTAGACTATTGCCTTATCCATGCCCATTTTATGGGCGATATCTATAATTATTTTATTCACTCTTTAGCTTTCTTTTTGTATAGGCTATTAATTGTCTTCAGAACGCCTCGCTCTAAACAACAGCAAACTTTCCAATCCAATGACTTTAACTTTTTATTATCAAGTTTTAATCCGGCCTTTGTTGAATTTATTTGCTCTCTATAAAAAACGCGACTTCCTTTTCCTGCCTTTTGTGCTGCAATTTGAGCTATTTCATCAACAGCAGCATAATTATCTAGATCTCCATTAGAAGATAAATTATATGATTCAGCCGATTTCCCTTTCAGGGCAATTGTAATAAGTCCATTAATGGCATCGACAACAAATATGTTGTCACGACGAGGTGCAGCATTACTATTAACAATTATATCTTCTCCCTTTTGGGATTTTCTTATGAACTCATAGAAAGCTGTATCAGGAATGTTCTTCGTTGGACCATACACTGTACTAAAACGAGCAATTACTGTATCGATGCCATATTGCTTTGCATATGATTTCGCAATCACCTCGGACATGCGTTTAGATTCAGAATAACAAGCTGTTACAGCATCAAGAGACTGCGCATAACTTGTTGCCTCCTCAACAGCAACATAATCTTCTTCAGTAGGATTACTATAGACAGTAACTGAAGAAAAAACTACTAATCTCCCTCTCCTTCCTGTTAACTTTTTTTGTCCTTTCAGGAACTCCATGCAATTTATTGTGCCAATTATATTTGGAAGAATGACATCAACTGGGCAATTCTTCACGATCTCCCTTTCCATTGGGCCTGCTGCATGGAATATATAATCCAAATCTCTAATAGTATCTGGCAACAATTTTGTCGCATCATGTTCGATAAGGAATAGTTCTTTACGATTTCTATAATTCTCAAAAGTCGAGTTGAGTTTATTAATTGAACGGCCTGTTGCATATATTTTGCCAGCGCCTTCATTCAACAATCGACATACAAGATTATAACCTATCAATCCTGTAGATCCTGTAACCAATATATTCTTACCATCAAACAACATTTTTATTACAAAGAATTTAAATATTCATATTTTTCTTTTATTAATGTAGGTTCCATATCCTGACATTCTTTACCTCTTGGCAGATTTGGAAACAGCTTCAATTCTTCACTTATTCTAATCTCAATAAACTGAGGTTCTTTTGAATTAACGCAATGGAATTGATTATGGTAAGCAATTTTATATGCATTTGCTAAATTCTTATAATCAGGGGAACCGAAGCCTGATTCTTTTGTAGTATGCAAACATCTTCCATAAACAAGTAGTTCACGATCCTTAATCATGCCAGATGTATGATTGTTAAGTAAAACAATAGTAATAGGAAGTCTATGCTGGGAAATAAATTGCAACTCCTGGATGTTCATCTGTAAACCTTGATCACCAACAAAACATAAAACAGGTTTTCTAGTCGCATAATATACACCGATAGCCTTTCCTAATCCACATCCCAAAGCGCCAAAAGACTTTGAATAAAAAACTCTGTTCTTTATTTCTGATTCAACACACGCTCTAGAAACCCAGAATTCATTATTGCCCACATCATTGACAATAATTGTATCGGAGTTAATCTGCTTTAGAATATTAACTATCACTGTTATTGCATCATTTATGTCTTCATTCCTCAATTCATCTTGTAAGTTATTGCAGACTTTTATCCAATCCGAATGATCACCATAATCTTTTGATAACAGGAGAGAATGATTAAGAAATAACTTAGCGTCGATATTGAAGCACTCTGAATTGGGGATTTTTCGAAGGAACTCGGTGCTATCAATTTCTAATCTCATTATTTTGGCGTGATTCAATATTTTACAGAAGCTCTCGGATTTAGGAGGGAAATGCAGCCTGTTGCCTATCGAAACTATTAAATCGGTCTTTGATAAGATAAAATTGGGTGCACGCATGCCATGGTTACCTACATATCCATAATATAGAGCAGAACCTACCATAATGTCATGTGAGAATCTACTTGAAATAACAGGAACACCTGCTATTTTCACAAAATCTATGAAAGCACTTCTTGCATCAGCTTGATTAACGCCATCACCTACAAGAATTACTGGTCTTTTAGCAGATTTTATTTCAGAAGCAATTTTGCAAACGATCTTCTCAATGTCATCAACCGAAATATCCTCTTTATTATCTTCCCTATGGTCTATTCTATGGTCTATTACTTCTGGAATTTGCTTTTTTAGCAGGCTTGAATCGACATCTATAAAAACAGGGCCCATTCGACCTTCCATTGCTATCGAGCAAACCTTATTTATCTCGACACAAAGTGTATCAAAATCATCTATCCTTACAGCATGTTTTGTAACATTCCTTAACATAGAACAGGTATCCATCTCCTGATCAGCCATAACCCGCATCCCATCCGGAGGGCAGGAGGTTGCATGTGATGTGACAAAAAGAACTGGAAGAGAATCATAATAAGCATCAGCTATGGCTGTAATTAAATTAGTAAAACCTGGACCTCGTGTGGCATATGCCACACCTATCTTTCCGCTTGCTTGCGCATAACCGCAGGCAGCAAACCCCGCAGCTTGCTCATGGTAGGAAAGATGAGGCATTATCTCATTATGCCTTTCATCAATGGCGTAGAGAAGTTCCAAAATTACACCGCCTGGTATACCGAAAACATCGGTAATCTGATGCTGGATCAACTGTTCTACTATGTACTCTGCACCTGTCATTATGTTATTATAATGATGCTATTAACTGTTCAACATTTTCCTTTGTATAGCGATTGCGCATATCATTTGGCATATCCCTAAGAATCTGATTCATCTGCTTGAATGTCAAATGATACTTGTTGCGCATAACAAGAGTATATTTGTAGGCTGTCTTATAAACGGCCGGAAGCAAACGAGTTACAGAATATCCCCAGAGATTAAATGGAATCATTTCATTATCCAGAATCTCACAAACATCAAGGATAGGCTCGTAGTTATAATGCTTGCCAAAGTTCTCATTGAGATATGGAACAATCAATTCCGTCTGCAAGTTTCCTGCTCCTTGGCCCATTCCTGTTGCACATGAATCAATCAGCAATTCTCTATCAGTATCCAAATTGAGAAAAGAAGTAACATTGGAGAAAGCTAGGTTCATGTTGTTATGTGCATGAAATCCTATCTTCATATCTTTATTAAGTCCTTTATCGAAAGCATAGAACAGCCGTTCAATATCTTGTGGTTGCATATAGCCATAACTATCTACAAAATAGCAGGCGTATGCACCCATATCATTTGTCATACCAAAAACCAGATCAAGGTCTTTATCTGTATATCGCAGAGTAAGCATAGGCTGCACAAACATTGTATAGCCTTTCTTAGCTAATGCAGCACAATACTCAAGTGATTTCCTTAATTCTGAATAGCGTAGAATAACGCGAATGCCATTCACCAAAGAAGGATTCCAATCAGGAATCTTGTCAATATCGGTATCTGGTCCAATATAAAGACCAAGATACATCTTTTGGGGATCTCGATTCTTGGGAAGATACTGCGATAGTTCTTCTACATTCTGATAGATGGCGAACTTACTTTTGTCATCTGAAGAAGGGCCCATAGCTCCAAGTTCTATTAATTCTACTCCAGACTCTCCAAGTAAATCTACAATTTTATGCTTGGAATCCTCAGAATAAAATTTATCGGAAAAACCATTATTAAATAAATCATCTAGCCCTTGTCCACCATCACGTAACGTGGCGTCTAATAACCATACTTTTTTCATCTCTATATTATGAAGCGAGAAAAAACCTTCCCACTTTTGTCTTTAATGAATACCTTGTTAACAAGATTGATACTGTTAGAATCGAAACATAAGCAATAATTGGATAAAGAATCTGATGCTCAATAATAAAATGGTGCAAGGCTTCTATATGAGCCATATTCCATAAAAACCACTCATGAAAAACATAAATGCCAAAACTATATCCACTTATCTTTATAACAAGATTACTAACTATAATATTTTGAGGCACCCACGCAAAAAGCATTAGCACAAATAAATAATTAAGAAAACAATTCAGAATATTTGACTGCAAAAATATAGATCCAACAACACATATTAACCAAGAAATAGTTAAGATTATTTTGCCCCTCACTTGTAGTATCGGGAGATAATCTACAAGATAATATCCCAAAACAAAATAAGGAAAATATCTTATACCTTTTACTACACCTAAAATATCATATGGTGGATATCTGAACTGAAGAAATAAACCTATAAGAACGACTATTATTTTGAGATAATTGGGGATTTTTTCAAATATTCGGATATATACGAAACACCAAAATAGCATTGCACAGTACCACAAGTGGTGAGCATCCCCGAACAAAATAGAAATTGGTGCCCAATCTGCTATAGTTAAAACCACGATTGAACCTATTACAAAATAAGGAATCAATAAGCGCCTGCCTTTCTTTTTGATAAACTCTTTTGTTTTTTGATATCTCCCTTGTTTTCTTAGATGTGCATAAACAAAGCCACTAATGACTGTAAATAAAGGCATATTGGCATCTGGCATTAAAACACGAGTGGAAAGAATTCTATAAAAAAGTGTTAGAGGCGTATCGCCTACTGCAGCTGCAATATCAGGAAGATATGATTGCCAACCAACGTAAACACATAAGCTGTGACATCCTACTAATGTCAAAACTGCGAAACAACGGAGAAATTCAATATTAGAGAGTCTACTATTCATTTATTGTGGTTATTAAGAAATGAAAGTATTTCATCAACACAAATAGTATATACATCTTCTTTCTTATATCTCTTGTACCAATCAGAAGTTAGGATTGCCGTCTGTTTAGCATCTAACCTCGGCTTCCACTCAAGACGATTCTTAGCCTTTGTAATATCCAGCATTAGAAGGGTCGCCTCATGAAGTGCATTGGGGTCTGACACATCTTTTAATTCACCATAACCAAAGTTTTTTATCAAGGCTGTCGCTATTTCCCAAACGGTCTGGACTGATTCAGACTCTGGCCCAAAATTCCAACCCTCGCAATACTCCGTAGGATGTTCCCACATCTTCTGAGCAAGAAGCATATAGCCACTCAATGGTTCCAACACATGTTGCCAAGGACGGACAGCCTTCGGGCTACGAATATCAATAGGCCTGCCAGCCTCTAAAGCACGGATGCAGTCAGGGATGATACGGTCCTTAGCCCAGTCACCACCACCAATCACGTTACCAGCACGAACGCTAGCTAGGCTTACGTGGTGCTTCTTGCCATAATCATCAGGATTAAAAAAACTCCTACGCCAACTTTGAATTGCTATCTCACATGCACCTTTACTACTGCTATAGGGATCATATCCACCAAAGGGATCATCTTCTTTATAGCCGCGAATCTGCTCCATGTTGTCGTAACACTTGTCAGTGGTAATCATCACACCCACATTCACACTATCAGTAGCTCTGATAGCTTCCATAATGTTGATGGTCCCCATCACGTTGGTCTGGTAGGTTTCAACAGGGATTTCATAACTGAGACGCACTAGTGGCTGTGCGGCAAGGTGGAAGACAATCTCAGGTTGATACTGAGCAAAGATTTCTTTCATCTTCTCTCCGTCACGAATGTCTGCACGAATGTCTGCCCTAATCTTCTTGCCAATATCAGAAAGAACAAAGTTATCTTTCTCAGAATATGGTTCCAAACCAACACCAACCACCTCTGCACCCAGTTCGTGAAGCCAGATGCAGAGCCATGAGCCCTTGAAACCTGTGTGACCTGTGACTAAAACCCGTTTCCCTTTGAAAGTACCATTAAATATATCAATCATCTTTATCTTTGATTAGGTAATTCTCCATCCCACTTTTTCCAAGGAGCTTTTTTCTCTTTTAGAAGTTTTTCCAACATGTCGCGTTCACGAACATTATCCATACACTGCCAAAAGCCTGTATGAATATATGACATCAGTTCGCCAAGACTTGCCAGCGTTTCAAGAGGGGTCTTCTCAAAAATAGTGGCATCGCCTTCAATCAAATCAAAAACTTCTGGTTGCAATACCATATAACCAGCATTTATGGGAGCTCCATCAGCGAGATTCTTCTCACGGAAAGACTTGACAGCTCCGTCCTCAATATCAAGAACACCTTTGTCTTGGGCCAATTTGACGGCAGTCAGCGTCGCTAACTTGCCATGACTTTGATGGAACTCTAGGAGTTTGTTGATATCTACATCACATACGCCATCGCCATAGGTCATGAAGAAAGGTTCATTCCCTACGTACTTCTGTATGCGTTTGATGCGGCCACCAGTCATCGTGTTATAGCCAGTATCAACCACAGTCACCTTCCAAGGTTCCAGATTAGATTGATGTATCGTCATCTCATTCTGACCTCCACGGAAATCAAAGGTCACATCAGAGTTACACAGGAAATAATCAGCGAACCATTTCTTGATATATTCCTGGCGATAGCCAGCGCAGATAATGAACTCGTTATGTCCATAGTAGGCATATTCTTTCATGATATGCCAAAGTATCGGCATACCACCAATTTCAATCATCGGCTTCGGTTTAAATGCCGACTCTTCGCTAATGCGAGTCCCAAAGCCTCCGGCTAATAAAACTACTTGCATGTTTTTTATTTTACAATACCTTTTTCCAGATATTCCGCCAGATTGGTCTTAACCTTTTCGGCTGCATGTTCAGATGCGACCTTGGCCATATCACTATCTACCATAAGGTTCACCAATTCCTCAAAAGAAGTCTTGCCTGGATTCCAACCCAACTTAGCTTTGGCTTTAGTTGGATCTCCCCAAAGATTAACAACATCTGTGGGGCGATAAAAATCTGGAGAAACCTCGATAAGAACTTTGCCTGTTGCCTTATCAAAGCCCTTTTCGTTCTCCCCATCGCCTCGAAACTCTAATTCGATTCCAACATGCTTGAATGCGTAAGAACAAAACTCACGGACAGAATGCTGCACTCCTGTAGCAATGACAAAGTCTTCAGGCTTTTCTTGCTGAAGAATCAGCCACATGCATTCTACATAGTCTTTTGCATATCCCCAATCACGCAAAGAACTGAGGTTACCAAGAAGAAGTTTCTCTTGTTTTCCCTGCTTAATACGAGCAGCTGCAAGCGATATCTTGCGAGTTACGAATGTCTCGCCTCTTCGCTCTGACTCATGATTGAAGAGAATACCAGAACAACAAAACATGTTGTATGCCTCACGATACTCTTTGACAATCCAGAATCCATATTGTTTTGCAACTGCATAAGGACTATAAGGATGGAAAGGTGTATTCTCATTCTGAGGAACCTCTTCGACTTTACCATATAGTTCAGAAGTGGACGCCTGGTAAATACGACAAGAAGTTGTCATTCCTAACTGGCGAACGGCTTCAAGTATTCTAAGCACACCTACAGCATCTACATCTGCCGTAAATTCAGGAGAATCAAAACTAACTTGAACATGGCTTTGAGCGGCCAAGTTGTAGATCTCGTCCGGGCGCACTTTCCCTATCACTCCAAGAATTGACATCGAGTCTCCAAGATCTGCATAGTGCAAATGGAAATAGGGCGTGCCCTCTAAATGAGCTATACGTTCACGGAAATCCACAGAAGATCTTCTGATGACACCATGAACTTCATAGCCTTTTTCCAGAAGAAACTCCGACAAGTATGAGCCGTCCTGGCCTGTAACGCCTGTTATTAAAGCTTTTTTCATTTCAAATTATCCATCAATAATTTAATAAAGTATAGTTGTATCCCGTTTTATTATTTTAGCAGGAACTCCACCTATAATTGTATTTTCTTCATTAAAATTCCCTTTAACAAGAGCTCTTGCAGATATTATAGTCCCATCAGAAATAAACGAATTCTTTAATATAGTTGAACCATAACATATCCAACATCTGTTTCCAATAACTATTTCACCTTCTTTAGCATTTATTTTCTTTGACAGCAAGTTTATAGAATTATGAAAATCCGTATCCATCACCATTGTATCCCAACTAACTAACACATCAGCACCGATTTTAATTTTCTTAAAACAAATCAAAGTCATTCCAGCATTATTTAGAAAATTACTGCCTATAGATAGTTCTCCCCCAACACATAGTCTTGCTCCGTGACCAAAAAAACATTTTCCTTTTAACCTTATTAATCCATCGATTTCTAATATTGAACGTTGGTATTTTTTATCTAGAACGTTAATATTGTTAAATCCGAACTGGAACATTCCGAATTTTGGAATACAACCATCAAACAACACGCATCCCTTAAGGCTCTTTAGTACAACATTATATCGTATAAAAATCGGCAGCTTAAAACAGTGTTTTATTCCGGTAAGTTTATATGAAACGTAAATACTTTTAGGTATGGATATTATTTTTTCTAGATAAGTAAACATATGTTTTGAAACTCTTATAATTAATGTCATGTCTTTCTGTCAGGCCAGATTCTCTCTAAAATAATAATACCACCAAATATAAGACACGCTGCAGCGGGATATATCTGCTTCAAAAAACCAAGTATGAACAAGCCCAGGAGGATTAATATGTAGGGACCATATTTTTTCAAATCAACCCCAAACATAAAAACGCCCATAAAAACGCCTATCCCCCCAGGGACAAACTCTCCTTTAACTCCAACAAAAAGGCCTAAGAGTATCAATATATAGGGTAATAACTTATCTATTATTTTATTCATCTGCTTATATATTAAGTTATTCCTTTATCATTTTATAATCGCTCGTTCTTTGTTCACTTGGCTCGCCCAAGAAAACGTCTAAATTGACTGATTAACTTGTTTAGAGGTTAATCCGCGCGGGATTAACCACACATTAGTTTACTCCAATTTAAACATCTTCGAGTTCACAATAACATGAATACGAGCTAAAGAAGAAACCTTGTCTAATGGTTTTCTCACAAATTTCTCCACCAACATATCACGAAAGCCACGTTGAATATCCCAAAGATCTTGTTTATGTTCTACCTTTTGTGTCGTATAGCCATAGTAGATTATATGAGCATTAGAAGAGTTCATGCGTGCAGCCAACATATTCCACCACTTATTATCTGTTTCTCCAATAGATAGTCCAAACAAGCAAAACATATCTGCATTCCGCATTAGTCTTTCACACTTATCGTCAAGCAAATCTCCACGATTCACCGTGGTTTCGGGTTTCACGAGCATTGACTGTGCACTTGGATCTTTAGCAAGTTCATCATTCTTTATCTGACTCAAATCATTTATTCCCATAATCAGTTCTGAGTCGTCTAATGTTCCATGAATATGATAAATCGAATTGAGCATTCTTTTAACACCATTAGTATTCTTTACGCCAAGTTCCAGTGGTATTTTAAAGCCGCCTGCAGCAAGTATCCTTTCTATCGTATCAGTATAATTAAAAGTAATGATACTTACTTCATCTTGTACAAGGCTACTTGGATTCATATAATCCTGTATTTCCTGACGAAAGCGTGGTAGAAAGCAACTGTAAGGACTCATCAAGTCCTTTTTAAGCTTTGAAGCAGATTCAGCAGTTAGATACTTATCATCAAGTTTCTGGGATGACAGATATTTTTTCAGCGCATCATTTAGATGAAAATACACTTCACGTAGCTCGAATACATTAGAAATCTCCTTTGTATATTCACCTAACCCCTTCTCAAGGTCTGCCCATAGATTTGTCTTCTTATATTTTTCAATGCTCTGGTGTAAATTCATTATAGCTCTTGACCTAACTATATAAGTTTCGATCAAGTCATCATAAAAATCAGCATAACTGGTTTTCATGCCAAGGTTTCTATCAAAGCCATTACCTATAAGAAAAACTATATTCATATGCGTCTATATCGCTGTTCCAATTTTTCTGTCTTTTCGGGCATGAGTTCGAAGGAGTAGGAGATTGTTGTAAAGGACTTCGTAAAGAGCCTTCTTTAAGAATTCTTCAGTCACAATTAAAAATGTTTTGTTTTGGCAAAGATAATTAAGGTATTTTTCGCAATTGCACAACAAAAGTTTTCCTGACAGGGAATCATAAGTCATTATGATTCAGCCTATTAGGCAAATTTTAACTTTCTTTAATATCCGTTCTTCGGTTATTTTGAAAATCGATTTTCCGAATTATTCGGCAAAAGTACAATGATTTTTTGAATTATCCAAATAAAAGCATATTATTTTAAGATTTATTCTTCTTTTAGAAGAAGAAAACAAGAAACTTCTTTCCGACCACCTAATCCTCTTAGCCAAGAGACTGTTCCTTTCTCTGGCGCATAGAAAGAACCAAAGAGACATCCACCCCCACCAAGGCCTCCCCCTATATGGGGAGGATGCAACACTGAAAATCGCAGA
>AUXO010792430.1_pt1 | contig 14057 bp, 21 predicted proteins | sample 768731 | NCBI WGS metagenome assembly AUXO01 (sample SAMN02715735, study PRJNA202380) | gut metagenome | biome: sheep rumen | host: Ovis aries | place: New Zealand: Palmerston North | reverse complement strand
GATAAAGACTACTGCCAAGAAGGGAGATATAATCGTTATATTCTATCCACGCGAAGGATACAAACCATTCGCCATCTTCTAGAGTGAGGATTATGCACATAATTTGATGCAGTATAGATTCGATAGGGAAGGACGTAAGAACGATTGTGACAAGTGTGTATGTGATGCATGTGAAGCGATTAGTTGTGGAGCTGCTTAATTAAACATTGAATAACATGAATAAGAATAAAACAACGTTTAAACCAGATATTATTGTAGATCTTACTAATGCGAAGAGTGCAGCCGATGTATACGAGGCATTCGCAAACGCTAAGATAAACAAGTACCTTACAACAGATGAGAAGAACATTCTTGCAGAGAGTCTTACAATTGTTTGTGTTGAGGTAGAAAAGAAACCAAGTCTCCTTAAAAGATTCTGGAACTGGATAACGCGTAAGAAGTAAACAGTCTAAGCGTACTGTAAAACGCTTGATACAAAAACTTTTTCATACTGTTTGCGGGATGGTGTTAAGTAGCATACCACAGTGGAGGTGACGGCGCGAATCAGTCTCCCGCAACATTGCCCTTTGGTGTAACGGCTAGCACAGGAGGCTCTAACCCTCTTAGTCTGGGTTCGAATCCTAGAGGGGTAACCAAAATATTAGTGACGTATGAAGTTAAATATAAAGAAATTATCTGAAAAGGCTGTAATGCCTATAAAAGCTCACAGCACAGATGCTGGTTTTGATCTTACAGCAACAAGCATCACTACAGAAATCAACGAGTGTGGTCAATTGATCATTGTATATCACTCAGGTATAGCCGTTGATATTCCAGAAGGATATGTTGGGCTGCTGTTCTCCAGATCGAGTATTGCTAAGAAGTCTATCATACAGACAAACTGTGTTGGTGTAATTGATGCTGGATATCACGGTGAAGTAATGGCTAAGTTTAAAACTACCACAGATGTAGTTCCAGCTGTATACAAGGAGGGAGATAAGTTCGCTCAGCTTGTAATAGTACCATTGGCACAGATGGATCTCGAAGAGGTTGATGAACTTCCAGACAGTGAGCGTAATGATGGCGGTTACGGATCATCAGATAAAGCTTCTGACGTAGAAGCTCCAGCAGAGAATACTACTGAGGAGCAGAAATAAGAATACTGAATTTCTTCATAAATTTCAGAGTTTAGATAATTAGAAAAGTGATTTAGATAGCATTAGGGGACACATTAGTGCCCCCTTTTGCCGTATACGATAATGTATGAATCAATATTGTAAACATCAGTGTGCATGTCCAGAAGTGTGTATGCTGAATCATATAAAAAACCTCGGTATACATGTTACACCTGAAGACAAACAACGGTGGAATACTGCCGCAGAAAAATCTTCTGGAAAAGACATAGACATTGATGAGTATAGTACTACAGAAGAAGTAAAGCAGTTAATAAAAGATTATGTAGATAATCAAGGGTTTATCACAGATATACCTGAGTATTATGAGACTGAAGAAGAAGTCTTATTGCTGTTAAACACCACTCTTGGTAACTATACTAGAAGTGAGGATTTAGATGAAACATTAGCACAGTATACAACTCTTGCTGCATTAAACGAGTTTGAGCAGGCTATATACGACTACTTATAGTAGTTTAAACAAGATATTCTTGAAGACACTAAGTATGTTACAGCAATGTAGTTTAGTGATGTAAGTAGGGATCTTACGTTGACACAGAGTGATGGTACAACATTGTCCGTCAATATACCTGGTGGTGGAGGTGGCAGCAGTGTATCGGCATACTTAATGATGGAAGCAATTGCGTATTGCAATGTGTCATCTGATGTTACCCCAGTTACGCCGGAAGGTGGATCATATAACTTTAATACGTATATTTTAACTCCACCACACGACCCGACAATAGGCTCTACTGTAGTGTGGGCTAATTCACAAAACGGAATGACTGTAGACAGCACACACTCTATCTATATAAGTAAGCGTGTGTTCTCTAGTGATCCAGATGCCCCATCAACCAGTTGGTCACAACCAATACTATACAGTGGTAGTATACAAACAGAGACTACTAATGTGAATGTTTATTCTACAGAGGTAGCAAAAGTATTTACTGTATACTGTGAAGGAACCGTATAGAAGATAACAGACCCTGTTAGCGGAGAAATTTCATATAAATCTGTTCCTCCTAGCAATGTATCACACGCACCAGAAGGTGGTACATATGATAGAGCAAACGACGCCCTTTCATCTAACCCACATACATATGGTGTGCCAAATGAGTACTGGACACCGAACAGGCCTACTATACCTAGTACATGGACTGATCCTGATACAGAGTAGAGTGAGGATCCTGTTACGTTCAGTAAATCCTGTTATTTCTCTATAGGTACAGTTAAGAGCGATAATTCCTTAGAGTGGTCTACTCCATCTGTATACGGTATAGATTACGTCATATAGGCTAGCAATCTAAAGTTTATAGCGATAGATTATAGTGTATTAGCCGAACATATAAGTCTAAGTACAGACGACCTTGCTGTTGTAGCAGAGAATGTTGATTTAAAGACAGAATAGCTTGCTGTTATAGCTCAATATGTTTCTATTGATGCGCCGTTTACTAAATTTAGAGGCTCTGTGAGCGCGACTGAATTTGCAGTTGTAAAAGATAATACGTACTATACTATCGTTGACGATAATGTAGTCAAAAACACGGATATAGACCAAACACTGTTTAGTATCTCTTAGAATACCAATTAGGGGTACGATCCCACATCTCCTGCTACAGACGTTGTGTTGAATATATGGAACCCTGGACAGCTTGAAGGCCATGAGCGAGGAACAGAGGACCAGGGTAATGGTTAGAAAGGAACTCTTACTGGCAATGAAATAGAGTACACAATAAATCCTAAGAGGATTGCTTAGAGCGCGTAGACGACATTTCAACACAGAGCAAGAACGTATGAATGTTATACGATTAATGCAACTGAGACAACTCCAGCACGAACAGAGGACGACTGGAATTATTTCAATATCGAGGATTCACTCATTCAAGCTGCTAGGTATGCTACAGGTGCTACCACTGATAATTTTAGCAATCATGAGTGTGGAACGTTTACACTACCAGACCCTCAAAGATACGCAGGTACAACAATAAGTGTATCGGTATACCCTAGCACACGAGGCTCATCAGACGCAATGTCTACAGGTGTCGGTGATGAGATTACTGTGGCAGTTGAAAATGTGGTAACGCATAGTCGTTAGTATGACTTAAATTCTAAATTTTATAATCACAATCTGACTCTAAGCGAAGATGCAGATAAAGTGTCTGTTATGTGGGCGTCTCTGATAACTAATGCAGCAACAAAACCATATGCAGGAAGAGACTATGACGATACTATAAATATTGATATAGACGAGTACCTTTTGCCAAGAAACATTGGTTACGATGAAACACTCTACGACGATTTGATAAATTTGTTCCCATAGATAAAAATAGACTAGAACAGTGTTTGGCAATTCGTAAAAGTTGTGCCATGTGATGAACATACTGCAGACACGATTCGGGCTACAAGTGATTCTAGTTTCTCGATAGATGGTATCGGTATAATATCATTAGATACAGATACTTATGACAACATTCGAACATTACGAGAAAAACTAACAGCAGGAGGATTTGATAATATTAATGATTTTAAAGATCTCGTACACGGTTTGAACAATATGTCGACATATGCTGTTGCTGGTGCAGGATAGACAGATCATATCAATAATATCATATCTAGAATAGCAGATGGTACGTCAATACATGAGAATGCTAATACACGTATTGAAAGAACCATTAACAATGCTAGCTCTCGTGTTTGTATTCTACCAACGTACTCAGGGTTCGACAGGCTGTGTGAAAACAAGCCATTGACGTTTACAGCTGTTGCAAAGAAAATTAAGAATCCGTGTGCATGGGAGGACCGTACAGTCAATAAATTCACCCCTGCTGAATTCTATTACTGGGAGATACAGTCAACGGACTTTGCTCCTGTGGTTGTATCATCTGGTATATGGTAGGCGGCATATACTCCAGCAAGTAGTGCTTCACTGGATGTGGTTGTTGGTAAAGTGTCTTATCCAGTCTTAAATAACGATCATACCATATCCGATAAAACTTTATATCAATGTGGTACCACAGCAAGAAACGCGTTTGAATAGGTTCTTGAGTAGTCAGAGGAGATGTCAAAACCTATAGTAGATGTATTACCGTTCACATAGGTATTAGCAACACTCGGATACATTCGTACTACGATGCTAGGCGACAACGATACTGCCTACCACAACAACACAGGCCTTTACTACAATGATTAGATGAGCAAGGTGGCAAAAGCTTCAGTACAGAATTATATTAACATAAACAACTAATGTTTGATATACAAGGAAGTAAAATATCCTTAAGCACAGAAGACCTAGCAATACCTCCTTTTAAGAATCATTATAACAGTTCTAAAGATAAAACACAAGCTCTAAAAGAAATAGAGTATGTTGTGTGGTTATACAAATGGAATACACCTTATATGGCGTATCCAGAGAAAGAGAGAAGTAAGAAGATAGGTCAAGACGTGTTCGGGATAGACGATTATACACCTTCTCCAGAAGTGATAGAGCTTGGTAAGCGTTTTATAGAGTTTCAAGATACTCCAGCAACTCGCTTACTAAGCGCGTCAGAATCTGCAGCAGAAGGACTTATAGCAGCATTAAACGAATACTCTAGTTGTTAGATGGACATAGATACTGCTATAAAGGTTACAAGAATATTAAAAGATGTAGGAGGCATAGTTAAGTCACTTGAAATAGCAATGACGCAAGCTAAAGCAGAACAAGCTGAAGCTGGTCGTGTTAAGGGTGGTGGAACTATAGGACTCTACGAGATATAATATGGAAGAAACAAAACGTTACGTTGTATATGGCTGCGTATCTGGAACAAAAGCCTTCGATGGAGAGCGAACATGGAACCCGACAATCCATAAATTCCTAGAAACAGGAGATCATACAGATGCGTGTATTCTTTGTGGGGCACTGACCTCTGTTTTTTCTTAGTATGGCTATTACTTTTGGATACAGAGTGAGTCCATAAACGACGGTGACAAATAATACAATTATGGTAGACTTTAATAAACATGTAAAAAATACGGACAAGTTTAGACAAAGTGCAATACACTTTCAAAAACATGGCTGTTATACATTGGCCCCTAGAGGTACTACCGATTATAAACGATTTTGGGACCAAGAAAGAGAAAGGTGTTTGAACGGTTATGTTGCTCCAGACGGAGACGAAATAACTGGATATCACTATTTCTACTTAAACTATTCTCCCATCATGAAACTTGATGAGGTTGAATATACAGATAAACACGGAAACATAAGACGTCGAAGAGAACGTATATTAGGTTTTCCTAGATTCTACGATTATGATTACTACTACTTCAATGCAATAGAAGAAGCAGAAATAACAGGAAAACATATGGCCGTGTTGAAAGCACGTCAACGTGGATATTCGTTCAAAGGGGCATCTATGTTGGTACGTAACTATGAGCTAATAAAAGGCTCAAAGAATTTTGCTGTAGCATCAGAACAGAAGTACTTAGTGGGAGACGGTCTCCTTACGAAAGCTTGGCAAATAATGGACTTCTGCGATAAGCATACAGCATGGGCTAAATCCAGATTGACATCTACCAGAATGGAGAGAGTATCTGGTTTTAAAGTAAAAGATGAATTCGGTAAAGAAACAGAACAAGGTTACTTATCTAGTATAGTAGGTATAACGCTTAAAAATGACCCTGAAAGAATCCGTGGTACTCGTGGTAAACTAGTACTCTGGGAGGAGGGCGGTAAATTCCCAAATCTGTTGACAGCATGGCGTATAGAACAACCTGCTGTGGAAACAGATAATGGTGTCGCATTCGGTACGATGATAGCCTTCGGTACTGGCGGTACAGAAGGTGGTTCGTTTGATGGACTGAAAGAACTGTTCTACAAACCGGATGCATACAATGTACTGAGTTTTCCTAATATATGGGACGACAATGCAGAAGAGACTAAATGTGGTTTCTTTGTTCCGTCGTGGAGTAATATGGACGCCGTAGATGAGAATGGTAAACTCTTATTCATGGATGATGATGGCAACTCATATAAAGATCTTGCTATAGAGGAATTAATCAACCAAAGAAACAAGATTAAAGATGGGGGTGCTAGTTAGTCGTCAATAGACCGTTTTATATCAGAACGTCCTATAAAACCACAAGAAGCAGTACTTGAACTTGGTAAAAATATATTTCCTAGAAAGCTTCTGATGGATTAGCTTACGAGAATTCGTACAAACAAGAAATTGTAGAGTATGAAGCACATAGTGGATCTGTCTTGGTCAGATGGTAAAGTGATGGCTCACGAAAAGAAGAGTGGAGACATTACAACATACCATCTTAAGAAAGACGATAAGCCGGAAGGTTCTGTAGTAATTTGGGAGTATCCTGTTCAAGACCCACCATTTGGACTATACATAGCTGGATGTGACCCCTATGACCATGATGAGTCGTTCACCAATTCATTAGGATCTACTTTTATATTTAAACGTGTTCAAGCAGGAGAAGCTTGGCAAGACGTAATAGTAGCTGAATATTCTGGTAGACCAGCAACTGCGGAAGAATACTACGAAAACGTAAGAAAACTTTTAGTATTCTATAACGCAAGATTGTTGTTTGAGAATGAACGTAAAGGAATATATCCATACTTTACAAACAAACACTGTGATTATCTCTTGGCGGATTAGCCAGATAAGGTCATATCAGAAGTCATAAAAGACAGTAGAGTATAGAGACGTAAAGGCTGTCATATGACAAAACAGATTCGAGCATACGGAGAAGGATTAATACTAGAATGGATGATGGAGGAGTATGAACCAGGCCATCCGAACCTAGAACGTATATACAGCGAGCCGCTAATAGAAGAGCTCATTGAGAACGATGGTATAAAGAACGTCGATAGAGTCATAGCACTGTGTATGGTGATGATGTATCGAGAAGAGTTAGTTCAGGTTAAAGTGTCAGCTGCACAAGAAAAAAACAAACAGGTTGAACTATTTAGTATTCCGTTATTTAGCGAACGGTACTGGAATTCATATTAACAGTAGTTCGCCAATTAATTAAACAATATGGTAGAAGATAATTTATATAATTCACGATTTCCACAACAGAAGTTACCGCTATCAAAGAAAACCGAGAAGTGGCAACATGATTGTGTAAATTACATAATAGGCGAAGGGAACATTGTTTCTGGAGGCCAGACATATACAAAGTTTGGCGAATTACAGGTATACTACGATTTATACAATAGCATATTCGACGAAAAGGATTTTAAACGTGTAACCAACCCGTTTAAGATCGAAGAAGGATTTCCAGCAGTACCGCAGGACTTTAACATAATTCGACCAAAGATAGACCTACTTATCGGTGAAGAGACAAAGAGACCTCTCAACTTTAGAGTGGTTAGAACATCGCAAGAAGCTACATCTGAACTGATGGAGACTTAGAAACAACTTGTGATGAATTATGTTCAAGCTGCGATCACATCTAAAATGAGTCCTGAGGAAGCTATGCAATTCTAGCAACAACTTCAAAGTGGTGAGATAATGCCCCCTGAAGAGATTGCTAAGTACATGGACAAGGATTACAAAGACGTTGTTGAGAATACAGCATATCACACTCTTACATATCTCAGAGAACGTCTTAATATGGATAACGAGTTTATAAAAGGCTGGAAGGATGGTTTGATTGGTGGAATAGAGGTGTACTATGTTGGAGTACTTAACGAAGAGCCTTATATGGAGCGTGTTAACCCCATGTATTTCTCTTTTGATAAGAGTCCTGACCTAGAGTTCATAGAAGATGGCTCATGGTGTTGTCGTAGAATGAGACTACCAATAGCTGAGGTTTACGATAGATATTATGATAAGTTGTCTGACAAAGACCTCAATAAGCTTGAGGAGATGATGAATCAAGCTTCTGCCAATAATCTCGGTGAGAAAGATCCGATAGACAATTTTAAGGGCATACAATTGCATATCTACGACAATCCAGTATTTGATGAAAAGAGTCAGCATTGCGTAAATGTATGGCACTGTTGCTGGAAGTCGTTTAAGAAGATTTTCTATGTCACTACAATGGACGAGCAAGGTGTTGCTTAGACAGATATTGTAGATGAGACATTCAAACCATTTGGAGACGAAGTATCTGTTGAACCAGGTTGGATCATCGAGGTATGGGAAGGATATAGATGTGGTAATGATTTATACTTTGGTATACAACCATTGGAATATCAACACGTATCTATTGACAACCCTAATTCGCAAAAACTTCCGTATACAGGAGCTGTGTATAGTAACACTAACTCCAAACCAAGGTCTCTTGTGAGTATCCTCAAACCGTTGCAGTATATGTATATTGTATTGTGGTATAGATTGGAACTTGCATTAGCTAGAGACAAAGGTAAGATTATAACAATGGACGTTACACAGATTCCTAAGTCTATGGGTATAACTACTGAAAGATGGCTGCATTATCTATCATCTGTAGGTGTAAACTTCGTAAACCCATATGAAGGTAATCCTGGCGATCCTAGCGGTAGCAGAGCTGCTTCATTTAATCAATTTGGTCAAGCAGATCTTACGATGAGCAATGTTATCGGTGAGTACATTCAGCTGATGGATAAGATAGAGCAGCTTGCTGGAAGTATCTCTGGTGTTACTACACAGCGCGAAGGTTCAATTAGTAGCTCAGAGCTTGTTGGTAATGTTGAAAGATCTGTTATACAATCTTCTCATATTACAGAACCTTTGTTCTGGTTACATAATCAGTGTAAGCGTAGAGCAATGACAATGCTACTTGATACTGCAAAAGGAGTATGGCAAGAAACAGGCAAAAGCAAGCTTAGCTACGTGTTCGATAACGGAGAACGTGCCTTTATAGATATCGTAGATAAGTTCTACTATGAGGATGTTGATGTATTTGTAAGCGACACTTCTAAGGACGTAGAGAACATCAACAAGCTTCAACAGCTTATATAGCCTGCTATGCAGAATGGTGCTAGTCTTCTTGAAGCTGCAGAAGTTCTTACTAACGACAACTTCAACATACTTAAACAGAAGCTTAAAGATATGCAGACTCGTCAAGAACAGCTTCAACAGCAACAACAACAAGCAGAGGCAGAACAGCAGCAAATGCTCCAGCAAATGTAGAACGAAGCTAAACAGCAAGAGCTCATGTTACAGGAAGCACAGATGGATCTGCAAAGATATCAGATAGATCAGGATAATGCTACTAGAATAGCTGTAGCTCAGATATCAGCATATCGTGGTACTGAAGATAAAGATGCTGATCAGAACGGAATACCAGATCCTGTAGAGCTTGGTAATCAGGCTTTACAACAGCAGAAGATCGACAGTGATGCTTATACTAAACGATACGAAGCTAGACAAAAGCGTGAGATAGAGGATTAGAAGATTAAGCTCGAGCGTGAAAAGATGGAGCACGAGTCAAAGCTGCAGAAACAGAAAGATGACGCAGCTATGGAACGTGAAAAGTTGAAAGCACGTACAGCTATACGTAATAAGACTGCGGGAGAGAAATAATATGAGACGTTCTTATAAAAAACCAATCAGAAAATATAAGGGAGGTAAAGCTGCTCGTGAACGATTTAGGGATCAGCAGCTTAACGACTCTATCATGCATCTGATGAGAAACGGATGGGGTGTCAACGCAATCTCTGGAGCATTAGGAAACGCTTTACACGAATCTAGTGACTGGAGAGGACGTTTTAGAGGAGACTTAGATCCTAACATTACAGAGAAATAGTATTCGGGGCTGTTCATGAATCTCCCTAACGCACGACAAGCGATAATCGATGCTACAGGCGGATATTCTTTGGAAAATCAGCTTGATGCAGCAAACATGTTTGCAAACGGATAGCTTCCTAGAAACATATTTGTAGGATCTGGGAGATACAGTAAGCAGGGATATAGTTCACCAATAGAAGCTGCTAGAGCGTGGGAGAAACATTATGAGCGTTCTGGTAAGCAAGGTATGGAAGACAGATTGGCAAAAGCACAAGAAGTTAGAGATTATATACTTGCAAATAAAGATATATACGGTCGTATGTTCAACCAAACAATACCTGTGCGTAACGGAAGCGGTTTCGATATGCCTTGGGTTAACGCTAATGAAAGAGAATAGATTGCTGGTATAAATCCAGATGGCACAATAAGGACATACAACCAAGATACAAATACATATTCTTCCAGAGAACTAGAACTTCCAGAGATTATAGTCAGACCTTCTATAATCAGAAAGCCACAGACTACCATGTAGACGTTTAACAACTTAGCACCTTGGAATGAATAATTATGGAGAGTCCTAAAAGAAAAGCTTAGAAAATCAGAGACTACAGACGTCATCGTATGATGAGACTTCTAAACCGTCGTAAAGCTACTGCTCAAGAGGCTATGTCTGAAATAGCTGAGAGGGAGTTGATGCGTAAGTTACGTATCACCCCTCTTAAGAAGTTTGAGGATGGTAAAGACGCCTTGCTGTCTAGTACACCAAAGCTTAGCAATGTCCCAAAACTTAATTTTGACGCACCTGTTATAGAAGAAGAAATAAAGCCTAAAAAAGAAATTCCTGTAGAACCCATAAAGCAAAGGGAGCCTATAATTCCAGGACTTTAGCCGCAACAACTAATATCTGACTCTAGATTTTCTAGAAGCCACCCTATCTTTAAAGACGAATACGACTATATGAATAGCGATGCGTTTTTGACAAGAGTTAAAAAAATGACTGCCAATAACGATAAGGCGCGAATATTAGCAACTAATATGCGTAATGGGTTGTATTACACAAAGCTTCCAAATGAAGCCTTTTATGACTATACGAGTAATTCCCAAAACAGCGGGTATAGGATGATGGAATCCGGACCGTATATTCACAATATATACTACGGTAGGGTTAATGATGTTCCTGGATTTACAAAAAGAAGTGTTATTGCGCATGAGTTAGGACATTCTATTTATGATATGAATAAATAGGGATCACTGTTAGATTATCACCTATTGTCCCCACAATACATAAGTGTTTTGCAAAGAGGTCGTCATAAAACACCAGTCTCTGACGAAACCGTGAGACATGACCACTAGGATGGAGAACGTATTGCAGACATACGAGCTCTTCAACAACAGGCGAAAGATGCGGGCATATGGGACAAGACAACAGGAGTTGATATGACACCAGAAATGTATAATAAGCTTAAACAAACATATCCAGATCACAGGTCTTTTGATATGTGGAACGATGAGGATTTGAGGTGGTTGATAAACACTACTGCACAAATACAGCCTGTTAAAAACAACATCTATTATGCGTGATACCATGGAACGAAAAAAAATTAACGCTAAAAGCAATCGAAGATACTCTTGTGGAGATAATGGATGCATATCCATTCGAGGATTACGAGATATGGATTACTAGACAACTTACTCCTCAATAGATTAAAGAAGAACTAGATAAATGCAAAATACTAAAACTGACAAACAAACAATCTGCGTAAATGGAATGTGCTACACAATGAGCTTTCAAGATTGGAACAACATACGTAGATGGCGAGATGACGCTGAAAAACATTTCCCTAAGAAATAAACTTGTGCAGGGTTCGACTCCCTGCACCGAGAACTAATTAACAACATACTAATTATACATTATAATTATGCCAAGAAAAAAGAAGAGTGATCTGTCACAATTCGAAGATCTCCTCAAGAGTGTTGGTTACGATAACGTAGAACAACATGAAGGTGTAACAGACGTTACCCAGGATATATTCGACGACGATGACATTGAAAACTTAGATCCAGAAAACCAGACCAGTCCTGTACAACAGACTGAGGAGGTTGACAATCAACAGGCAACAGAAGATCCACTAGAGGACCATTCTGAGATACCTGAAGATGTATTAAACAGACAGTCCGAACAACAGACCAGTGAGGGTCTCGGCGAGTAGAACGATGATGACAATGTACAAGAAGTAGATCCTACAGAAGCTACTAACATTGGCGCGTTCTTTGACGCATTCGCTGAGGAACTCGGTTGGGATGTTTCCGATGATGAAAAGCCTAATACTGTAGAAGGCTTAGTAGATTATATCGGGTCTGTGATAGAACAGAACAGTACACCAAAGTATGCTGATGATCGTATCGCACAACTTGACAATTATGTTAAGAACGGTGGCCGTTTCGAGGATTTCTATCAGAGACAGCAAGATGCATTGTCTTTAGACAACTTAGACATCGAGGACGAATCTAATCAGAAAGCAGCAGTTCGTGAACTCTACCGCTTGCAAGGATACAATGACGAACAAATATCCCGCAGAATAGAGCGTTTTGAGGACGCAGACATGCTGGAAGAAGAAGCTCAGGATGCTGTTGAAAGACTGCGTACAATTCGTACACAACAGCTTGAACAAGCAAGACAACAGCAGGAGCAAGCAAGACAAGCTCAAGAGGCACAGGCTAGACAATTTATGGAAGACCTTACAGGTAGTATAAATAACCTCGATAACATACGTGGTATTAGTATACCTAAGCAAGATCGTAAAGCATTGTACGACTACATAACAAAGGTAGATGCAGACGGTCTTACACAATACCAGAAAGACTTTAATTCTAATATGGTAAACAACCTCATTGAGTCTGCATACTTCACAATGAAGGGTGATGCCCTCCTTGGTGAAGCAACACGCAGCGGTCGCACATCTGCTGCAAATAAGCTTAGAACAATGTTACGACATACAAGCACGAATCACTCGCGCTACAATGTCCAAGAAGACAAACAGCGTTCAGTTGTAGATATAGCGTCACAATTCTATAATTGAGCCTAATGTAATAATATATGAATAATACACTTTTGAATAACCTCCAACTGTATCGCGGTAAGCGTTTTAGCGATCTGGTTGATGAGAACATGATTTCTAACGCACTCCTGTCTCGTCCACACGAGGTGGCAGGTCTGCTTTCTCTTGTATTTGGTACAAAGGACGATGGTGTATCAACAGCCATCGATTTGATTACTGGCGGTATCGGTAAGACAATGGTCATCGATAACCGTGAGTTTGAGTGGCACGTAATGATCGATTCAGATCATGCTGTGAACATTCGTTATGCTAAATGGAATGGTCAAGAGATCACTTCTAGTGACATCGACAATTCAACTCCTGGTGTAAACGGCACACCTATCTACCTCGGTCTCGAGGAGAAGTGGTTTGGTCCAGGTGCAATCCTTTCTTTTGACAATATTAACTTCCAGGTACGTGTGAACGGTACTCCTTATCAGGACGGGTCTACTTGGGTATATGAGTGTTATGTTGCTGATGGTTTCGCTGGCTCTTATATTCCAGCTGAGTATCTCCTCCCTGGTCGTCAGGTAAGCCGTGTAGGCTCTGCTTATGAGGAGTACAGTGATGAAGCAGATATCATCAACTATCAGACACCGTTTAAGATGCGTAACCACCTGCAGACTCTCCGTCTGACTTACGATATAACAGGTGATGCATATTCTACGGTGCTCGCTATTGCACTGAAGGATCCTGAGACCGGTAAGAGCTCTTATCTCTGGGCTGATTATCAGTACTGGAAGGCTCTTCGTGAGTGGAAGAAGCGTGAGGAGACAGCTCTTCTGTTCTCTAAGAGCAACCGTAATGCCGACGGTACTTACGGTCTGAAGGGTACAAATGGACGTCCTGTTCCTACGATGTCTGGTCTGTTCGAGCAGATTTCTCCAGCTAACGTACGTTACTACACAACTCTTACGGCTGAGTTGCTCGAGGATTACCTCTTCGATCTGTGTTACAACCTCATCGGCACTAACGAGCGTAAGTTCATGGCTCTGACTGGTGAGATGGGTATCCGTGAGTTCGATCGTATTCTCCGTGAGAAGGCTGCTAGCTTCAACCTGATCGATACTACATTCGTAAGCGGTTCTGGTCAGAACCTC
>AUXO012871654.1_pt1 | contig 14058 bp, 11 predicted proteins | sample 768731 | NCBI WGS metagenome assembly AUXO01 (sample SAMN02715735, study PRJNA202380) | gut metagenome | biome: sheep rumen | host: Ovis aries | place: New Zealand: Palmerston North | reverse complement strand
CAGGAACTTGATTTGCCTTCTTCTCCAAAACAGCCAATCGTTTACCGCGAAGAAGAAAATCGTCCTCAGCCACGCCGTGACCGTGAAACAGAAAAGGGTATGGCATGTGTAGTAGGCAGACTTCGCCCATGTAACGTATTCGATGTAAAGTTCGTTGCTCTCAGCCACAACACAAAGCGTGGTGCTGCAATGGGTGGAATCCTTAACGCTGAATTGTTAAAAGTTAAAGGTTTTTTTGATAATCTGTAGAGTTTATAGCTTTAAACTTTTTTTTATAGAGGATGAGATATGAAAAAATTACTCTTGTGCATATTGATGATTGTTTCTGCAATGACAGTGTTTGTTTCTTGCGGAAAAAAGAAGTCAGATGCAAAAAGCGCTGAAAGTGCTCCAGTAAATCCAGTTCTTAAGCTTAAGACTGTTGATGCTCCGGTTCTTTTCCCTCAGGGTGGTATCTGGAAGAAGTTGACTGAAGGTGAAAATGCAGGAAAGATGAAGTACTGCTACACTGTTCGTCAGGGAACTGTGCTTAAGGCCGTTGTTGTTGACGGAAAGCCTGTTGTAGAAAAAGCAATCCGCATGTCTGACAATCAGGAAAGAGATTTTATCCAGATTGTTTATGAAGATAATATCTATTATGTTCAGGATGTTATTGTTGCTTTTGATGCAAAACCTGGTATGATCAGATGCTATAATTCTACAGTATTTACTTACAAGTCTCCGGATGATTCTGATATTTCTTCAAGAAAGATTACAAAGTCTACTTACTGTGGAGCTTTCAACGAATTCATCAATCCTGAATTCTGCCTTGTAAATTATTATGCAGACAAAACTGTAATTGAAAAAGTTTACGTTAAGAAGTCTGATATTACATTCAGTGAAGAAAACATCATCTATGATATGCTTTCAGATCTTATTGATTCAACAAAGGATGAGCTTCTTAAGAGCACATATTACAAGTGTCTCAACGATATGGAAAATCCAGTTGAAGAACAGCGTCCTCTCAAGGAAACTGAAGTTGGTGAACAGAGAAAAGGTCAGCTTCTTTGTCTCCAGGAAGATAAGGATAAGTCTGCATTCATCTGTAAGATAATTGAAAGCGGTGAAAATAAAGGTGCAATTGATTTCAAGAAATACATTCCAACAGGAACTGTTCTTGTAGAAGCATCTGATAAGCCACAGAAAGTTACAAGACTCAGCGGAAAAGAAAAGACTGAAGTTGAAGCATTCTCTGCAAAGTATAAGAGTGAAGACTGTTTCATTTATGCAAACAGAGTTACTCCATACAACGGACATGAAGCTTTCATTCTTGAAGATACACCTGTTTTCTCAGCTCCAAATCCACTTGATTACGCTGGAAGAACACTCAAGAAGGAAGCAATCGTTCAGATCATCGGAAAGGCAGAACGCTCAATTCAGCTTAACTTCTTCAAGATTAAGTATTTTGACGTAAATTCATACACTGTAAAAGAAGGTTATGTACGTGATTTTGCAGTTTCTTCTGACAGCCGCGATACACAGTCTCTCATGCTTGTAAAGAAGGCTCGTGCAGAAAAAGATGCAGATATCAAGATGCAGCTTTGTAACAATGCAAAAAAATATGCTGTAACAGATTACATCAAGAAGGAAATCATCGCTATTACTGGTGAACCATATTTTGATGAACCTGAAGCAAATTATGAATCTGATGATTCTTCTGATTACGATGCTGATTATGATTCAGATGATGATGAAGAAGAGCAGGAAGAAGTCGAAGAAGATTATTCAGACGATGAAGATGAAGAAGACGAACAGCCTGATGAAGACTGGGATTATTAATCGTCAGGTGTTCCTGAGCTGCTGGTAATTTTACCGTAGATTTTCAGGATTTCATCTGTGTAGGAATTATTTTCTTTATACACGAAGAGCGACTTGAGGATTCTCAGGTCGCTTTTTGCATTTTTAACGGCTTCAATTAAAATCATTGTCGGTGCTTTGTTTACAGCTGGATGAATCATCTGAAGTCTTTTTGGTTCAAGGTTGTATTTTTCGCAGCATTTGAAAATTTCTGAAAGTCTGTTTGGTCTGTGAATCATAAAAAATTTCCCCTGCGATTTTAAGAGGCCGGCCGCAGCTTTTACAACATCATCAAGTGTGCATAAGATTTCATGCCGTGCAATTGATTTTGCATCGTTTGAATTAATTACCGCACTTTCAGTTTTCATGTACGGTGGATTGCTTGTAACGTAGTCAAAAGAATTTTTTTCAAGAACGGAAAAAACATTTTTTATATCTTCATTGAATATTGTAATCTGATTTTCAAGTTTGTTGATTTCAACGCTTTTTACTGCCATATCTGCAATTTCTTTCTGGATTTCAACGCCGTAAAATTTTACTGCCGGATTTTTTGCAGCCATTAAAATCGGGATGATTGCATTTCCTGTTCCAAGATCAGCGCATTTTGTGTTTTTGTGGCATTCAGCAAAATCAGAAAGAAGAACTGCATCTATTCCCCAGCAGAATTTTTCTTTATCTTGAAAGATTTTGAAATCCTTTATATGTAGATTTTCCAGTTTTTCCATGAACTAAAATATATAAAAATTTTTAAAAAAAATCTTGATTTAAATTTAGAGTTAGTGTATGATAACTTTATCAGTTAGATATAGCTAACTTTACAAGACTTCCATTTGGTTAATGTGTGTTTATGGTTGTTTTATTAAATACCCTCTGGTTTTAGTCCATGCCAGGGGGTATTTTTTTTGAAGCAGATTTAAATTTCAAAAATTGAAAAATTTTACATTAAATTGTATACTTATTTTATGGGTGGAAAGACAGAAAAAAAAGGAACTGCTGCAAAAACTACAGCGGTTAAAAAAAGTGCGCCTGCAGCAAAAAAAACTGCACCGGCTAAAGTATTTGCTGCAAAATCAACAGTTTCAAAAACAGCATCTTTGAAAACAGTATCTTCAAAATCTGCAGCTGTAAAAGCAACTGCGGTAAAATCAGTAAAAGCAAAAGCTGCTGTAAAATCTGCTGCGTCTGAAGAAAAATTCAGTGCGTGGTCAAATGCAAAGACTGTAAAGAAAACAAAGAAAGAACTTGAGGCTGAAAAAAAGGCTGCATTAAAGGCCGCTTCATCTGCTGCAGAATCAGAGAAAAAACTTGCTGCTGCTAAACAGACTGATCCTGCATCTCAGCGTGCAAAAAAAGAAGTTCAGGATTATGGTGATGATAAAATCAAACATCTTGATGCACTTGAGCATATCCGCCTGCGCTCCGGAATGTATATCGGTCGTCTTGGAAACGGTTCCAATGAAAATGACGGTATTTATGTTCTTATAAAAGAAATAATTGATAACTCTATAGATGAATTTATTGTCGGCTTTGGAAAGCAGATTGATGTATCTGTTCAGGATGGCCGCGTAAAAGTTCGTGACTATGGCCGCGGAATTCCTCTTGGAAAAGTAGTGGACTGTGTGAGCCAGATTAACACTGGTGCAAAATATAATGATGATGTATTCCAGTTTTCTGTTGGTATGAACGGTGTCGGTACAAAAGCTGTTAATGCACTTTCTTCATATTTCCGTGTAGTTTCAGTTCGTGATGGTCAGTGTACAGACGCTGTTTTTGAAAAAGGAAAGCTTGTAAGTCAAAGAACAGGTGCCCTTAAAAATCCGCAGAAAAACGGAACTTATTTTGAGTTTGTTCCAGATGAAGAAATTTTCGGCAAGTACACTTTCAATATGGAATTTGTTGAAGCCAGAATGTGGAACTATGCATTCCTTAATCCGGGACTTACGCTTAGACTTAACGGAAAGGAATTCAAATCAGACAATGGCCTTCTTGATCTTCTTAACAAAGAGCTTGGTTCTTCAAAGGATAAGGAAAATCTTGAGCCACCTTTGTATGATATCGGTTCGTACTCCGGTGAGCATTTAAAATTTGCATTCAGCCATGTAAGCGGTGTAAATGAAATTTATTTTTCTTTCGTAAACGGACAGTACACTTCTGACGGCGGTTCGCATCTCAACGCATTCAAAGAAGGTTTTATAAAAGGTATCCGCGAATTCTATGGAGAAAATTTTGACATCGATGATATCCGCTTTGGTCTAAGAGCTGCAGTTCTTGTAAAAATCAAGGATCCTGTTTTTGAAAGTCAGACAAAAAATAAACTTGGAAATACTGACATTAAGCAGTGGATTGTTGCTGAAACTCAGTCGGGACTTGATGCATGGCTTCACAAAAATCCAACTGCCGCAGAAAAAATAAAAGATAAAATTAAGGCAAACGAAAAGTACCGCACGGATTTGAGCAAAGTCAAAAAGGAAGCAAAGGAACTTGACCGAAAAACAAGTATCCGCATTGATAAACTTAAGGACTGCCATTTCCATCTTCAGGATGGTGCAAAGGGTGAAAACTCAATGATTTTTATCACGGAAGGTCAGTCTGCATCCGGTACAATGACACACAGTCGCAATGCAGATTATCAGGCAATTTTCAGTCTTCGCGGTAAACCTGAAAATATGTACGGTAAGAGACAGAGTGAAATCTACAAGAATGCAGAACTTTACATGCTGATGAAAGCGCTTGGAATTGAACAGACTGTAGAAGATCTCCGCTATTCAAAAATCGTAATTGCAACTGATGCCGATAATGACGGTTTCCATATTCGCAATCTTCTGCTTACATTCTTCCTCGGTTACTTTGAAGAACTTGTGATGCAGCATCGTGTATACATTCTTGAAACACCTCTTTTCCGCTGCAGAAATAAAAAAGAAAAAATTTACTGTTACAGTGAAGAAGAGCGTGATGAGGCTCAGAAGAAGCTTGGTGCATCCTGTGAAACAACCCGATTCAAAGGTCTTGGAGAAATTTCCGGTGCAGAGTTTAAGGATTTTATTCAGCCTGAAACAATACGTCTTACACCTGTAGAAATCAGTCAGCTAAAATTGATTCCAAAACTGCTTGAGTTCTATATGGGAAAAAATACACCTGAGCGCAGGGCATTTATTGAAAAGAATCTTCTGACAAATGATCAGATTGATGCATAAGGAAACAGACAATGGCTTTTGTAAAAAATATATTTGATAAAAACTTTATTGAGTTTGCAAGTTACGTTATCCGTTCTCGTGCAATTCCAGATCTTGAAGACGGATTAAAACCTGTTCAGCGCAGAATCATGCACACTCTTTTTCAGATTGATGACGGAAGAATGCATAAGGTTGCTTCTGTAGTCGGTGACTGTATGAAATTTCATCCGCACGGAGATGCATCAATTGGTGGTGCTCTTGTAGTTCTTGCTAACAAAGGAATTTTCATTCAGCGTCAGGGAAACTTCGGAAACCTTTACACTGGAGATGAAGCTTCAGCAACTCGTTACATTGAATGTAGTGTTCATCCGTTTGCAAAAGATTTTTTGTACAATCCGCATATTACAGAATATGTTCCAAGTTACGATGGTCGTGGTAAAGAACCGATTGCTTTCCGCGCAAAACTTCCTGTTGTGCTTCTTGGTGGAGCAGAAGGAATTGCCGTTGGTATGAGTACAAAAATTCTTCCGTATAATATTCGTGAAGTAATCGATGCTGAAATAAAATGCATTAAGGGCGAAAAGTTTCAGATCTTCCCGGATTGTTTTACAGGCGGACTTATTGATGTTTCAAACTATAATGATGGAAACGGAAAAATTGTTACTCGTGCAAAATTTGATTTAAGCGATGAAAAGAAAATTGTAATTACACAGCTTCCGTTTGATACAACTTCAAAAGAACTTCTGGATTCAATTGATGCCGCATATAAATCAGGAAAAATTAAAATCAGTTCTGTTGAAGATTATACAACTGATCATTGTAATATTGAAATCAGACTTCCGCGCGGTGTTTATTCTAAGGATGTTGAAAAAGCACTTTATGCATACACGGCCTGTGAAAAATCAATTTCATGTTCGATGCTTGTAATTAAAGATAATGTTCCTGTTGTAATGACTGCTACAGAAATTATAAAATTCTATGCTCAGCGTCTTACATCGATTATTAAGGATGAACTTGAATTTGAACGCAGCTCGCTGATGGAAGATCTTCATGCACGAACTCTTGAGCGAATTTTTATTGAAGAAAGAATTTATAAAAAGATTGAACAGATGACTACTGCGGAAGATGTTGATAAGGCTGTTAAAAAAGGTTTTGTTCCTTTTAAAGATGAACTCATCCGCGATGTTACTGATGAAGATGTTGAAAAACTTTTGAAGATTCCAATCCGACGCATTTCACTTTTTGATATCAACAAGAACCGGGATCAGGTTACAGCAATCAATGCACGGCTTAAAGAAATTGCAAAGAGACTCAAGAATCTTAAGGCTTGTGCTGTTGAATATCTTAACGGCATGGTTGAGCAGCTTGAAAAATATTCAATGCTCGATGAAAAAAATGATACACGTTACATTGATCCAAAACTTTTGACTCGACAGACTGAAGTTACAACCTTCAGTGCGGTTGATGTTAAGACTGTTGTTAAAAGAGATATTCCTCTCCGCTATGATGAGAAGGGCTATCTTGGAATTAAGGTTGCAGGCGGAAGAGAAATTATTCGTGTTACTCCATATGACAGAATTCTCATTGTACGCAAAACCGGAATCTGGGGTGTTCAGGATGTCGCTGATAAAACTTTTGTTGATCAGGGAATGTTCTATTGTAATTATGCAGAAAAAGAAATTATCAACAAAGTTTTGTTTACAATAATTTATCGTGATCCAAAGACAATGCAGTGTTACATAAAGAGATGCCGTATTGCCGGATGGATTATGAACCGTGATTACAATTTTGCACCGGATGGAATGGAAGTGCTCCATGTTGATACTCGTGAGAAGTTTAAGTTTGATCTTAAGTACGTAAAGAAGCCTAGAATTAAAGCTGAAGGCGCATCTTACAAAGCTCAGGATTATGAAGAAAAAGGACTCAAAGCCGGCGGTGTAAGAATCGATACTCATGAAGTGGAAAGCATTGTCGTTGAAAGTGCTGATGCTCAAGCTAACTTATTCAGTTAATAATATTTAAAAACAGAGGATAAAAAATGAAGCTTAAAAGCCCTGAATATAAAAGGATGAATCCAATATTAAGAAAAAGATTGAGTTTGTGTCTTGGAAAAACTATTTTTTCAATTTTCCTTTTCACAATTCTTTCTCCATTGATGATATCTGTTTCTATAGTTCCTGTTATGCAGGAAAGATCTTTGAGAAATATGTGTATCACTGCTGTGCTTTTATTCTGTGCTTTGACTGTTGTATTTACTGTAATTTCAGGGCTTGTTGGAAAGGCAACAAAAATTATCAGACATGCCTCTCCGTGGGAAAATGTTTTGTTCTCTGGATTTGATGATAAGAGAAATGTTAATGCAGGATTGTTTTATGCGTTTCTATTTTGTGTTTCCGGTTTAATTCTTTTGCTGATAATAAAATTTTCTGGAAATGTTTTTACTTCCATGATTCCTTCAAAAATTGATTTTGGAAATGAAAAAGAGTTTGTAAAGTTTGTACGTTCCGCAACAATTTTTTCTACTATGCTTATAACGATATTTGTAATTTTAGTTCTTCCGTTTATTTTTGCATGGAATATTCTTATTGATTACAAGGAAATTTCTGCAGCAAAAGCAATTTTAAGAAGTGCATCGTTACTTGGTCCAAAATATTTTCAGTTCATCGGATATGTTTTCTATTCAGTTTTTAAAAATATAATAATGATTATTTTTGTTACTGCTCTTGATATTGCTGTTTTATCAAGATTTAAGCTTTCATTTTTATCTCTTGTTTTTTCATTTTATGCAATTCTTCAGCAGTATACGATTTATTCAAAAATTCTTTTCTGTATTCCGATTTATTATTACTCCCTTTTGAGCGTGAACGAGATTCTTCCGGAGTCATGTAATGAAAGTTCTTCTCAATAATCCCTCAAATGAAATTAACATTAAAGGGTCTCGTTTTATTGCAGAAGTATTTACAGTAACAACACAGGCTGAAGCAAGAGAAAAACTTCATGAACAGAAGCAGCGTTATTCAGATGCAACTCATGTCTGTCACTGTTTCATTGCGGGACTAAAAGCTGAAACCTGCGGAATGAGTGATGATGGAGAGCCGGGTGGAACTGCAGGCAGGCCAATGCTTGATGTTTTAAAAGGCAGTGGCATAACGAATATTCTTGTGACTGTTACAAGATATTTTGGCGGAACACTTCTTGGAACAGGCGGGCTTGTAAAGGCTTACGGTGACAGTGTTAAAGAAGTTCTTGCTCTTTGTGAAACAGAAGAATATATAGAAAAAACTGATTTTGAATTTGAATGTGATTATGGATTATACGAAACGCTGAAAAGAAAACTTGAAGTGTTTAATATCAGTTCATTATCTGAAGAATATACAAGCGGAGTAAAACTTTCAGGAAAAATTTATTCTTCAGAGTTTGAACAGATGAAGGAACTTGTAAAAAATATCAGTAAAGGATCTGCAATAATCAGTTAATCTTAATTTTGAATTGTTATTGATATAATATAATTGGCGCGACTGGGAGCAAATTATATTATTTTTCAGAAAAAATCGAGTTTATGATTGGTTAGAATCAGTTTCAGGCTTTAATCCTTCTACGAGATATTTTCCCGGGAGCTTTGAAGGACGTCCTGTTTTTGTAACACTTGCCCAGGTAACATCAGCTTCTGCACAGATAGTACCATCTTTTTTGCGGATTATCTGATGCATCTGGCCTGTAATATGCTTAAGCTGAGTAGGGTATGTTTCAATTTCAAGTTCGTCATTTAAAAGGGCTGAAGCTTTGTAATAGATATCAACATGGGTAACATAAAGATAAAATCCTTCTGCAACAATTCCGTTGTAATCGAAGCCGCTTTTATTAAGAAAATCCATTCGTGCCATTTCAAGATAGTTGAGGTAAACTGCATTATTTACATGGCTGTAGGAATCGCATTCATATGGTCGGACTTTTAATTCTGTAATAGTTTTCATGTTTGAATTATAGCTTAAACTAGAAAAAATGTTCAATCTGTATTAAAATATACGTATAAAAAATAAGTGTGAGTTTATGAATGAAAAAGTTAATTAGAAAAATTCTTCTTGTTGCATCTATTATTATGATGTTATTGATGTCCGGATTTATGCTGGTAAAAAAATATTTGGACAGAAAGACACAGTTTAAAAAATCTTCTGAAAACTTTTTTTATCAAATAGAATCCATAATGGACAGTAATAGTGAAGAATTTGATGTTGCAATATCTGAAATAAAAGAAAACTGTATGACAAAGGCACAGGCAGCATCTTATATCCTCAGCAACCTTACAAGTAAAATTACGCCACTCAAATTACGTGAAATTGCGGCAATAATTGATGTTGATGAAATTCATCTTTTTAATTCGGAAGGAGTTTTGTATTTAGGAAGCCAGGAAAAATACATCGGTTTTAGCTTTGATTCCGGGGAACAGATTGCCTTCTTTAAGCCACTTCTTGAAAATAAAGACCTCTTTTTGTGTCAGGAAATAATGCCAAATACTGCTGAAGGAAAAAATATGCAGTACTCAGCACTCTGGTCGGAAAACAGAAAGTTCATTGTTCAGATTGGATATGAGCCTCATCGAATTTTAGAAATGACGGAACGAAATGAACTTCCATACATTTTTTCTCTGCTTACAGACAGTCTTGAATCAAACATTATTGCAATTGATCCAAAATCTTTTAAAGTAAAAGGATCTGCAAGAACTGATCTTGTTGGAAAATCGATTGAATATCTTGGAATGAAAAGATCTTTCTTTAAGGAAAAAGGTAATAACTTCACCTTTGTTTCTAAACAGGGAGATAAATTTTTTTCAGTTCATAAAAAGAGCGGAGATATAATTCTCTGCAGAATAATTCCTTATTCAGAATTGTTTGATGATTTTTTTGATGATATATTCTGTTTTATACTTCATATCATAATTTCATTTATTGTTTTCTATTTCCTTCTTGCAAAAGTTTTTGACCGTTACATTGTAAATTCAATCAATAGAGTAAATTGCGGTCTTAAGAAAATTGGTGAAGGAAACCTTGAAGAAAAAATCAGGGTAGATTCAATTCCGGAATTCATGGAACTTTCTGAATATATTAATAATATGGTCGGGCAGCTTAAGAAAGATCTTACTGAAGATATTTTGACGGGACTTGCTTCGCGTCGTGCATTTTATTCAGAAATCAATAAATATTTTTATGCGGGTGAATGTCCTGCTGCCGCTTTCTATATGATTGATGCAGACAGCCTTAAATATGTAAATGATACTTATGGCCACGAAATCGGTGATATGTATCTTATGAAGATTGCAACGATTTTAAAAAGTATACCGGCTTCAAACAGAATTATTGCCAGACTCGGTGGAGATGAGTTTGTAGTTGTTGTTTACGGTGAGACAAGAGCAGAATTTAACAGATATTTTGAATCATATAAAGAGCTCCGTTCTTCAAGTAAAATAATTATTTCAATGAGTGAGGAATTGAATGTTTCCTTTTCTATTGGAATGTCTATTGCAAATGAAGATGGAACAAACTATCACGAGCTTTTGAAAGTTGCTGATAAAAGAATGTACCAGGATAAAATCAGCAGAAAAAAATCCAGAAAGCTGTAATTCAAGTTTGTAATTTTTTTTCATTCTCACTATAATCTGTAATATGTCTCAGAAATTAAACTTTTTAGAGAAGAAAATTCTCAAAGACGGAATTGTCAAGGAAGGAAATGTTCTTCGCGTTGACAGTTTCTTGAATCATCAACTTGACGTTGGTTTACTTGAAGAAATCGGTAAAGAATTCTACAAAAGATTCAAATCAGAAAATATTACAAAGATACTTACTGTTGAATCTTCTGGAATTGCAATTGCATGTTTTGTTGCTCAGAAATTCAGAGTTCCGGTTGTCTTTGCAAAAAAATCAAAATCTCTGAACATAAGCGACGATGTTTATTCTGCAGAAGTTGAATCGTTTACTCACAAGACAAAAAATACTGTTGTAGTTACAAAGCAGTACATTACTCAGGATGACAGCATTTTGATTATTGATGATTTCCTTGCAAATGGAGCTGCTCTTCAGGGACTTATTTCAATTTTGAATCAGGCGGGTGCAAAAGTTTCTGGAATCGGAATCGCAATTGAAAAAGGATTTCAGCCTGGCGGACAATTCATCAGAAACCTCGGTTATCATCTTGAATCACTTGCAATTGTTGAATCAATGGAAGTTGAACCTAAGAAAATTAATTTCAGAACAAATAAATAGTTTTGAATAGTATTAACAGGTCTAATTTAACAGGAGTATATTATGGAAAAGATGCAGGAAATTTATGAACTTGACGGAAAATTGAATCCGCTTAAGGGACTTCCTTTTGGTTTGCAGCACGTACTTGCAATGTTCGTTGCAAATATTACACCTATCATGATTATTGCTGGTGCTTGTGGAGTTGGACAGCAGAATGTTGCACGTTTGATTCAGTCTGCAATGTTCATCGCGGGAATAGGTACATTCATTCAGCTTTTTCCGTTGTGGAGAATTGGTTCACGTCTTCCAATCGTAATGGGAATTAGTTTTACATTCGTTGGAGTTGCATGTTCAATCGGATTAAAATTCGGTTATGGTGCAATTGTTGGTGCTGTAATTGCCGGCGGTATTATTGAAGGACTTCTTGGCCTTTTTGGAAAATTCTGGATCAAACTGATTAAGCCTGTTGTTGCTGCAAATGTTGTTCTTGCAATCGGTTTTTCTCTTTTGTCAGTTGGTGCAACTTCTTTTGCCGGCGGATATAATCCTGATTTTGGTTCTGCAAAAAACTGGATCATCGGTTCTGTAACTCTTATAAGCGGCCTCCTTTTTTCCCATTTTGCAAAAAATTATCTCAAGTCACTTTCAGTTCTTTTTGCGCTCATCGTTGGATACATTCTTGCCTTTATTCTTGGAAAAGTTAATTTTTCCGGAGTAGGATCTTCATCAATCATTGGTGTTCCTGCATTCATGATGTTTAAACCTGTGTTCAATGTTAGTGCAATTATTTCTTTTGTTTTAATTTATCTTGTTTCTGCAACTGAAACTTTGGGTGATACTTCTGCTCTTTGTGCTTCAGGGCTCAAGAGAGAAATTACAGTTAAGGAAGCTTCAGGATCGATTGCCTGTGACGGATTTATAAGTGCTCTTGGTGGTCTTTTCGGCTGTTCACCAATCACTTCATTCAGTCAGAACGTTGGTCTTGTTGCAATGACTGGAGTTGTAAACAGAATTGCAATCGGAACAGGTGCTGCAGTTCTTATCATCGCCGGTGTGTTCCCTGTATTTGGTGCAGTTCTTGCAACATTACCTGATGCAGTTCTTGGCGGATGTACAATCATGATGTTCGGTTCAATTGTTACAAGCGGAATTCAGATGCTTTCAAAGTGCGGCTTCAGTTCAAAGAATGTTACAATTACAGCTCTTTCACTTGGAATCGGTCTTGGTTTTACTCAGGTTAATGATATTTTCCGATGCTTCCCGAAAATCGTTCAGACTGTTTTTGCAGGAAACTGTGTTGCTGTTGTATTTGTTGTAGCTCTTGTTCTTTCTCTCGTAATGCGTGATAAAGAATCTGCTGAATAAGTTGAGTATTCCAAAACCGATGCTGTACAGCATCTATATACTGTTTGTTGCAAAGAATCTGTTTATCATGTCGCTTTTGCGACTGCAACAAACAGAATATTTTCGGTCTGCTCAACACTTCCTTTGCGATAATTTTATATAAAATAAAAATTAAGATTAGTACATTTCTTTATTCATTTCTTTATATTCTTCAAATATTTTTAAGCATTTTTCCCTGTCGATTTCTTCAAGTTCAAGTACACCTTTGTTGCTGCAGTTTCCTTTTATATATTCATAGATAAAATCATCACGGAATCCGATTTTATCTGCATCTGAAGGTCTGCATCCGAAACGGCATTTTTTTATGTTTGCCCAGATGATTGCACCAAGACACATTGGACATGGATATCCTGTTGCGTAAATTGTACAGCCGTTCAAATCGTGGGTGCCGAGTTTTTTGCATGCCTCACGAATTGCAGAGATTTCTGCGTGTGCTGTCGGGTCATGATCTCCAAGAACACGGTTGCTGCTTACTGCAATCAGCTTTCCGTCTTTGTCTGTTATTGCAGCACCAAAAGGTCCGCCGATATTTTTATTCATTGTTTCTCTTGCTTTGTCTACTGCCATCTGCATAAAGTCTTCGTTCATTTTTCACCTCATAAAAATTATAACATGAAAATTTAGTTTTTTCGTGGTAAACTTTTTTTATGACTGCTCAGATTAAGAAAAGATTTTTACCTGTTTATTTTTTATTTTCTTTTGTTTTTTTAATTTCATGTACAAAACAGAGAACTGAAGATTCCGCAGAAAAAGTCGGCGTTGTCTTTTCCGGTGGTGGTGCTAAAGGTGCTTATGAAATTGGTGTATGGAAAGCTTTTGAGGAATATGGAATAACAAAAGATATACAGGTTATCAGCGGTACTTCTGTTGGTGCGTTGAATGCGGCACTTTGTGTGTGTACTGATTCAAAAACTCAGGAAGAAATCTGGAGAAATGAGGTTGGTTATTTTTCTTTTATGAGGCCTGATAAAAAAACTCTTTATTCTGTCGGTGAATCTTTGCTGAGTACGGCGATTGAATCAAGCGGAGAAGATGGAGTTGATTTTGAAGAATTTGGAAAGAATCTTCTTGGAAAAATTGGAAAAGGCCTTCTGGATTATTCATTGAATGATTCTCATGCGGAGGGGCTTTTTGACAGAAAACCTTTGCGAAAAATAATTGAAAAAAATGTTACACTTAAAAAATTGAACGAAAGTGGAATTGATGTTTATGCAACGGCTTTGGAAAAACAATCGATTTTAATTCAGTATTTAAGCGGTGAAAATTCTTTTTTATACAGCTTTCTTTTGAATGAGCAGATTAATGAAAAAAATGTATGTGATATTCTTTTGGCAAGTTCTGCTCTTCCGGGAATTTATCAGTCACAGACTCTTGATAAATCTGTTATTGAAGAAGGAATTGCTCTTGGT
>AUXO010063995.1_pt1 | contig 14058 bp, 11 predicted proteins | sample 768731 | NCBI WGS metagenome assembly AUXO01 (sample SAMN02715735, study PRJNA202380) | gut metagenome | biome: sheep rumen | host: Ovis aries | place: New Zealand: Palmerston North | reverse complement strand
AAGCTTTGCGTCCTTTGTTGCCTCACAGCATAAAAGAGTAGAAATCTCTGTGACAAGCTCTCTGAATTCCTTGGTACCTGTGTTGACATCTCTTAAAATAGCCAGCTTATGTGTAATTAATGGATGGTTAAGAACAATTTCATTCATTATACTATCTCCATGATTTTGAAATTTTATTATATTTCATGAATTTCAATTCCATCTTCAAATTCTGATAAAGCATAATTTTTTGAAAAAAGCATAAAATCATCATCAATGAAACCATTCTCCATTATTTTTTCAAATAACAGTTTCCAATGAACCCCATACTTATTGTTCTGCCTATATTTAGATATCATATTAGGCCATCCGACCAATATCTTCGACATGGTCTGTTCTTTAGATCTCAATGGAAAATGAGCTATATTTAAATCTAAACTTCTGTCAGGTTGAATGTTTATATTTGACAAATTATGATTTCCCATTTTCAAGGAAACATTTCCATTTTTAATCGACTCCTTTGGAACAATAACCTTATATAATCTATCAAATTTTTCATCCCTTATATGATTTATTCTGGAAGGGATGAAATCTATACTGTAATCATCATTCATTGTCGGAACATAAGTTCGGCATTTTACCTGATAATATTTATTTAAATCTATGCTTTCCAATATTTCCCTTGGATTTTGATTATCTGAAGATATAAACTCATCTGCATCCAATACACAAACTATATCCGCATCATATTCATAAAAAGCAAGATATAAAAGTCGAGTCATCTTTTCATCCTGATTATAATACCTATCCTCATCTATGAGAACATCAATTGGAAGATTTTCTGATTTTAAGAAGTTTAGAATCTTCAATGTATTATCAGTACTTCCATTATCCAGTATTATCATCTCATCCAAGATGTTTAGATTGTATCTTACGAAGGATTCTATAATATCATCTTCGTTTTTTACCATTGTTATTGAGACTATCTTCATATAATAACCTTCCTGAATAAAAAAATCTTTAATAGAATGCTTTTAAGTATTTGTAAAAAAAACTTTTTAAATAAGGGCATGACAAATTTAATTAAGCAATTCAAAAAATTTCATTAAAAATATGATATAGTGAATATAAATTTATAGAAAAACCAATAACCCTAATTTAATTAAAATAACTTGCTTTTAAAAGTTCTTAATGGTTTAGTTATCTTCCAACTATTTGAAGATAATATTTCTGTCTGTTTTTTATTTAATTTCCAATTCCTTGATTTAAGTTTTTTATTTTCAATTTTAAGATTAAGGATTTCCTGATCTTTTTGTGAAAGTTCATTTTTAAGATTGCTTATCTTATAATCGTTTTCAATTCTAGTCTTATTGAAATTATCTAGCATATCTATAGTTTTTTTTAAATAATATTCATCCATTACTCCAGTAATATTGCTATTCCATATGATATCATGGATTATCCTATCAGTTTCGCTATTTGAAATATACATTAAGCCTAAACCATGGAATGCATTCAATGTTTTAAAGGTAAGATTGAAATCGCTTTCATTTATAAAGTCTTCGATTCCAGTCAAAACCCCATTTTTAGGAGTATTTTCTTCTGTTGCATTATAAATGCTAGAATTTAGGCCTCCTTCTTCACGTAATTTGTTTTCTCCAGGATATATTCCCTTTTTCTCATAAGGATTTAAAAATTCTTTAGGGATGTTATCAGGATTATAATATATGTCACGTCTCGCATAGGGCCATGAAACATCATGAAAAATAATGAAGGGAAAATTGTATTGATTAAAATTTCTTTCAATAGATTTCAATTCATTATAAATAGTATACCAATTATGATCCCCATCCAACAATATTAAGTCATAGCCCTTAAGGGAATCCAAAACATTTAAAGACAAATCTTCAATCATCTCAAATTTTTCACCATATTTCTCTTTATAGGATTCTACATCAAAAAGTGGAAATGGATCAATGCAAGTTAAATGCCCATCATTTTTCACACAATATTCTAACATGCTCAAGGTATTTGATCCTCTTTCAGCACCAACTTCAACGATATAATTTGGTTTAAGTTCATTTATCAAAGGAAATACAAGATTATTCCACATCCTATTCATTTAAACACACCACAAATAATTCATTATTCTCTAAAAATATTACTTAAAATTTAATGAGATTCATCAATATTTACTTAGCAAATAACTAAAAAATTAACTATTGTTTCCAAATAGAATTCTCATAACCTAATTCTTTTGCCAATCCATCTTCCCATTTGTTTTTTAAGAAAATCATATCATATTCATCTTCTTTTTCTTCTAGTATTTTAGTGGACTGCTGAGTTTTATGATAAACCTTCGCATCTGAAACATGATAAATCTTCAATTTCTGAACATGCCTTACAAAATCAGAAAAGATCCTGTCTGAATCATAATGCCTTCCAAGTTCCGCATCCAATCCTAAGGATTGATCATAAACTTCACGTTTTACATAAGCGCAGAAAAATGGAGCAAATGATAATTCTAAAGTTTCTCCATCATGAAATATTGGAACATTAATAATATTTTGATGTGCCATTGAAGGAGTGACATCATATTCAAATCTTGAGTCTGGGAAAGGAGATGAATTATTTATCCTATCATCACCACCATATAAAAACTGTTGAGGTACAACAATACCGCAATCATCTATTTCATAAGCATGATACTGCATAGCTTCCAATGCACCTTTTGTTAAGATAGCATCATTATTAAATATTAAAATATCGGAACCATCATCTGCAATTGAAATTCCCTGTTCTATAGCATAAGTAAAGCCGTAATTTACATCATTTTGAATATACTTGATTTTTCCTTCATCGTATAAATATTCAAGATAATTCCTTACATTCTCATTAGAATTATTATCAACAACGATTATATCAACCAAATCAAGATTAAATGATAGAATTGTATCAATGCTTTCCTTTAAATCATCCAAAATTTCATAGCTTGGGATTATAATGCTGATTTTCTTATTCAATTCATATCTATTTGAAAAATCGGCCATATCTGTTCCTATTTTATCATGAACTAGCTTAATTTGATCATCTTCATAATTTTCATCATCAAAAGAGACGATTAAATTCTCCAATTCCTTATTATAATGATAAATGGACTGTAAAATTGGCACTGAATACATCTTAAAATTTTTTGAAAGGCAAGCAATGAAATGCCAATCTTCCAATGAATCCAGAGATTCATCAAATTGCAAATCATCTTTTAAACAGCTTTTATGAGCAAATGCACTTAAAGAGATATAATTTTTGTTATAAAGCAAAGCCTTATTATATACCCCATACATCATGCCTAAAAGATTGTTTTCATTATCATCATATAAATAGTATCCTGAGTAGATTGCATCTGCTGAAAGTTTTGAAAATGCTCCGACCATTGCTTTCAAGTATCTCTTCTGCCAAGAGTGATTCATATCTAAATAAAATATATATTCTCCCTTTGCCTGATTTAAAGCAATATTTCGGCAATATGACAATCCTTTTGGTTCTTCATTTGATAAAACAGTGATTCTTTCATCTTTTACTGATTTCAATAAATTTAAAGTATTGTCCTCACTCCCATCATCAATAACAAGCAGTTCAAAATTTTTATAGGTTTGATTCAAAACAGAACTGATAGAATCTAGAATATGCTCCTCATAATTATGAATAGGATAAATGATGGATATTAATGGTTCATCTTCACAATCGGCAACATACTCCAAGTATTTTGCCAAATGATCCATTAACTCAAGACCCCATTTAGCTTGATATTCAAAAGGATACTTTAAAAATGGATTAACATAAAATTTTGAAAATAATGAATCTACATCGAAGTATAAATAATCCTTTTGATATCTCCTTGTTAGCCATTCCTCTCTCCAGTAAAGTTTTGTATAGTCTCCTTTAAGCTTATAAAAATCATCAATTCTTGATAAAAGCTCTTCATGCTTCTTTTTAACTAATTCCTGTTTTTCTTTAAGTTGCTTCTTGACATTAGATAAATCATCCTTTTTCTTTGAAATCTCCTTATTTTTCTTAGAAAGCTCTTTATCCTTAGTTCTCAGCTCGTTTTTTAATTCTTTTTCTCTCTCTTTTAATTTATAATAATTATTTTTGTAAAATATATAAGAGTTGCTAGTTTTTTCTAATATTTTTTCATTAAATGACAATATATCACCTTTTTTAAAAAGAAAAAAATAAAATCCTTTAAAAGTTTTAATTTTTTCATAAAATCTTAAAAAATCATATAGATGGAATTTATTAATAATAACCAGAGAATTTATCTAAATAAGGAATTCTACCTAAAATCCAAATTACAATCCAGGATATAAGTAAAGTAAATGTTGTAACAAAAATTATTGCAAGACAAGATTGTTTACCTGTCATGGTATTTTCCATAACATATGGAAGTATGTATGCTCTAATTAAAATTATATGCAATAAATAAATCCCATAACTTGATCTGCTTATTGATTCAATGAATTTGCTAATATATTTGCTTTCCAAAAATTTTCTAATTATATTAAAAATACCTGCACTGCTTTCATAAATATTTTTTATGATAATAAATACACTTGCTGTTTGAATAACTTGAAAAATACTTACATCCAAATAGGAAATCATGAATGAACCATCATTTAAGAATAAGCTATCCCCAACATATATCTTATAAAATGAAGTGAATAGAAATAGCAATAAGGAAATGCAGATTATCCACTTTTTATTTGTTTTAAATTCATATCTTGATAAATAATAGCCCAATATTAAATAAGAAACGGGACCAATGAAGAAACCAAAATCTAAATGGCCAGAGATATTGTATTTATTGGCAAATGTATAGATCAAAGAGACCATCAAGAAAACAAGGACAAAATATCTTATTTCCTCAAGAGATGAATTTTGGACCAATTTATTAACAACAGGAATTGCGAAATAAGTTGCAATAATCATCCAACAGTACCAAAATGACAATAATGGATTAGAATAAACATTACATAGGTATGCTAATATAAAAAAGAATATTAATGGGAATATAATTCTAACTACTTTCTTTTTGAAAAAAGAATTAATTTCAATGTCCCTATTTAATGTCAGCATCCCAGTAACCATTAAAAATAATGGAACTCCAAATTTTACAAATCCTCCAAATCCCATAAGTTTAATATTGAAAAATGGCATCATAACCTTTTCGCCTAAAGCAAATATATGCAATAGGATTACTGCAATAATTGCTACAAATTTAAGCATGTCCACATATTTTATCCTATTAATAATATCACCACCTTTAAAACAGTAATAAGTTAATCATGATAATTTTTAAAATTTTCTATATATTAATTCATATTTCTTTTAAATTAATTAAACCCCTGTATATTTTTTAATATATGGTATTTTACTAAATATAAATGATATTAACCATGCAAATAATACCGCAAGAAAGTAATGTAAAAACCTGCTTGAAATCGGTGCGTAATATCTAAATACATTAAAAACAATTATATGTGTAAAATACATAGAATAACTTAAAATACTAAGAGAAAATATAATCTTACTTAAAAAGCTATTTTTGATGAAATTAAATAATTTGCTTAAATATGAATTCAGATCACGATATGAATTCTCTTCAAAACATCTGATGAAAAGCACTAAACAAAGACTTTCAAAAGCTACAAATAAATTTAGAAAGATATAAACCCGCTAAAGTCCATACAAACCAAGTATACTTATTTTGACCTAAAATTATTAAAGAAATATTATCTCTAAACCCAAAAAATAAATATCCTAATAGTATTGTAATAGATACCCAAAAAAATATAAGGGAAGATAATCCTTGAGAATCTTTTTTTATAAAAATTTTTTGGTTTTATTTCTTTATTTAATAACAATGCTCCGCTAAGTATGAAAAATATAGGCACACCAAAATAGCCAAAAGTATTAATAAAAGCCAAATACCCCCAATGAAAATCATTTGGATAAAACTGGAAAGCATGACATAAGATAACAGATAAAATTGCTATCGCCCGTAACAAGTCTAAATAAAAAATACGTTTTTTGCCGTTATTCTCCATTATTCCACCTGTATGAGACCACCATTAAAAAATCAATAGACCGCATTCAAAATATTTTCAATTTCCTCTTCATTGAAGTTTATTGGATTATTATCCATTCTTCCACCAGTAGTTGCCAATTCAACAATGCTGGGAATATCCTCTTTTTTAATATTAAAGCTAGACAATTTTAAATCTTGAACATCATTTGAAACATTGTCAAACCAATCCTTAATTTCATCAAGACTATTTGCTTCAAAAGCATTTAAGAACAAATCCTTTTCTTTCAAATAATCCCAGTTCCTATTTAAAACCTCATATAAAGTAACTGCAGCCGCAAATCCATGATTGATGTTAAACAGCATTGTTAGAGGATAAGAAATGGAATGGCAAGCGGTGGTTCTTGTATTTGAAAAGGCAAGTCCAGCAAAAAATGATCCCATTAGCATTTGCTTGCGATATTCCAAATTATCCAAATCCCTTAAAACCAAAGGCAGGTATTTATGAATGATATTTATGGAATTTCTAGCAAGCACTCTCGTATAGGAATTTGATGGTACAGACCAATAGGATTCCATTGCATGTGCCAATGCATCCAATCCAGTAGCCAAAGTCATCTTTTCATTCATTGTTCTGGTTAAGTCAGGAACCATCCATGATTCCTTAGGATATAAGAACTCAGCATCTGCAGAATATTTTTTAAAATTATCAAAATCCCATATTGTAGCCCATTTGGTGCACTCAGAGCCAGTTCCGGCAGTGGTTGGAACTGCAATGAATGGAATTGGATTGGAATTTTCCAAATATTTTTTGGATTTCAACAAATCCAAAACATCCTCGTTTTTATATTCATATAATGCAGATATGGCTTTAGCCAAATCAATTGAACTGCCTCCACCAACAGCTATAATCAATTCAGGCCTTTCTATTTTAGCTAAAACATCTTCAACTAAATGAATATTGGGATTGGCCAGGCTTTCATCTAAAACCTGAAAAGAACTTACGTCCAAATCAAAACTGCTTATTAATCTTTTAGATCCAATAAATAAAGTATTCTGATTATTGAATTCAGACAATCTATTTTTAAATTCCTCCAAATCATATTCAAAGAATTTTATAGGAACATTATAAACCCAATCCATAATTACTCATCCTTAGTTTTTTAAAAATGTTTTTCTTAAAATTATTTAAATTATCTTAACGTTTTCATTAAACTTAATCGTTAAAATTTAAAATGCGAAAACCAATTAGTCCTTAAGTTTTTCCATGAAATCGTTCTTGTTTTCAATAGGTGTTGTAGTTGGTCTGCCCAAGTCTTTTCTTGATCCAATGCTAACAGCAATATTTAAAAATACGGGCCCTTCAGATTCAATGAATCTAGGCAAGACATCATTTAATTCATCAATATTTGAAGCATTGAATACCTCTTTGTATCCACAAGACAAAATGACATCATTGATGCATATGTCTTCCATTATCGTTGGCAAACCTCCCACACTTTCATGTGCAGAGTTATTGAACATGATATGATAGAAATTTCCAGGAGCCATTGAACCAATGAGCCCCAATGATCCCATATGCATCAATATTGCACCGTCACCGTCAAAACAGAATATTTTTCTATCAGGCTTGCTTAAAGCAACACCCAATGCAATGCTTGATGAATGACCCATAGACCCAACAGTTAAAAAGTCATTCCCATGTCCCTGATTCCTTGCTTCCCTATATTCAAATAACTCTCTTGAAGACTTTCCTGTTGTGGATATGATCATGTCATCCTCACTTAAGCAGCTGGTTACAGTTTGAATAGCCTCTTCTCTTGTTAATTGGTTATCATTTGACTTTTCAATCATGTAATCTTCAAATGCACCTTTTGAAACTACAATGGCCACACTGTTGCCATTTTCTAACTTGCTTAAGAAATTAGATGAGAATTCATCTTTAATCTCTTTTAAAGAGCTTTTCTTATTTATTACAATATAATCAATATCCAACAAGTCAAGCAAGTCTAAAGTGATTTCCCCTTGTTTCTTATGTTGAGGTTCATCATGAACACCTGGCTGGCCTCTCCACCCAATGAAATAAATAATTGGAATGGAATATACCTTTTCATGAGTGAGAGAAGTGACTGGATTTACAATATTTCCCAAACCAGAGTTTTGAAGATAGACAACAGGATAATTGCCAGTCGATAAATTATAGCCTGAAGCAATAGCTACAGCATTTCCCTCATTGGCAGCGATGATGTTATTGCAGTTCTCCTCAAGATAGTCACAAAAGGAACTTAATTGTGAATCCGGAACTCCTGTATAGAAATCAATGCTTAAAGAGGAGAAATACTGAATCAATTCACTAACATTAATCATTAAATCACCATAATTGAACTAAATTAAATAAAATAAAAAAATCATAGCAGGAAAATAGAAAACAAAATTTAAAGCTCATTCATCCGGAATTAAAGTTAAGATCTCCTTAATAGAGAGACATCTATCATCTGCTTCCTTGCATCTTTCATTTTCCAAAATCAAATTAGCAGTATCGACCATAGCAGGATATGAACTTCTGATTAAATGATTTGCATAAATGACAATATTGACTCCCTTTTTAGCAAATTCATCTTCATAAACCTGATTGAAAGATGTTGGAACAACAACCAGAGGGACATCCGGAGCAAATTCCTTGAACAAGTCACAGAATTCAAATATTTCATCAGGCTCCTTCTCCCTGCTGTGAATCATGATTCCGTCAGCACCAGCTTGAATATATGCTTTCGCCCTTTTTATTGCATCATCCATACCCTGTTTAAGAATTAGGCTTTCAATACGGGCAATGATCATAAATTCATTAGTCTTTAATGCTTTTTTACCCGCCTTAATCTTTTCACAGAAGTTTTCTATGGAGTCTTGAGTCTGTTCCACTTCTGTTCCAAACAAACTGTTTTTCTTTAGGCCGATCTTATCTTCAATGATGATGGCAGAAACACCCATTCTCTCAATCGTCTTAATATTGAAGACGAAATGTTCTATCAAGCCACCAGTATCCCCATCAAGAATAATCGGTTTTGTTGAAACTTCCATTATCTCATTGATTGTATTTATTCTTGAAGTCATGTCAACAAGCTCAATGTCAGGCTTTCCCTTTGCGGTTGAGTCAGTTAAGCTGCTTACCCAAATAGCATCAAAGGAATTGATTTTTTCATCCTTAGACACCTTTGCGTTTTCAACAACCAATGCTGAAAGACCATTATGCGCCTCTATTGTTCTGACGATAGGCTTTAATGAAATCAGTTTTTTTAGCCTTCCTCTCCTTGAATCCGGAATTGAAGCTGCGCTCTTAACAATATCATTGATTTTATCAATGCTCACATCTTCAGTAAATGGAATTTCAATAAGCTTGCCACCCCATTCTTTTAATGTGTCAATCACATTCTGTCTTGTTTTGCTTTGAATGCCTTCTTTCCAGTCATCACCATGGAAAACGAAATCGGGCTTGTACTTTTTCAAGTTTTCTGAGTAATCTAAAGTCTCCTGAGGCACAACCTTCTTTACTCCATTGATGTTTTCTATAATGAAGGCTCTTTTTTTATAATCTAAAACAGGAAATCTCTTATAAGTCGCTATAGCTTCATCAGTCAATACTCCCACTATTAAATCGCCATAGTCTGAAGCTTTCTTTATAAGATTAATATGCCCATGATGCAAAATATCTGCACTGATTGCAATGTAAACAGTTTTCATTATAAATCTCCCTAAACTTTATGTAAATAATTAATATTAAAATAAATAGTACTAAAAATTCAATACCCTAAAATCTCCTTAATTTTATTCAAATCCTCTTTGGTGTCTACTTCCATACATAATTCGCCTTCCAAATCTAAAGCACAAATATTAAAACCTTCATCAAATAGTTCATTTAATGCATTTTCAGCATATACATTAAGATTTCCATTCTTGCAAAATTCATTGATCCGCTCTTTCCAAACCTTCCAATCCGGATTATTTAATTTATAAAATGGCTGACAAGCAACAGCATCCCCTTCAAAATAATCAACACCAATATATTTTACTCGATTATTCACCACTTTAGCTTTGAAATCATCCTTAGGAATTTCAATTGTTGTGTCTATGACTACTGAAGATTTATCTGAGTTGAATACTTTTTCAGCAGTTTCTTTGGTAAATACCAAATCACCATGAAGCAAAATTATATCATCATTCATCTCATCAATTAAATCAATGGATTTAATATAATTGGTTTTATCATAAACAGAATTATGAACAAATTGAAAATTTAAATTTGGGAAGTTTTCCAAAAGATAAACCTTTAAAACATTATTCAAATAGCCAGTAGTTATAACAAACTCATCAATATCAAATTGAGATAAAATAGAAATGGCTCTTGAACAGATAGTTTCATCTTCATTTAAATGAACTAAAGATTTTGGATTGTTAGCTGTCAAATCCCCTAATCTTGTGCCCATTCCAGAATTAAGAATAATTGCCTTCATAATTTCACAAAACAACATTTTATGTAAAAAAAATATTTAAAAATTTTTATTGAATAATCTTAAAGGTTTAGTGTATTTCCAACTTTTTGTACCCATGATTTTCTTGTTTTTCCTATTAAATCTTTTAATATTATATTTAAATCTTTTATTCTCTTTCCGGTATTTTTTCATTGCGATATTCATTTCATGTATCTCATCCCTTATTTCATACTCCTCATAGGAATCTGAATTGATAATGAGATAATACTTCTCCAAATGATAAGACGGCAAATGCTTTATGTCATCATGCTTGAACTCCAGCAGGTTTTTCTTTGCCAATTGGAAATAATCCTCATTGTGGGATGAAATCATATATCTTATAATTTGATTCAGCTTGAAGTAATAGAATTCCTCTCTTAATTCTTCAAAATAACCTTCATTTCTAATAAATTCTTCAACCAGATCCACAATTTTCATTATGTCAATACCGTTTGAGGCAGTGTTATTGACAGAGTTAGGGTTAGCATCCCTGTAATGATAATAATAATCAGGAGCGAATGAAATCTTTTCAGCCCTCAGCATGGATTTCACATGGAAAGGAACATCGTCAAATGCAACTCCCAAATCGAATTTAAAATCATCATATTTGTCTAAAAATGATTTTCGGTATAATTTGGACCATGGAGCAAAACCAGAATTCAATACATGCCGCAGAACATCCTTATAATTGAATGTGAAGTGATTGAAGTCAACATCTGTGAAAATCTTATCAAAACTGAACAATGGATTATCATAGTTTATAGGTTCTCCATCCATGAACGTGGCTATTTTAAATAAAACCAAGTCAGAGCCATTGCTTTCAATATTTTTAATCAGCTCTTCAAATGCATTCGGCAAAATATAATCATCAGGATCAAAGAAATAGAAGAACTCCCCAGTGGCTTCCTCCAAGGCGCGATTTCTAGCAGAACCGCAACCTCCATTTGGCTTATCAATGACTTTGACACGAGAATCCTTTTTTGCAAAATCATTTAATATTTCCAAGGAATTGTCCTTTGAGCCATCATTGACACATATAAGTTCAATATCCTCAAAGCTTTGATTCAATAAACTGCCAATTGACTCTTCAAGAAACTGGCTTACATTGTAAACCGGAATTAAAACTGAAATCTTAACCATAGCAAACACCCAATTATTTTAAAACTCCTTTAAATTTCCTAAATGGTTTTGAAACTTTCCAACTGGTGGAATTCAACAGGCTTTCATTTAAATCCCTAATCTCTTCACATTTATTTTTTAAGTTATCATGCTTTTGTTCAATCTTTTCAAATTTAAGTTTAATCTCTTCACGTTGAGATTTTAATCTGGATAAAAGCAATTCATTTTCAAATTTCTTATAATCATCATAACTTTCATTTTCTAAAACAAAATTAAAGCCTTTCAATAAATCCCCATCAAAATCCTCATCCAATTTGATTTTTGAGAATTCATCCCTTGTGCGGTCATAATAATCTTGAGAATCCATGTATTTTAAGAAATAAGTGATTTTAAACCGAATAAATTCATGATTTAGTTCTTCCAAATCCCCCGTATCACTTAAATATTTTTCCACCATTTGAGAGATTTCAAAAATATCCTGATTATCATAGGAATAATCATAGCCTAAAGCCCCATAATTAAAGAAATAATAGTATAAATATACATTAATAAATGAGATTTTATCAGCATTCTTCAACATTTGTAAATGCAATATAATATAATCAAAGTGATTGTCTAAGAAGAAGTATTTAGCATCAATTCTTTCAAACAGCTCTTTCCTGCATAATTTTGTAAAATAGTTAAACGATCCGCTTAAAACATGACTTCTAATTTCATAGAAATCAAAACTGAAATCCTCTCCTTCAGATTGATATTGGAGATCATATGCAGTGTTTTTAAAATTAACTTTATCATTGTCCAATAAGCGTGCGACTTTAAATAAAACCAAATCAGAATCATTATGCTCCAAATGACTTGAAAAATCTTCCATTGCAGTTGCCTTGATTTTATCTTCAGGGTTGAATAAAAGAACATAATCTCCAGAGACATTGTTTAAAACAATATCCTTTAAATCCTCAAATAGCACGTTTTTATGATAAACAATTTTTAATCTGGATTCCCTTTCAGAAAAATCCTTTAATTGTTCTATGGAATAATCGGCATCTTCTTTTTCTAGGAAAATAAACTCAAAATCTCTGAATGTTTGTTTGAATAGATTATCCTTAACTTTTTCTAAAAAGTATTCCTTACCATAATAGGGGATGATTATTGATATCTTAGGATTAGAGAAGGTGAAATGCTCATCACACTCCTTCAATATCTCCTCATCATCAGCAAATATTTCATGAACCATCTCATAAAGTTCCTTATCGGCAAAATTTCTGCTGAAATCAATGAACTCAAATAATTTATCCTTATACCTTTCACGCATTTTAAGGAAATTGTTTTTCTCTAAAATTTCAAAAGTGTCATGGAAATGCTGAATATATCCTTTTTTCTTGTCATAGGTGTCAATCTTAAATAATCCACTGTATTTTGCTCCTCTTATGCCCATTAAGATTCTTGGAACATAATAAATCTTATCTACAGTTGTTAATACTTCTGCTAAAAATACTGGGTCTTCACCCCTTACATAATCAGGGAACAGAAAATTATTGTCATGCATGAATTCCTTTTTATAGAAGTTCTTTCCAAATGTATAAGGAATTCCATAATCCTCAGGTTCCATAACACCAAATTCATCAAATTCCTCTAAATTGCCATTAGTGTAAACTTTTCCTTTAACAATGCTCTTAATGTTAGCGGAAACCATATTCGCATCATTTTTTCTTGCAACTTTATACATCTGTTCCAATGCATCCTCATCAAAATAAAAATCGTCAGAGTCCAAGAAAGTAATGTATTGGCCAGTAGCCTCTAAAATAGCTTTATTTCTACAGGCAGCAGCTCCCTGATTTTCTTGATGAATGACTTTAATAAAATCGTATTTTTCTGCAAAATCATCTAAGATTTGTCCAGAGGCGTCTGTTGAACCATCATCAACACATATAATTTCTATATCATTTAAACTTTGATCTAATATGCTAGTAATTGCCTCGGAGACATATTCTTCATCATTATATACAGGCATAATAACAGTTAGCTTATACAGTTTAATCACCTATTAAAAAAATGTTTGTATAAAAAAATATAAAAAACTTCTAAAAATACATTTTTATTTAAAAAAAATCCCAAATACAAATCTATTTACAAAAGAATATATTATAAAATAATATATAAAATTAAATATTTAAAACTTATGAAATAAGGCATAATAATTCAATCTAAAATCAATGAAAAGAGGAAAAAAATAAAAATTTTGTGGAAAAAATTACAAAATAATAAATACAATTTTATAAAAATAGTATATACATATAAAAAAAATTTTATTAAAATTTAGGTGGAAGAATGGGAATAAAACAAAAAGTA
>AUXO017219804.1_pt1 | contig 14061 bp, 5 predicted proteins | sample 768731 | NCBI WGS metagenome assembly AUXO01 (sample SAMN02715735, study PRJNA202380) | gut metagenome | biome: sheep rumen | host: Ovis aries | place: New Zealand: Palmerston North | reverse complement strand
CGGGCTCGGCTGTGGCTGCTGTGCCTGCGGAGAACGAGCGGTTTGCTTATCTGAGCTGTGGCACGTGGTCACTCTTGGGTGTGGAGACGAAGGATGCCATTATCAATGAGCAGAGCTATGCCAACAATTTTACGAATGAGGGTGGCATTGAGGGCACGACCCGCTTCCTGAAGAATATCTGCGGCATGTGGCTCCTGGAGCGGTGCCGAAAGGAGTGGACGGATGCCCCGGCTGACGTGAACCAAATCAATCAGGACAGCATGGAGGCTGAGGCGTTCAGAAGCTTTATCTTCCCCGATGCGCCCGATTTTGCCAATCCCGTGAGCATGGTGGAGGCGATTCAGAACTATTGCCGAAGAACCGGGCAGCCTGTGCCTGAGGATTATAGGGCAATGGCTCGCTGTATCTTCGAGAGTCTGGCCATGCGGTATCGCCAGGTGCTGGGCTATCTGAAGGAGATGGCGCCGTTCCCCATCGAGAAGCTGCACGTGATAGGCGGCGGTTCGCGGAATGGTTATCTGATGCAGATGGCAGCGAACAGCATAGGCATGCCTGTGGTGACTGGGCCTGTGGAGGGTACTGCCATCGGCAACATCATGCTGCAGGCCAAGGCTGCTGGCGTGGTGAGCGATATGTTTGAAATGCGTGGCATCATAGCTGACAGCATCGAGACGAAGACTTATCTTCCTCAAGAGACGGAGAGATGGGAGAAGGCATACGCAGAGTATGAGAAAGTGACGAAATAACGTGATAACGAAATAATGAACTAACACTAATTTAATAACTGAAAGAATCAATGAAAGAAGAACTGGTAAAGAAGGCGTATGAAGTGGCTAAGGCCCGTTACGCAGAAATAGGTGTGGACACGGAAGCGGTGCTGAAGCAGCTGCAGGATTTCCACTTGTCGTTGCATTGCTGGCAGGCAGATGATGTGCACGGTTTTGAGGTGCAGGCTGGTGCCATGAGCGGCGGCATTCAGAGTACGGGTGACTTCCCTGGTGCAGCCCGCAACATTGACGAACTGCGTCAGGATATCTTGAAGGCGAAGTCGCTCATCCCCGGTACGCACCGCCTGAACCTGCATGAGATATATGGTGACTTCAAGGGCAAGGTCGTGGACCGCGACGAAGTGACCGTGGAGTACTTCCAGTCGTGGATTGACTGGGCGAAGGAGAACAACACGAAGCTTGACTTCAACTCGTCATCGTTCTCGCATCCGAAGAGTGGCAGCCTGTCTCTGGCGAACCCTGACGACGGTATCCGCAACTTCTGGATTGAGCACACCAAGCGCTGCCGTGATATCGCTAACGCAATGGGTGAGGCTCAAGGTGACCCTTGTATCATGAACCTGTGGGTGCATGACGGTTGCAAGGATGTGAGCGTGAATCATGCGTTGTACCGCAACCTGCTGAAGCAGTCATTGGACGAAATCTTTGAGAAGAAGCAGCCTATGATGAAGGACTGCATCGAGGGCAAGGTGTTCGGCATTGGCCTGGAAAGCTTTACTGTGGGTAGTCACGACTTCTACACGGCTTATGCTGCCAAGTATGACAAGATTCTGACGATTGACACGGGCCATTATCATCCCACGGAGATGCCTGGTGACAAGGTGAGCGCTGTGCTGCCATTCGTGAAGGAACTGATGCTGCACGTGAGCCGCCCTGTGCGTTGGGACTCTGACCACGTGACTATCATGGATGACCCCACTCAGGACCTCTTCTTTGAGATTGTACGTGCAAACGCGCTTGACCGTGTACACTATGGTCTGGACTTCTTTGATGGCAGCATCAACCGTATCGGTGCCTATGTGATAGGTTCTCGTTCGGCCCAGAAGTGCATGCTGCGTGCGCTGCTTGAACCCCGCGAAACCATTTCGAAGCTTGAACTGGCCGGTGAGGGCTACAAGGTGCTGGCACTCGTGGAGGAACAGAAGGCGATGCCTTGGCAGGCTGTATATGACGAGTTCTGTGTGCGCAATAATGTGCCTGTAGGTCAGGATTTCATCAAGGATATTGACCAATATGTGGCAGAGGTGACAAGCAAGAGATGAGAAGAATTCTGCTTCATCAGAACTGAAGAATAATGCTAAGAAGAAAAGATCTATGGCAACAAGTGGAAGCTTGAAGAGCACCTTGGCGGTGTCTCTCAATAACTATCTGGATGCTGGAGCCATCGTGGCTGGCGCCAGTGGCGTGACGCTGTGGCAGAATTATCTTGGACTGAGCGAGATGCACTTGGGATGGCTGAATGCGTTGAGCGCTAATGCGCTGGGCGCTGCCATCGGTGCTATCATTGGTGGTTTCCTGGCTGATAAGTTTGGACGCAAGTTCATCTTCACTTATAATCTGCTGGTGTATATGCTGGGCGTGCTCATCATCATGCTTGCTATCAATTATCCGATGCTGCTGACGGGTTTCCTGGTCACAGGCATCTCGGTAGGCATTGGTGTGCCTGCTTCGTGGACTTATATCTCGGAGAGCTCGGAGGTGAACAACCGAGGGAGGAACATCTGTATCTCTCAGATGTCGTGGGGCATTGGCCCTATGTGCATCTTGCTGTTTGGCATGCTCTTTGCGCCGGGCGGATATCTGTATGCTCCTGTGGAGTCGTTGGCCCACGCCTTCATCGGCGCTGAGGCATCGCAGGCTGCAGTGGAGGTGTTTAGTTCGCGCGTGGTGTTCTTTACTCTCTTTGTTGTGGCGCTTGTGGCTTGGAACTTGCAGCGTCAGTTGCAGGAGAGTGCTGAGTTTACCGCTAGTAAGGCGAAGGACAAGAGTGGCATTGTGGAGAACATCAAACTGTTGTTTACGAACAAGATTGCTGTGAAGACGGTGGCGTATCTGGCTGCCATCTACCTGACTTGGAACCTTGTGGCTTCGGTGATGGGCTTTTTTATGCCGCATGTATATGAAACGGCAGGAGGTCTCAGCAACGAGAAGGCTAACATGCTGAGTTGTGTGAGCTGGGTATTTGTGGTTGTGACTACGTTCATCATCTCGTTCTTTGTGGACAAGGTGGCGCACCGCTTCTTCTATGTGTTTGGACTTGCTGCTGCGTTGACGGCATGGATTCTGATTATTGGCGGAGGTGTGTCTTCCATTATGGGTATCTGGCTGTTCACCATCCTGTGGGGTGTGAATAATGGCAGTTCGGTGCAGGTGTTCTATGCCTTGTGGGGCTCAGAACTGTTCCCAGCCAAGTTTCGCGCTGGTGCCCAAGGGCTGATGTTCTTCATCGTGCGTGGCCTTTCGGCCGCATGGGGCCTTGTGTTCACCTTCATCTATGGCGAGAATGGCGAGGGCTTCACCATTGCTGCCTACTGCATGGTGGCACTGCTGCTCATCTCTCTGGTAGTGGGCTTGATTGGATTGCCTAATACGCGCGGCAAGTCGTTGGAGCAAATTACCAAGGAACGTTACGGTGAGAATATCTAACACATCTGTGATAACGATATAATGTATTAACAACAATAAAGATGAAAAGTATTTTAGACAACCGTCCAGGCTTGAAGGCTGTGATTGACCAGATAGCTGAGGTTACAGGCTATCTGTGGCAAAAGGGCTGGGCTGAGCGAAATGGAGGTAACATCACGGTAAATGTGACCGAGTTTATGGATGACGAGTGCAAGGCCATGAAGGCGATTGCTCCGGTGAAGCAGATTGGCATGGTGCTGCCTCAGTTGAAGGGTAAGTACTTCTACTGCAAGGGAACGGGTAAGCGCATGCGTGACTTGGCGCGTTGGCCTATGCAGAATGGCTCTATCGTGCGTATCTGTGACGACTGTGCTAGCTATGAGATCATCGCTGATGAACCAGTGGTGCCCACATCGGAACTGCCGACACATCTGGCGTTGCAGAACTACTTGCTGGAGACGGGCTCTTGCTATAAGGCTACGCTGCATACACACCCTATTGAACTGGTGGCCATGAGCCATATCCAGCGGTTCTTGAAAGGTGATGAGATGACGCGTGTGTTGTGGTCTATGATTCCAGAAACGCTCGCCTTTGCACCGCTCGGTATCGGCATCGTGCCTTATGCGCTGCCATCATCGGTGGAACTGGCTGAGGCTACGCTGGAGCAGATTAAGACCCATGATGTGGTGCTGTGGGAAAAGCATGGCACTGTGGCAGTGGGCACAGATATCATGGATGCCTTTGACCAGACTGACGTGCTCTGCAAGGCAGCAAACATCTACATGTGTGCCCGCAACATGGGTAGCGAGCCCGATGGCATGACGGATGCAGCCATGAAGGAGGTGCAGGATGTGTTCAACCTGCCGAAAAAGAGACCCTGCTAAAGAGTCGCAGGTGGCTTGAGATAGCTTAGGTTTCACCTTTAGCCTCGTCCCTGTATTGTCGTGGGGAGCAATTGTATTCGTCCTTGAAACACTTGGCGAAGTATTGCGGAGAGGTGAATCCCACTTTGTATGCGATTTCTGTGATAGAAGCGGTGGAACTTGTCAAGAGTTCCATCGCTTTTGTTAGGCGATAGTGCTTGATGTAGTCGGAAGGCGTCAGATTGGAGTGACACCGGAACTTGCGGTACATGTTCATGCGACTCATGCCCAAGTCGCGGCTCAGCTCGTTGACGTCATAGGCGTTGTTGTCTAGATTCTTTTGTACTAGCGCTTCCACTTGCTGCAAGAATGGATCTTTTTCTTCGGTTGCAGAAGAAAGGACTGTCGCAGTGGTGACTGAAACGTCATCAGGCATGGCGTGTGCAAGTGCTTTTGCGTTGATATTCCTCGTCCGTGTGAACCACTGTGTGATGCCTCCTGCGAGGGCAAGTACTGCTGCAGTGTAGATGCACCATGCCCACCATTGTAGCCACCATGGGCGTGGTATTTCGAAGTGAAATACCTCCTGCGCATGATGCCAGACACCAAACTCGTCGGTGGCTCTTGCGTACAGCGTGTGTGAGCCATAACCAGCATCGGTAATTGTGATGGTGTTTTCGCCAACTGGCAACTTAATCCACTCTTGCGATGTGTCTATACGGTAGGCGTACTGGATAATCGGTGCATGCAAATGGTCCATGGTGGAGATGCTGATGCTTTGGAGCGTGTCGTACCGAGTCACAATGATGGGCACATCGGGTTGCTTCTTGTCCAGAGCTTTACAACTGCCGATAAGGCAGAATGCTCCGATGCCTCCGATGCAGATGCTGTCGCCTGTGAGGGTGATGTCGGTGAAGTAGTCCATATGGATGCTGGGGTCGGATGCGCTCAGTGTGCGGTAGGCACCAGTCTTGGGGCTGCGCTCGGTGATTGTCAGCTCGTTCAGTGTCCATTCGTGCCCGTATGTGTCAATGATTGTCTTGGGGGCCTTGGGGTCTAGGGTATATGCTGCCACGTTGTTTTTGGTCTTTCGCCATTGACCATTAGCCCAATGCCTGCAGCGTAAGTGTCCCACTTGTTGCACAATACCGATTGAGTCCGTGAGTTTCGTCACGGTCTTTTTGTGGTAGTTGTAAAGGAATACTTGTTTCTCGGTGCCAATGAGCAACTGTCCGTTGCCTTCGTCGGACAATGCTGAGATGTAGTTGGGCATCAGCGCCTCTTTCACCTCTTCCCAATGGATAATCATGCCCTCATTCCAAGCGTGGATGAGTTTCTTTCCATTGCAAGTCCACACTCCTTTTTGTGCCTTGCATCTCGATAGGGACTTCTGGGTGCTGAGCGGGGTGGGGACGGCCTCGTTGGCCATGAAGGCAAGCTGGCCTGTCGCTGGGTTGTACAGTGAAAGGCGAGTTCGGTTCTGGTATATCCAGAAGAAACCATCCTCCGGAGCAATTTCGTTTACCATGATTTTATAACCCGTCTGTTGGGTCATGGAGGGGACTTCGTCGCGATAGATAGGGTTGTTGTTAGGACTGTTGGAAAGAATGAATGTGTGGGGGGAGTAGCCAGGCACCCAGATGTTCCCCTTCCTGTCGGAACAAAGTTTGTTGATGAGTTTCTTGCCTGCAGGGACGTAACAGCTGGTGGCATGACGAATCAGGTGAAAGGTTTGTCTGCCATTCTCAATTGGCTCTTTGACAATCCGGTAGGCATAGACATCGTCCATTGTTGCCGCCCAAAGGATGCCGCTCTGTACATCCAACTGCATGTTATGGATTTCGCTGCCAAACCGCTGTTTCTCAGTAGTGACTATTGTTGCCGTTTCTGGCGTCATGTCGGGGTACTTCACAATGCCGCCTCCCCAGGTTCCGACCCAGTAGCAGTGGTGTAGCGTGTCTTCCAGCACATAGCTGGCGGCATAAGGGTAAGTCCATTCTCGATGGGTCAGTTGGTCGGTCTTGGGATTGATGGTGGCTAATCCCCCACGCAAGATAGTGAGCCAGAGAGTGCCCTTTGAATCCAGCGTCATCTCTTTCACTTCTTCGCGTTTGTTATTTCCAATGCTCAAGACCTTCTGTACTTTGCCACTGGGAGAGAATTTAATGACGTGTTGCTGTACGCCAACCCATACATGACCGTCGTCTGTCACTCCGATGCAGTTCGTCTTCTTTGCCTTTACATGCTCTTCATCCACTTTGTGCACCCTATTCTTCTTTTTGTCGAGGAAGAATACGCCTGCGCGTGTCCCAAACCATATTTTGCCCTCTTGGTCTTCTGCTAAGCAAGTGATTTCGTTGCTCGTCATCAGCCCTTTGCCTTTGCCCTGGCTATTGTATGTGGTGATGTGATAGCCGTCGTCGCAGCATAGACCGCCCCCTGCTGTACCATACCACATGTAGCCTTCGTGGTCTTGGAGAATGACATTGACATTGGCCACAGGCAGTTGCTCTTGATTGGGCAACGGCAAGTAAGTGATGCTCTGTGCGTGTGCACATAGGTTGCAAAGTAGTAAGGTAATGGTCAACAGTAAAGAGCGCATATTGAGTCGTTTTGTTCACAAATGTAGATATTCTTGCTCGTTTGGCCTTGCTTTGGTACGATTTTATACGTTTTTGCAATGATTTTTACCCACTTCCGATGCTCAAACGGCTACCTTTGCAGCAGAATTATCAACTAACAGATACCTATTTATGATGAAAAGATTTTTCCTTCTCATGTTGACGTTGACCTTGTCTTCGTCGTTTATGTTCGCCCAGCGTCTTCAGCAGAAGATGGGGCGTGGCGTTGTGGCTGTGAACCGTAGTGGCTCATCCATCCGTTCCGTCACCTCCACAGGTGGACAAGGCAACCTCATTTCGTGGCGCAAACTGGCGCAGGAACCAGAAGGCACTACATATAACGTGTATAGGCGCACGGTGGGGACTGCATCGTGGACGAAGGTGAACAGCACTCCGCTGAAAAAGACCAACTATGCACCTTCGAGCCTGACCGCTGACACCGAGTATGCTGTGACGGCTATTGTCAACGGTGTAGAAGGAGAGATGAGCGAGCCGTTCCTCTACAAGACTCAACCATATCCCAACGTATGGTTCAACTTCGATTTCGACGACGAGGTCATCAAGCGTAACGACTATCGTACCAAGTTCGTATGGCCGATGGATTTGGATGGCAATGGAGAGTATGACGCTGTAGTGGTGGACCGCCTCTTTGCAGGAGCTGCCTCTGGTGAAGAGGATACGGAGAACACGGCCACAACCTCTCATAAGATTCAGGCTTACAAGTTCGATGGTACCCTGTTGTGGACGGTGGATATGGGACCTAACATGAATATCTGTGCAGGTCAGAACGATATGGTGGTGGCTTACGACATTAACTGCGACGGCAAGTGCGAGGTCATCATCAAGAGTTGTGATGGCACGCGCTTCTGGGATAAAGCCAACGAGACTTGGGGAAAGTATGTGGGTGGCAGCGATAATGCTGATGTCGATGGCGACGGTATCGTGGACTATCGTACCCAATCATCACGTAACCGACCTTTCTACGTTTCTGTGATAGATGGCGCCACAGGTGCCGAAATTGCATGGAACGAACTGAAGTACAGCGAAGTGCATGATGGTAGTGACACTTACACACGCACCAACCGTTCCAACTATATGAGCGATGGCTATGCCGCTATGGATGGTCACTTCTCCATCTGCTATCTCGATGGTATTCACCCCTATCTGGTGATGGAGTGCCTTGACCGTGACAACAACAAGACCCACCACAACTATGTGTTTGCGTGGGGATATGACTGGAATGCTGGTCAGCCTTCCAACTGGCACCACATGAAGACCTGGAGCCGTAACGATAAGACACCTTGGCCTGCCGAATTCCACATGCTGCGTGTGGCTGATGTGGATGGCGACGGTTGTGACGAGATGCTGCAAGGTGGCTATAGCGTCAACCCGCTGACGGGATGGTTCAAGAGTCCGGGCATCGGACATGGTGACCGCTACATCGTGAGCGACATCGACCCCGACCGTCCAGGTATGGAGGTGTTTGCCATTCAGCAGTCAGCCTTGTTGGGTCAGTTGCTCTACGATGCTGCCACAGCCGAGCGCATCAAGGAGTGGTATCTGCCCAGCGTGTACGATGTAGGGCGTGGTGCCTGCATGGACATCGACCCTGCCCACAAAGGCTATGAGATATATAGTTTCACAGACGATTATATTTATGATTGTAAGGGCGATGCCACCAGCAATACGCGCTCTGCATGTGGCATCTCCACCATGTTTGAAGGTGTGTGGTGGAATGGCGACTTGCAACGCGAAGAACTCAGTTCGCCTGGTGGCAGCAACTGGGGCACTAACCTGATGATTACCCAAGTGCTGAACAAGGCGCGTCTGGTGGAGTTCTCGCAAGAGTCCGCTTGGGCAACACATGGTGGTACAGGAACCCGTCCTGCCTTCATGGGTGATATCAAGGGTGACTGGCGTGAGGAGATTATCTTGCCCAAGCAGAATGAGAGTAGCTGTACAGGTCTGGTGGGCTATACAACCAACATGCCCACCGACTACAGCATCTATTGCCTGCAGCAAGACCCTCACTATCGTGGCGACTGCACTACACGCGGCTACTACCAGCATCCCAACACCAGCTTCTATCTGGGTGGCGACATGCCGATGCCTCCACTTCCTCCGACACTTGAGGCTGAACTCCGCTATCAGTCGGGCGCATGGACGGTTGGTGCAGGTGGCTTCACGTCTTTCGGCCAAACTCAAAGTTTGGCATACGTTGATGGCAAGAGCGTCATGTTTGACATTAGTGCTGCAAACACGACCGTTGACATCACCAGCGAAGTGAAGCCCAGCGCCACCTATCTGATGAATCCGTTGAAGAAGAACTTCGTGCTGAATGGCACCATTGCTGGTGAGGGTATTGTGGTGAAGTCGCAGCAAGGAACCGCCACCATCAATGGCGATCTTAAGACCACGGGCAAGACCATCATCAGCGAAGGCACTTTGGCGCTGAATGGTGCTATGACTGGTGCACTTGAACTGCGTGCTAAGGGCACCTTGGCTGGCAATGCTGTGTTGAATGGCGATGCCACATTCGAGGGTGGCTTGAACTATGAGGGTTGCCGACTGTCTCCTGGCACTTCCGATCAGCCATTTGGTGTCATCACATCCAATAAGAACCTCACCCTCTCAGGCAATGTCTATCTGGAAATGAACCTGCAGACTCAAGGTGAGGTGAAATGCGACCTGCTCCAGGTGAATGGTGACCTGACTTTCCAAAAGACCAATACCTTCACCATCGTTCTTGCCGAGGATGTACCTGCTGCCGGCGAGTATGTGCTGGCTGAGTGTACGGGTACTCTGACAGCCAATGCTGCCAACATCCAGGTGCGTGGCCTTGTCGGTTTGAACTATGTTTTTGAGGTGAGGGAGAAGCAGATTGTGCTCATCGTGCGCGACACTCGCGAACCTGCACTCGGTGTGGTGTGGACAGGTGCCGAAAGTGCCAAGTGGGATTATCAGACCAACAATTTCGCCCTAAACGGTGAACCAACAGCCTTTGTGGCAAACGATGAGGTACTCTTCAACGACGATGCCACCACACGCACCATCACTCTGACCGACATGATGGTGACGAATGGTGTGCGTTTTGCCCACAACACAGGCACCTACACCTTCAACGGCACCGATGGCGGCTTTAGTGGCGAAGGCGACTTCGTGGTGAATGGCAAGGGCTCCATCGTGCTCAATGCCGCCAAGAGCGACTACACAGGCAAGACCATCCTCAACAACGGCTCTGTCACCGTGAAGAACTTGGAGATGAAGGACACCCCCAGCTGCTTTGGAGCTGGTACAGCCATTGAGATAGGTAAGGCAACCCTGACCATCAACAACACCAACGCTGCCACTGACCGCACCATCACCCTGACCGACTCTGCTACCATCAATATCCCCAGCGGTTCCGCTACTTTCAAGTCTGCGATGACAGGCACCAAGGGTGTGCTGGTGAAGAAAGGAAATGGACAGCTCAACCTCACCTACGGAGGCACCAACGGTTATGCCGGGGCCGTGCTCTATGCAGGTACGTTGGCACAAGGTGCTTGGAACGCCACGTTGGGTAAGTCTGGCTCATCCATCGACGTAGCAGGCAACGCTTCCATCTCTGTGTTCAACAACAACTCGACCAGCGCGGTGCCAACGTTGACCAATTCCATCAATGTACAGAAAGGCAAGACGCTCACCCTCAACACAGGTCAGCGTTGCAAGATTCAGGGACGACTCACAGGTGAGGGTACCGTGAAAATCAGTTTCCCTTATGTGCGTGGCGATTTCGAGACCAACTGCGCAGCCTTCGAGGGCAAACTCAACCCTACCAGCGGACAGTTCCGCATCTCCAATACGCTCGACCTCTCTAAGGGTACCTTTGAATTGGGCGCAGGCGTGTATGTGGCGAATGTGAAGAGCCAGAGTGCTACGGAAGAAAGCCGTACGAATAAGATTGGTGCTTTGCAGAGCACGGCAACGGATGCTTCGTTTGGCACAGGTACGTGGAACGTGGGTTATCTGGGTATGAACACAACGTTTGCTGGCAAGTTTAACTCATCTGCTCCGCTCAATAAGTATGGCGAGGGTGTGCTGACGCTGACGGGTGCATCTGAAAACAGCATCAACATCTATGCCGGAGAACTTCAGGCACAGAACACCTCGGCTCCAATTACCTCGGGTACTATCACCGTGCGTGATGGCGGTTTGCTGGCTGGCACAGGACAAGTGAAGAATGTAACGGTACAGAAGGGTGGTACCCTAGGTGCAGGCAAATCAGCCACAGCCGTGGGAACACTCACCGTAACTGGCAACCTGACCATGAATACAGGCTCCTTCCTTCGTGTGCGCACTCGCTCCACCGCAACGAAAACCAATACAGATGCTTTCAAGGTGGCAGGGAATGTGAAACTGACCTCTCCCACCATCGACTTGACCGCGCAACTCAACGCGAACTACACCTATGTGGAGGGTGCCGAACTCAAGGTGTTCGCAGGCGATGGCGACATCACCATCACGGGCGAGGTGACGCTGTTGCCCGAAATCCCGATGCCGGGTTATCTGTGGGACACGTCCGCTTTGGCTACCGAGGGTGTTATTCGCATTGTGGCAGATCCTGTGGGCATCCATGAACTCTCTGCGGAGAACTTGACGGAAAATGATGTGGTTTGCGATTTGGCAGGTCGTCGTGTCAAGACCATCACGCATGCTGGAACGTATGTGGTGAACGGTAGAAAAGTGTATATCAAGAAATGAAAAGGGTTCTCTCACTTATAATCTTTGGTTTCTTCCTCTTCGCCCACACCTCAGCACAGCGAGCCATCAACTGGAATGAAGACTGGCAAATGTTGGGCAAGACGGTGACTTTGCCCCGTGCATGGAACGAGGAGTATGCCTTCAAGGTGCGTTGTGCCAACCTGCCTGACGATACGGTGCGCTACACCAAGACCTTCACGGCACCTAAAGCGTGGAAGAACAAGAAAGTGTTCATCGAGTTCGAAGGAGCACGTCAGGCCGCAGAGGTGTGGCTCAACGGTTACCGCCTCGGCTTGCACGAGAACGGTGTGATGGCATTCGGCTTCGACTTGACTCCCTATCTGAAGATTGGCAAGGAAAACCGACTGGAAGTGTTGACTGATAATGATTGGGGGTATAAGGAACGAGGAGCCTCTACCGAAGGTGAGGAGGTGACAGATGGCAACTGCCTTCCCAACAACACGCTCGAACCTGCTTCCTTCCAATGGAACAACAAGAACTTCAACGCCAACTATGGCGGCCTGCCCAAGAATGTGCGGTTGCATGTGGTGGACAAGCTCTACCAGACCTTGCCCCTCTATTCCACCCTCGGCACCACAGGCGTGTATGTCTATGCCACCGCCCACGACGTGCAAGGGCATAGCGCTACGATTCATGCCGAGTCGCAAGTGAGGAACGAAACAGGCAAGGCTCAGACCTTCTTCTATGAAGTGGAAATCATCGACCGCGATGGCACCTCCCTTGCCAAGTTCTCCTCCCCGGCCGTCACCATCGGCAAGGACGAAACCAAGACCGTCTCTGCCCAGCAGCATGTCCAAGGTCTCCACTTCTGGTCTTGGGGCTATGGCTACCTTTACGATGTAAAAACCCGGTTGTTGTCTGTTGCGCACTCATCGCAACTCCTCGATGAAGCCATCACCACCACCGGCTTCCGCAAGACCGCCTTTGAGCATGGGCAGACTATCCTCAACGACCGCCCCATCATGATGCACGGCTATGCCCAGCGCACCTCCAACGAGTGGCCGGGCGTGGGCATGAGCGTGCCTGCATGGCTGAGCGACTATTCGAATGGGCTGATGGTGGAGTCTGGCGGTAATCTCGTTCGTTGGATGCATGTCTGTCCTTGGAAACAGGATGTTGAGTCGTGTGACCGTGTGGGGCTGATTCAGGCAATGCCTGCAGGCGATGCGGAGAAGGATGTGACAGGTCGGCACTGGGAACAGCGGGTGGAACTGATGAGGGATGCTATAATATACAATAGAAACAATCCTTCAGTTCTTTTCTACGAGTGTGGCAACAAAGGTATTACCGAGTCGCACATGAGGGAGATGAAGGCTATTCGTGATGAGTTTGATCCTCATGGTGGACGTGCCATTGGTTGCCGTGAAATGCTGAGCAACAAAACAGTGGCAGAATATGGCGGTGAGATGCTCTATATCAATAAGAGCGCCACGAAGCCTGTGTGGGCTATGGAGTATTGCAGGGATGAGGCGTTGCGCTGCTATTGGGATGATTGGTCTTATCCTTACCATAAGCATGGCGATGGCCCTTTATATCGGGGTGATGATGCTTCTGCCTACAATCAGAACAACGATCAGTTTGCTGTTGAGATGGTGCGCCGCTGGTTCGACTATTGGCGGGAACGGCCCGGTACTGGTGAACGTGTGTCGGGTGGTGGTGCCAAGATTATATTCTCAGACACGAATACGCATAATCGCGGGGAGAGCAACTACCGTACGAGTGGGGTGGTGGATGCTATGCGCCTGCCGAAAGATGCATTTTATGCGCATCAAGTAATGTGGAATGGATGGGTGACGCCAGAAGTTTCGCAAACCCATCTTGTGGGTCATTGGAATTATGCCACCGGTGTGAGGAAACCCGTTTATGTGGTGTCTGATGCTCCTTGTGTCCGTCTGTTTCTTAATGGTAACGAGATTGGCAAGGACTCGGTAGCCTACCATTTTCTCCATGTCTTTGCTGACATCCCTTTTCAGGCAGGCGTTCTTCGTGCGGTATCGTTCAACGAGCAAGGTGAGGAACTGTCTTCTGACATCCTTGAGACAGCTGGTGATCCTGTCGCATTGAAGATAACCAATGTGCAAGACCATCAGCTGGTGGGTGATGGTGCTGATATGGCGCTGTTGCAGGTGGAGGCAGTTGATGCGGAAGGACGTCGGAATCCGTTGGCGCATCAGCAACTCTGTTTTTCCATCGGAGGACCTATCGAGTGGATTGGTGGTATAGGCAAAGATGCTGATGGAACTAATTGTGTCCGTTCTCTTTCTTTGCCGTTGGAATGTGGCGTGAACCGTGTGCTGGTGCGCTCTTCTGGTGGTGAGGGTGAGGCTGTGGTGAAGGTGTCGGCTGAGGGGCTTGGAGAGGCTTCCGTCATTCTTCCAGTTAAAGGTGTTGTGCAACCTTCTC